>Ga0207756_100025_pt1 | contig 291150 bp, 287 predicted proteins | sample A23M1SouthBayCA_FD_187748 | JGI IMG/M metagenome (GOLD analysis project Ga0207756, IMG submission 187748) | Aerobic enrichment media microbial communities from Eden Landing Ponds, California, USA - A23 M1 (3) (SPAdes) | ecosystem: Environmental > Aquatic > Marine > Unclassified | place... | reverse complement strand
AGGAATGTTATCCCCACCTCGTCGATGCCGTCGAGGACGGCGCAGTCGCCGAGTCCACGATCGACGCCGCCGCGAGGCGCGTCCTTCGGCAGAAACTCGAGAAGGGCCTGCTCGACGATACCGGGGTCGATCCGGAGGCCGTCGCGGACGCCTTCGGGCCGGACGCGAACCGCGATACTGCCCGCCGGCTCGCACGCGAATCGATCACGCTGCTCGAGAACGAGGGCGACGTGCTCCCGCTCTCGACGGAGGCCTCGGTCGCCGTCGTCGGGCCGAAAGCAGACTCGCCGGAGGGACTACTCGGCGATTACGCCTACGCCGCCCACTATCCCGACGCGGACGCGAACCGGGACGTCGTCACGCCGCGCGCGGCAGTCGAAGACCGCCTCGGGGAGGACGCCGTCGCCTACGCCGAGGGCTGTTCGACGACGGGCCCCGACACGGCCGAGATCGACGACGCCGTCGCGGTCGCCAGCGAGGCCGACGTCGCGATCGCCTTCGTCGGCGCGCGCTCCGCCATCGCGTTGAGCGATGCAGAGGAAGACCGGGCCCGCCGGCCCGACCTCCCCACCAGTGGTGAAGGGGCGGACGTGACCGACCTCGGCCTGCCGGGCGTCCAGCAGGACCTCGTGGAGGCGCTCGAGGCGACCGACACGCCGCTCGTGGTCGTCCAGATCAGCGGCAAGCCACACTCGATCGAGTGGGTCGCCGAACACGTCCCAGCCGTGCTCCACGCCTGGCTACCCGGCGAGGAGGGCGGCAATGCGATCGCGGACGTACTGTTCGGCGAACAGTCCCCGAGCGGACGCCTCCCGATCTCGATCCCGAAGTCGGTCGGCCAGCTCCCCGTCTACTACGCTCGCCGACCCAACAGCCGGAGCGAACGCCACGTCTACGCGGACAGCGATCCACTGTACCCATTCGGCCACGGCCTGTGCTACACCGAGTTCGAGTACGGCGACGTCGACCTGGCGAGCGAGGCGGTGCCGACGACCGGAACGATCGAGGCGACCGTCACCGTCGAGAACGTCGGCGACCGCTCCGGTGTCGAGGTCCCCCAGCTCTACGTCCACCAGCGCTGGCCCTCCCAGACTCGCCCGGTCCAGGAGCTCCGCGGCTTCGAGCGCGTCGAACTCGACCCCGGGGAGTCGGCGACGGTCACGTTCGAGGTCGCAAGCGCCCAGCTCGCGGTCCACGACCGGGACATGGATCTCGTGGTCGAACCGGGGGCCTACGAACTCCGCGTCGGCTCCTCGGCGGCGGCGATCGAGACGACCGCCGGCGTCGAGGTGGTCGGGGATCGGCGGGAGCTCCCCCGGAGCGCTCGCACGTTCTTCACCGAGACCACCGTCGAGCACTGAGGGCGCTTCGGGATCCAGTCCCGGTCGCCGCAGACCGACACGGCCACGAGACGCCTCCCGGGGCGGGTCCGTCCCCTGCTCAGATCGTCTGTCCACCGTCGACCACCATCGCCGCTCCGAGCACGAACGAGGCAGCGTCCGAGCACTGCCAGAGCACGGCGCTGGCGATCTCCTCTGGCCTCCCTTTCCGTCCGATTGGCTCCTGGCTGACCGCCGCCTCCCGGCCCGCTTCGTCGTCGCCGAAGGCGCGATCGATCATCTCGGTGTCGATGATGCCGGGGCAGACGGCGTTGACCCGGAGGTCCGTCTCGGCGTACTGAAGGGCGGCGGCCTTCGTCAACCCGACCACGCCGTGTTTCGCGGGGGTGTACGCGCTGCTGGGGAACCCAGCGACCCCGGCGCCCGAGGCGATATTGACGATCGCGCCGCCCTGCTCGAGGACGTGCGGAATCTCGTGCTTCATCGCGAGGAAGACGCCCCGCAGGTCGGTGTCGACGACGCGATCCCACTCCTCGACGTCCAGTTCGTGCAGCTTGCCGCCCTGCTCCTCGACGCCCGCGTTGTTGCAGGCGTAGTCCAGTCGCCCGAACTCCTCGATCGTCGCGTCCATCGCCGCCCTGACCGCCGCCGAATCACGGACGTCACACGTGACGGCGAGCGCGGATCCCCCGCGGTCCTCGATCAGCTCCGCCGTCTCTTGGTTGCCCGCATCGTCGACGTCCGCGACGACGACGCTGGCGCCCTCGCGGGCGAACGCGAGCGCCGTCGCGCGTCCGATCCCGCCGGCGGCGCCCGAGACGAACGCGACCTCGCCGTCGAAATCGAACGCTTCGCTCATCGTGACCGGCTCTCGAGTACTGGACATCGTGCCTCGTTGGTGCTATCGGCTGAAAAGCTGGTCGGCGACTGGAGGCCCGCCCACCGCGGGTCGACCGCACAGCACCCAGCCACGGCCGCTCGCCCGTCGGTCGCGCCGTACCAGTCCGGGACCTCCTCGATCGTCGGAGTCGCCATGACACTCCGCGAACGATCGAGTAGATCCTGGTGCGGTCGCCCAGGCGGGCCTGGCCGTCCGCCCGGGCGGGGCGGGGTCGCCGCGCGCCGTCCCGGTCCCGCGCTCACTCGACTTTCCTCGCGGCGTCCTTCTCCACCAGCGGGAGCGCGTTCTCCTCGGGGAGATCCACGACGTCGTCGGTTTCGAGGTCGTAGGCGGTGCCGTCGACGCCGACGATCTCGCCGACGTCGGCGGTGATCCGGACCGTGACGCGGTCGACGTCTCCCATGGCCGCGGCGGCGTCGAGGCCGGCTGCGATTTCGCTGTCCGCCGGGTCCTCGGTTGAGCGGTCCTCCGACGGTGCGGCGCCGGCATCGTCACTCGTAGCGGAGTCTGTCTCGGAGCTACCCGGATCGGGCGAGGTGCCGTCCCCAGCGGCAGTCGGATCGCTGGCCGCTGGCTCCGGCGCCTGCTCGATCGAGGACTCTCCCTCGACGGGGACGGCCTCGGGGGCCTCCTCCGCGCGGTGCGGGGGCTCGGCTGGTCCCTCGGACTCGGAGAGTGGATCGACGGCCGCGTCGCCGCTGAGAACCTCCAGGACGGTCTCCTGGTTGGCCTCGATGCGCTCGACGAGGTCCTCGAACAGCGCCGCCTCCTCCTCGGTGAGCCCCTCGGTCTCCGCGCGGTAGCCCGCGGCCGCGAGGCTGGCGGTCTTGACGACCTTGCCCATCCGGCGCTCGTAGATGGACTCGGCGACCTCCTCGGCGGTCTCGATCTCGTCGGTCAGGCGCCGGACCTCCGAGTCCGCGAAGGGGTCCTCGGCGCGCTCGGCCCGGCGCTCGCGCTCGGCACGGAGGTCGCCGATGTACTGGCCGACCTCCTCGTAGAAGGAGTCCCGGAGGTGCTGGAGGCTGTCCTTCTCGCGCTCGCGGTCCTGGACGGCCCGGAGTTCGTCGAGGTTCACGTCGGGCACCTCCGCCGGCGGGCGCTGGCCGGATGCCCTCGGGCGGGCGTCGCGATGGGGTGTGGCGATCGGTCGGTCATTCCTTCTCCTTCTCCGCGCGGTCCCGCGTCATGAGGAACACGGCGACCGGCTCCGGAAGCAGTTGTGTCCCCTTCCCCACTGTAAACGTGTCGCCGAGGAGCCACAGTTCGCCGACCTCGTCGTCGCCGAAGGGCGCCATCCCGTCGAGGTCGGTCACCTCCACGGTGATCTCGTTGTCCCGAAACGTCTCCGGCACGGCGTCGACGAGCGGGTCGAAGTCGGCGAGGTCCCCGCGGTCGATCCGTCGGACCGCGAGCCCGCTGCCGCCGTGGAGGCTCCCCGGCAGCCGGATCAGCCGGTGGGTGTCCGTCGTGACTGGCTCGTCGATCGGTGCGCGGTCGGCCGCGACTGTCTCCTCGACGAGCGCCTCGAGGACGCCCTTGAACGAGCCGTGAACGTCGACGTTGCCTGCCCTGACGGCGTCGGCGTTCTCCGCGATGGCGTCGACGAGCGCTCGCGAGCGCCCCTCGCCGATGCCCTCGAACTCGCGGAGACGTTCGCGCGCCGCGGCGTCGTCGAGTGCCTCGAGTTCGTCGACGAGCGCGAGGACTCGATCGTGCACGCGGGCGCTCCAGCCGCCGTCGGTGTCGAGGGTCCGCTTCTCCGCCGGGGACGTCCGACCGGCCTCGCCGACGACGGCCTCGGTGTCGACGACGGTCTCGGGCGTGACGCCGGCACCCCGGACGTACTCGACGATCTCCCGGCGCGCCTCCCGGTCGAGCTGCCGGACGCCCTCGTCCCGGACGTGGACGTGGTAGCCACGGCCCCCGGAGAAGGCGATCGTCAAATCTTCGAAGCCGAAGTCCGCCTCGAGGAAGTCCAGCAGCCGGCCGAGCGCGTCCTTGCACGCCGCGAGCATCTCGGCGTAGGGCGTCGTCTCGGGGTCGACCGCGGGGAGGTGGTCGGCGTCGAGGTCGAAGACGAGGTCCGAGCCACGCCAGCCCTTTGCCTCCATGGCGTTCGCGCCGGGGTCGTGGTAGACGCCCGCGGAGAAGTAGACGTGGCGGGGCCGCTCGCGCTCGAGGAACTGCTCGATCGCGCCGAGCTCGAGCAGCGACTGGTGGCGCACCATCGTCGTCCCGCCCGACGACCAGGGAATGTAGCCCCACTCGCGTCGCTCCGCGAGCGGCGGTGTCGTGAGGTCCGCGCGCCGGTAGTGGTCGCTGAACCGCCCGCGGAGGTAGGCGCGCGTGCGCTCCTGCATCGGTCCGTGATTGACGAGACGCGCCTAAAACGCTGCCGGAGGCCTGGGCTGGGCAGGGGCGGTCGTCGGGGAACCGACCACACCACGCCGCCGACGCCTCACCGGAGCATGTCCGAGATGCGGTTGGTCAGCCCGGTGTCCTCCCCGAGCTTGAGGTAGTAGGCGTCGCCGCCGTCCTCGTAGTACGTGTCGATCCGGCGGCGGATCTCGAAGCCCAGCGACTCGTAGAAGCCGAGGGCTGCCTCGTTCGAGGCCCGGGCGTGGCAGGTGATCGAGTCGTGCTCCTCGGCGACGTGCCCGATCAGGCGCTCGCCAAAGCCCTGGCCCCGGTACTCCGTGGCGATGGCGAGAAAGAGCACGTAGCCGTCGCGGCGGACTGCCGCGAAACCGACCAGCTCCTCGTCGGCCAGCAGGACGTGGACGCTCGAGCGGCGGTACGCGTCGGCGAAGAAGCCCCGGCGCTGTTTCAGGACGCCCTCCGAGCGACGGATGCGCTCTTTGAGTTCCCAGGCGTCCTCCAGGTAGTCGTCGGCCCCCGGCCCGACGGTCCTGGTCTCGACGGTGACGCTCACTGTCGAAACCGTAGCGCCCGTTCGACCATAACTCCACCGGCACCGCGGGCGCTCGAAGCCGGAGAGACCGGGAAATCCAGGGGCTACGGGCCCGAATCGAAGCGAGAAGCGTCGGCGGTATCGAAGCCGAGGGACGGGCGAGGCCGCGGCGGCCTCGATCGGCGCGCTGGCCGCGGACGTCGGCTCAGGCGGGTTGGGCGGCCTTCTTCCGGGCGATGTACCCCGCGATGCGGTTCCGGACGCCCTTGGACTCGATGTTCGTCAGTTCCTGGACGGCCTCCTTGTTGTGCTCGAAGTCCGTCGAGAGCGCCTCCGGGTAGCGCTCCATGAGGACCTCGCCCGTGCGCTTTACGTAGGCGGGCTTGATTGCCATGGCCGCGGATACCCGCGTGGGCGCCTAAAAGGGTTCGATTCGCGGAACGGGCGAGATCGCCTCGGGGCGCGAATCCCCTGGGACCGCCCGCGGGTCGCGGAACGCGCGGTCACCCACGGGTCCCGGGACGTGCGCGGTGGGCCCGGAGCGCGAACCGCCCGTGGTGGGCCAGGGGATCGCCAGCCACGGCGCCCGGCTGGAGGGCCTGGGGTCACCGGTACAGCGACACCCACAGCATGCCGAAGCCGATGATGAAGGGGACCGTCTCTGCCATCGAGAAGTACAGCTCCAGGGAGTCGGTCTGGTCCCCGAGGGACGTCATCGCCACGCCCATGCTGATGAACGCGAAGCCGATGAACGCGGACTCGAGGCGCTTGCCGCCGTTCTCCGTGTACGCCTGGAAGCTGATGATCGTCAACCCCATGGCGAGACCGAACAACACGAGCCGCAACAGCAACAGGAGGGCCTCCGCGAACTCCGTGTACGGCGCCATGGATGGCCGGACGAGGGGAGGGCCCAAAAGCCCACCGTGCGTTGCCGGGGAGTGGGCCCGCCGTCGGGCCCGCCGCCGTCACCGCGAGAGGTCGTCCCAGAGACTTGAGAAGCGATCCGGGATGTTCTCCTTGCGGTAGATGCGGACGTCGTACTCGTCGTCCCGCAACCGGATGACGGTGCCGTCGAAGTTCGACTTGAACACGTCGTAGTGGTTGCCGTCGTCGGCGACGGCGGTCTCGGAGACGATCAACTCGTGGTCCTTGAGCATCTCGATGCGGCGATAGACCGTCGGCAGCGAGAGATCACACTCCTCGGCGACCTCGCTGGCGGAGCGGGGCTGTTCGCTGATCGCCGCCAGGACGGCGCGCGCGTTGTCGTCCCCGATGGTGTCGAGGATGTCCTCGATCGGCCGGTCGTCGTCCACACGTGTGGTTCGTTCCGCGGACCGGATAACGTTTTCTACGCCGCCGTCCTCACGAAGCGCGTTGACGGCGGAGCCGTCGGGAACTCTTCAGCACGGGAACGCGTGGAAGATTCTGGCCGTCGTCGGGGATCGGCCGTCCTCGACGCCCTCCGGGCGTTTTCCGCCCCTGAAAACACTGCCCCTTGATTAAGGTAGTGTGGTCCCACTGTGTGGATATGGCGACGACTGACGACTCACTAAACGGCATGACCGAACCCTGCGAGGCCTGTGGCACCGACACCCTCCACGAGGTCTCGGTGCAGATCAAGACCGAGTCCGAGGGGTCGGACAACGCGCACTACTCACGAGAGCCCTACCGGGTCCGGGAGTGCCAGCGGTGTGGGCACCGCTCGAGCCAGCGGATGAACAACGCCTGAATCCGGGACGCCGACTGCCTCCGCGGTCTCTCCTCGTCTAGTTCTTCCGCTCGCCTCCTCCGTTGCACGTCGAGTAGCGCTCGAGCAGCCCCGACTGCTGCGATCGCCGGCAACCCTGGACAGTGAGAACGACGCGGGCAGGCCTGGCGACCTATCAGTCCCCGTCCTCGACGGCCGCCTGGATGTCCTCGACGATGTCGGGGTTCCGGAGCGTCGACGTGTCGCCCAGTTCCTCGCCGTCCGCGATCTCCTCGAGCAGCCGACGCATGATCTTGCCCGAGCGGGTCTTGGGCAGGTCGGGGGTGAAGACGATGCGCTCGGGGCGCGCGATGGGGCCGATGGCCTCCTCGACGCGGTCGACGATGCGCTCGCGGAGGGCGTCGTCCTCCGCCTGGCCGTCCTCCGTGATCACGAACGCGTAGACTGCCTCGCCCTTGACCTCGTGGCTGCCGCCGACGACCGCGGCCTCCGCGACGCCCGCCACGTCGACGACCGCGGACTCGATCTCCATCGTTCCCAGGCGGTGGCCGGAGACGTTGATGACGTCGTCGACCCGACCCAGGACGGTGATGTAGCCGTCGTCGTCGATCGCCGCGCCGTCCTCGGGGAAGTACACCCACTCGTCGGCGTCGGGGTCGGAGTACTCCATCCAGTACTCGTTGAGGAAGCGCTCGTCGTTGTGATAGAGCGTCCGGAGCATCCCCGGCCACGGGTTGTGCACCGTCAGGTAGCCGGCGTCACCCGGGTCGACGTCCTCGCCCGCGACGTCGAGGACGCGTGCGTCGATCCCCGGCAGCGGCGGGCCGGCGGAGCCGGGTTTCATCTCGCCGATCCCGGGAAGCGTCGTCACCATCATCCCGCCGGTCTCGGTCTGCCACCACGTGTCGACCACCGCACAGTCCTCGTCGCCGATGTGCTCGTAGTACCACTTCCAGGCCCGGGGATTGATGGGCTCGCCGACGGTCCCCAGCAGCCGGAGCGACGAGAGGTCGTGCGCGTCTGGGAACTCCTGGCCCCACTTCATGAACGACCGGATCGCAGTCGGCGCCGTGTAGAAGATGTCGACGCCGTACTTCTCGACGAGCTCCCAGAGGCGGTCCTTCTCGGGGTAGTCGGGCGTCCCCTCGTACATCACGGTCGTCGTGCCGAGCGCCAGCGGCCCGTAGACGATGTAGGAGTGGCCCGTGATCCAGCCGATGTCCGCCGCACACCAGTAGGTGTCCTCCGGCTCGACGTCGAGGACGGCGTGTGTCGTCCACGCCGCGTAGGAGAGGTAGCCCCCGGTGGTGTGCTTGACGCCCTTCGGCGTGCCCGTCGTCCCCGAGGTGTACATCAAAAAGAGCATGTCCTCGGCGTCGCGGGTGACGGGCTCGACCGTCGCGCCCTCGTGGGCGTCGACGAGGTCGTCGTAGTCGTGGGCGTCCTCGCCCAGGAAGTGGGTCAGCTCGTCGCCCAGGCGGTCGACGACGATCGTCTCGACGTCGTGCTCGACCTTGGTGAGCCCCGTGTCGGCCTTCTCCTTGTGGTTGAGCGGGTCGCCGCGGCGGTAGTAGCCGTCGCAGGTGACGAGGTACTCCGAGTCCGCGGCGTTCATCCGCTCGGCGAGCGCCTCCGCGGAGAAGCCAGCGAAGACCACCGAGTGGGGCGCCCCGATGCGTGCACACGCCAACATCGCGATCGGGAGCTGGGGCAACATCGGGAGGTACAGTGTCACCACGTCGTCCTCCTCGACCCCGAGGTCCCGCAGCGCCGCAGCGAACGCCTCGACCTCCCGCTGGAGCTCGAGATAGGTGATCGTCCGCGTCTCCCCCAGCTCGCCCTCCCACTGAATGGCGGCGCGGTTCTTCGCGCCGGACTCCACGTGGCGGTCGATGCAGTTGTAGGACGCGTTGGTCTCCCCGCCGACGAACCACTCGTAGAAGGGCGCGTCGGAATCGTCGAGCACCTGGTCGTACTCGGTCTCCCAGCTCAGAAGGTCCGCCGCCCGCTCCCAGGACTCGGGCCACTCCTCCTCGAACTCCTCGTAGATCCCGGGGTCGGAGACGTTCGCCTGCTCGACGAACCACTCCGGTGGTTCGAAGGACTCCCGTTCGTCGAGTCGCGCCTCCAGCTCCGGTTCGGAATCGCCGTCTGACATACGCCGGGAGGGTCGGTCAGGAGTAGGTTAAGTGTTGGCATGGCGGTGAGCGGGCGTCGGCACGGGCGCGGCGGAACGCGTCGGGAAAGGTGCCCAGATCACGCCCGCCAGCCGTCACCGGACGCCCGCCTCGCCGCCGTAGCTGCCGTAGACGTCCTCGAAGACGCCCATGACCTCGCCCATCGTCGCGCCGGCTTTGACGGACTCGACGATCGCCGGAATCGTGTTCCCGTCGGCCTCTGCAGCCCCACGGACGTCCGCCAGTGCGGACTCGACGGCCGCGTCGTCGCGCTCGTCCTTGACCGCCTCGATGCGGTCGAGCTGGCGCTCCCGGGCGCGTTCCTCGTCGACGTGGAGGGTGTCCGCGCCGGTCTCCTCCTCGATGACGTACTCGTTGACGCCGACCACGACCGCGTCGCCGGCCTCCACGCGCTCCTGGTACTCGTAGGCCGAGTTCTGGATCTCGCGCTGGAAGTAGCCCTCGCGGATCCCCTCGAGGACGCCCGTCCGGATCGAGCCCTCGCCGCGCTCGCGCAGGTCCTCGACGATCGCCATCGCCTCGGCCTCGATCTCGTCGGTCAGCGCCTCGACGGCGAAGCTCCCGCCGAGGGGGTCGACCGTGTCCGCGACGCCGGACTCCTCGGCGATGATCTGCTGGGTGCGGAGCGCGACGCGGACCGCCTCCTCGCTGGGCAGGGCCAGCGCCTCGTCGTAGCTGTTCGTGTGGAGGCTCTGGGTGCCGCCCATCACGGCGGCGAGGGCCTGGATCGTCACCCGGACGACGTTGTTCAGTGGCTGCTGGGCGGTCAGGGACTGCCCGGCGGTCTGCGTGTGGAACTTCAGTCGCCGGGAGGCGTCGGCCTCCGCGCCGTACCACTCCGCGAGCTGTCGCGCCCAGATCCGCCGGGCGGCACGGAACTTCGCGACCTCCTCTAAGAGGCTGTTGTGGCAGTTGAAGAAGAAGGAGAGTCGGGGGGCGAACGCGTCGACCTCGAGCCCCCGGTCCATGGCGTCCTCGACGTACGCGAACCCGTCGGCGAGCGTGAAGGCGAGTTCTTCCACGGCCGTCGCACCGGCCTCGCGGATGTGGTAGCCCGAGATCGAGATCGGGTGGAACCTCGGCGTCTCCTCGGTCGCGAACTCGACGACGTCGGTGACGAGTTTGAGGGAGGGCTCGGGCGGCACTACCCACTCCTTCTGTGCGATGAACTCCTTGAACATGTCGTTCTGAAGGGTCCCCCGGAGCTGCTCGCGGGGGACGCCTCGCTCGTCGGCGAGCGCGACGTACATCGCGTAGATCACCGGCGCGGAGGGGTTGATCGTGAACGACGTCGAGATCTCCCCGAGGTCGAGGCCCTCGAAGAGCACGCGCATGTCCTCGAGCGTGTCGACGGCGACGCCCTCCTTGCCGACCTCGCCGAGTGCCATCGGGTCGTCGGAGTCGATGCCCATCAAGGATGGCATGTCGAATGCCGTCGAGAGGCCGGTCTGGCCCTCCTCGACGAGGTAGTGAAAGCGCTCGTTGGTCTCCTCGGCCGTGCCGAAGCCCGCGAACTGCCGCATGGTCCAGGTCCGCCCGCGGTGCATCGTCGGGTAGACGCCGCGGGTGTAGGGTGGATCGCCGGGGAACCCGAGGTCGTCCTCGTAGTCGAGGTCCGCCACGTCCGTCGGGTCGTAGATGCGGTCGACGTCGTGGTTCGAGACCGTGGCGAAGTCCGCCTTGCGTTCGCCGTGGTCCTCGAGCGCGGGATCGAGAGTGGTCTCGGCCCACGCCTCGCGGGCCTCGCGGATCGACTCGAGGTCCGCCTCGTCGTACATGGACGCAGGTATTGCCGGGAACGATCCTAAGGGTTCGGGTCACCATCACCATAGAGTCCGACCGCTGGTCGAACAGGAAGCGATGTCCGCCCCGAAAGCCCCCGATCGCTCGACTCGGGCGGCTCGGTGCGCGCTTCGCTCGGAGACGCTCCCGTCGGTCGCGTCTCCGTCGCGCTGCAGTGCTACCGTCGCCGGCCTTCGCCGAGCGATCGGCCCCTTTCGAAGACCACCCATACGGCCTCGTCCTCCCCAACCGGCTGCGCTGCTCGTCGCTCGCTCCGCTCGCGACCGCGCTGCTCGCCCCTCGCGCACACTCGGCCCCTCCGGGGCCTCGAAGCGCGCGCCACCGCAGACGTCCAGGTGGGCGATCGATCGGTGGGGACAGGGCCGTCGCCCACGATTGACGAGCGGGGAAACTGCGCGAAACCGGCCGGCGTCCCGCTCAGACGTACTCCAGGTCGTGCGTCACGAGGTCGAAGGCCGTCACGACGGCAGCCCCGACCGCCGCGATCGCGAGCGCGGCCACGACCTGCACGCTCGACCCCGAGGCTGCGGAGACAGCCATCTCCCCCGGCGGGTACAGCCCGCCCGCCATCAGGCCGACGAGGCCGGCGATCGTCGTCGCCCGGTCCCGTTCGAGCGCGCGCTGGACGAGCCTGCCCATCGTCAACAGGCCGATGATCGCCCCACTGCAGAACGCGGCGACGACGATCGTCGGCTCGACGAGCGCGCCCGGGGAGTCGCCAGTCGCGAGCCCCGCGAGTGCGGAGAGGAACTCGTCGAGCTGGCCGAGAAGGTACTCGTACTGGCCGAGGATGAGCAGGAGGAGCGCGCCCGAGAGCCCCGGCAGGACCATCGCCGTGATCGCCACGCCGCCGGCGACGAACACCAGGAGGGTCGAGGGCGGGGCCGCCGAGCTCGTGTTCGTGGAGACGGCCACCACGAGGGCTGCTGCGACGAGCGCGAGCGCGCCCCGACGCCGCGTCCACGGTACCGTTCGCCCGATGAGGACGACCGAGGCCGCGATCAGGCCCGCGAAGAAGGAGCCGGTGAGGACGCGGTGCTCCTCGAGCGCGAACGGGATCACCTGCGACAGCAGGATCACCGCCGAGATCATCCCCGAACCGAGCACGAGGAGGAAGGTGAGGTCCATCTCCCGCCACGACGCGGTGAAGGCCGCCCGCGCGTCGGGGTCCTGCGGGCGGAGGAGGTGCTGGAGCGGACGCGGATGGAGGGACGCGATCGCGGCGATCAGCCGATCGTAGATCCCCGCGACGAGCGCGATCGTGCCACCGGAGACGCCCGGGACGATGTCCGCGGTGCCCATCGCGGCGCCCTTGAGGTACGTCACGAGGGCGGCGCGAAGCTCCACGGCGCTACCCCGCGATCTCGGGGCGGGCGACCGAGCCGACCGTGACCGAATCGTTCCCGTCGGACGCCGCCTGCTCGACGGGGTCGAGGTCGACCTCGATCGTCTCGCCGTCGTAGATCGCCGGCTCCGGCACGGAGACGTCGGTCGCGTTCGCGCTCACGCTGCGGTTGTGGATGCTACGGACTGTGTAGCCACCGTTCGCCTCCACGGAGGTGTTGGTGTAGCCGTCGTCGGGGCCCAGTTCGTTCGTCGTCGCGTAGGGCACCGTTAGCTCGAAGCTACCGTCCTCCCCGGCAGTCGTGGTCTGGCGGTAGTTGAACGTCCTGCCGTGGTCGGTCTCGAGCTCGACGAGCGCCTGGACGGTGCGGTTGGCCTCGACCTCGCCGGTGATCGTGGCGCCCTCCACGCGCTCGTAGGTCTTGACGCTGGACTCGACGCTCGCGTCGAAGACGTACTCGGAGCTGCTGATGGGCACGGCCTGGCCGAAGAAGCTGGCCTGTCGGAGCTGCCGGGAGGTGTTCTGGACGGCGTCCCAGCCGCCCTGGAGCCGCAGCGCCGTCCGCGGACGGACGCCACCGCCCTGCTGTGCGTACCCGCCGACGATCGAGTAGCTGTCGGCCTCGTCGACGAGCCGGTAGTGCTCGAGCGTCGCGGCGTCCTGCTCGTAGAGGCGTCCGATCATCGTCTCGCGGAACCGCTGGTTCGTGACGGGAAGTGTGCTGTTCTGGTTGCCGATCTGGAAGCGCTGGGAGTCGAAGTAGTCGCTGTAGTCGGCGCCTGCCCACTCCGTGATCGCCGCGAACTTCCCGCCGACCATCTGGTCGTCGATCATGACGTAGCGGGTCTCCTCGGCGGCTTCCTGGTCGCTGCGGGAGTCGATGGCTGCCTGGAGTTCCGCATCGGTCATGTTGTCGAGGCTGGCCGGAGGGTCTGCCGGGAGTGCGTCGAGATACAGGTTCGCCCTCGTTTCGTTGTCCGCCTGTAGATAGGCACTGGCCTCCCGCGCTCCCGACTGGAAAGGATTGGCGTTGGGGATACGCTCGCCCTCGACCGTTATCCAGTGGCCGTAGTCCCACCAGGACATCACTCCGTAGGCGCCGTCGGGATACTCGTAATCGTCGATGTCGTCGAACGGACCGTAGTAGGACATCGCGTTGTTCTCGCCGCCGTACTCGCCGGGCTGGGGCGTGTTCTCGGACATCCACTCGAGGTTCTCGTCCCAGACCGTGACGCTGCCCGGGCCCGTACGCTGGGCGTTCTCGCTGGCCGTCGCGACAGCGAGGGGACCGGCGATGGGGACGACGAGGAGCATCACGACCGCCGCGATCGTCAGCACGTGGTACGTCTGGATCTGCTTGAACTCGGCCAGCGACGGGAACTCCGCGAGGCGTGCGATCTGGACGACGGCCCACCCGTTGAGGACCGCGACCGGCAGGACGAGGTAGTAGTGAAAGCGGACCTGGGTCAGCGTCATCAGGAGGAGGAAGACGGTCCAGACGACGACGAGGAGGTACTCCTCCCGGATGCGCTGGGCGAGGACGGCGCGGGCACCCATCCAGCCCGCGGCGACCATCGCGGTGTAGAAGGTGAAGCCGTAGCCGTTGTAGAACTGCTCGGAGACGGGGTCGCGGCCGTCGCCGAACATGGACTGGGCCTCGCTGATGGTGAGCGCCGTGTCCGACTGTCCGAGGAAGAAGATGCGCTGCATATTGTTCCAGACGGAGGTGATCACCTCGGGGAGAACGAGCCACAGTACGCCGACCCCTGCGAGGGAAAGCACGCCAACGACAGCGGGATACCCCCACGCCTCGAGCCCCTCACTTTCCCAGTATCGGGCGAGACCACCCATGAAAGCACAGCCACCCGCTACCGCACCAATGGCGAGGATTTGAAGCGAAGAGAGCGTCGTGGTCGCCGCCGACAGTGATTGCACCCACGGGAGGAGGACGAGGAATGCAACTCCGAGCGAGATTGCCCCCACGAACGCGAGGTGTTCCGGGCTCCGCCCCGTCACGACTGCGTGGGTCATCGCGAGGACGAAGAAGACTCCCACGATCCCCACCAGGACGACTCCCGCAGGCCAGGTGAGAAGGTAGATAGCCATCGCAATACCCGCGATTGCACCTGCTTTGAGCGTTGGTTTGAGCCCATCCCAGTCGCGATCCTGAACCTGTTCGAATACGGGGCGTTCCCGTCGCACGACCATCAGCGCATAGACCATGGCGAAGACTGCGATGGCCATGGTGAGCGCCTCCGGCATGTGGTGGTCGTAGAATCCAACGGTGCCCCGTCGAACCCACGTCCCTTGCGGGATCAAACCCAGTACGACGGCGGCCGTGACGCCACCAAGTCGAGACCCACTGAGACGCTTCGCAAGAAAATACACAGGGATGGCGATCAGCGCGGCGATCACGGCTGGAGCGACGACAGCGATCACGGCTACCTGCCGGGAAGAGGGATCGCCGAGGCCAACGACGAGAGCGACGGTGCCGACGACCTGGTCGAAGAGTGTTCCGAAGTGGCCGACGTTCTGTCCGTAGGGAAACTGCGTCCAGGGTTCGCCAAAGAGTCGGCGTGGCCAATTATTTACGCTGTAGCTCGTCGCCCGATAATGGTAGTACGCGTCGTTCCCGCTGAAGAAGACGTCGCCGTCACGGACGAACCGGTCGTAGGCTTGCGTCCGCGTCCACAGCATGAACGCGAAGACGGCAGATAGAACGGGAATGTGATACCACCTGTGGAGGGAATCGACGATCGCCTCGGACTCGGCAATCCGATCGCCGTCGGACTCAGCGCTCATTGTTCCCTCCGAGTCCCAAGCCGGGAATAAGCTTTATGAAACGGTGGAGGTGCGTCTATCGACGCCAGCCGTCTCGAGCGCCGCGTCTCAGCGCGCGGTAAACGCTTCGACGGTCCGTTCTAGCCCCTCCTCGAGCGGGATCGTGGGTTCCCAATCGAGGAGCTCCCGCGCCTTGCCGATGTCCGGCCGCCGGACCTCCGGATCGTCCGGGGGGCGCTCCTCGAACGTGAGGGACGACTCGGAGTCGACGACTTCCAGCGTCGTCTCCGCGAGTGACCTGATGGAGATCTCGGCGGTACTTCCCAGATTGACGACCTCGCCGGTGAGGTCAGAGCGTTCCTCGGCCGCCATCCGCCGAAGTCCCCGGACGAGGTCGGAGACGTAACAGAAGCTCCGCGTCTGTGAGCCGTCTCCGTGGATGGTGAGGTCCTCCCCGCGGAGTGCCTGGTCGAGGAACGTGGGGATCACGCGGCCGTCGGTCCGACTCATGCGTGGGCCGTAGGTGTTGAATATCCGTACGGTCCGAATGTCGAGGCCGTATTGCTGTTCATACGCGCTCGCGAGCGCTTCGGCGAACCGCTTGCCCTCGTCGTAGGGAGCACGGGGACCGCGCGGATTGACGTTCCCGTTGTACGTCTCGGGCTGGGGGTGGACCTTCGGATCGCCGTAGACCTCGCTGGTCGATGCCAGGAGGATTCTGGCGTCGTGCTCGCTGGCAAGCGACAGCACGTTGTTGGTCCCCTCGCTGTTCGTGAGCGCGATTTCGACGGCGTGACTCCGGAAGTCCGTCGGGCTCGCCCGCGACGCGAGGTGGTAGACTTCGTCGATCCGATCGAAGCTGGGAAGTGGATTCCGAATGTCCTGGATCTCGAGCGTGAGGTGGTCGCTCGAAATGTGTTCGAGGTTCGAGCGCCGGCCACTACCGAGATTATCGAGCACAGTGACGCGGTACCCGTCTGCCAGTAGTTCGTCGACGAGGTGGCTACCGACGAAGCCTGCGCCGCCCGTTACCACCGCGTGAACGTCGTCCTTGGAAGTGTCTTCGGTCATGATTATAGCTCGATCGTGCTGTTATCGCCCAGGTTCAGGTGGTTCGGCTGCCCGACCGCCTCCGCGTTGTCGCCGACGATACTCTCCTCAAGGTTGATCCGGCGGAGGCTGGCGTTCCGTCCGACGATCGCTTCCGAGAGGATACTGCCCTCAATAGTCGCGCCGTCGTCGACACTGACGTTTGGCCCGACCACGCTCTGAGAGAGCGTCACGTCCACACCGATGTCTACTGGCGGAATCAGGACGGAGTCCCGGTAGTTCGCAGACGGATCGGCCCCTTGATCCCGCAGTAGAACCCGGTTGGCCGCGAGCAGCGTCTCGGGCCGGCCGCAGTCGTACCAGTCCTCGACGTCGAACGTCCTGAGGACCGCGCCGCCGTCCACCATCCGCTGGAGGGCGTCGGTGAGCTGATACTCGTCACCGGCGCCGCGGAGGTCGTTCTCGACGATGTGGTCCAGCGCATCGAACAGCGCGGGCGTGTTCTCGATGACGTAGACGCCGCTGATGGCGAGGTTCGACGGTGGATCGTCGGGCTTCTCGACGAGGCCGCCGACCGAGCCGTCCTCGTCGAGTTCGACGACGCCGTAGTGGCTTGGCTCCTCCACCGACTTCACGCCGATGCTTGCGTCCACGGCATCCCCGCTCCGGTGGGCCTCGAGGAAGCGCTCGTGGCCGTTCTCGAAGAGCATGTCGCCGAGTGTGATGAGCACCGGTTCGTCGTCGACGACCTCCCTCGCCTGGTAGACGCTGTGTCCCAGTCCCTCGGCGTTCTCCTGTTCGACGAAGTCGAACGCGAAGCGATCGCCGTACTCACCAGTCGCGTACTCGACGATCTGTGTCTGCATCGACCCACCGACGACGAGGACCACATCCTCGATGTCCGTCTCCGCGAGGCTCTCGAGGAGGTGGCCGAGGATGGGCCGGCCGGCGAGGCGCACCATCGCTTTGGGCTTCGTGTGCGTATGGGGATACAGGCGCGTGCCCTGGCCGGCGGCCGGGATGAGGGCCTTCATGAGCGAACCGTCGTGGAAGGTCCGTAAAAGCGTTTCAACATCGTCCAGGAACCCTCGACATCCCCGGCACGTTCGCGGACAGCGACCTCTCTGCTTCGTTGTTGGGGTTCGCGGGTTGCGAGGAATGGGGTCGGGAGCCCAGTCAGATGGCTCGGGCTGATCACTTTGCCTGTCACTTTCGAGGTGACGTGACTCCCCTGGAGCGGTGGACGTATTGCGGCCCAGTGAGTGAACAATCTATGGAGCACCACTCGTCCGCTGACAAGAAGCGGGGTGAAGACACGGAAGGTGCCTCGCAGGCTGCCGAGAGCGCAGATCTCGGCGACCACTCTGTTTCGATCTGTATCGCCAGCTACAACATGGCCGACACAATCGAGGAATCGCTCACGTCGATCACCCGCGACCTGCCGGAGAGCTTCGAGATCGTGATCGTCGATCAGTCGAATGACGGATCGACCCAGATCATCGAAGATGTTTCCGAACGTACGGACCTCTCATTTTCTACGATATCAACGGAGTATCCACTAGGCGTGGGACACGCGAGGAACCTCGCACTCTGTGCGGCGTCGGGCGACATCGTGATCACCCACGTCGACGCCGACGATTGGTACGACTCCCGATACTTTCCCGCACTCGTAGAGCTATATCTCATGCTGCGCCAACGGCGGGGGGACGACTTCTTCTTCTCCTGTCCAAATATGAATATCTCTTCGAAAGATCATATGATGGCGAACTACCTTCTTACCTCGTTGCCGATCGGCGCGAACGAGAAGGAGTACCGGTGGAAAGCCGTCTCCAATGACGACTACCTCGGTCTCACCATCGACCGAACAGTGTCCGAGCGCATCAAGCTGTCCGAACGAAAAACGATCTGGAGCCGTATGCAGCGGACCTATCGCCGCCAGCTTGGGATGTATTTGATCGGATACAGCTCCAAACGAATCGTCGAAGAGGACATTTTCCTGCGGTCCTGGTCACTTCACTCGAAAGCGTTCCGGGCGGTCCTACTTCCCTTCACACGAGCACACGCCCTGCTCAGAACTCCCCTCTGTGATGCCCCCTCCAGCGACGCACCGTTGCCCCAACTTCTCGAACAAAACACCTATACGCTCGCCGAGCTGTGGGGGAACTTCGACCTCGGCGAGGCCACTGCGATCGCCAACCTGACTGACGAGGGCTAACCTCCCGAAGCCCTCGAATCTCGTACCTATCGAGCACAATTCTTATTCGCACCTCCCGGGTACTACAAGCAGAATGCAGGTTTCGGTCGTCGTCTGCACGTACGCGATAGAGCGCTACGACACGTTCTCGGAATGCGTCGAGAGCGTCCTCGCCCAGACTTACGAGGACCTGGAGGTCGTGCTCGTCGTCGATGGAAACGAGCAGGTCTTCGAGCGCGTTCGCGAGGACTTCGGCGACGATCCAGCCGTCGTGGTGCACTGCAACGACGAGAATCGAGGCATCTCCTACAGCAGAACGAAAGGTGCGGAGATTGCTTCCGGCGACGTCGTCGCCATGATCGACGACGACGCCGTCGCGGAACCCGACTGGATCGAGCAGCTGGTCGAGACCTACCAGGAGACCGACGCCATCGCAGTGGGCGGTCACGTGGCCCCGGACTGGGAGAGCGAGAAACCCGACTTCTTCCCCGAGGAGTTCTACTGGCTCATCGGTTGTGACGAACGTGATTTCGCCGAGGACGGCGAGGAGCTGCGAAACACCTACGGCTCGAACATCTCCTATCGACGTGAGGCGTTTCTGGCGGTCGGCGGCTACGACACCAACACCGGGCGGAAGGGTGACCAGCACATCCAGGCCCACGAAGCGCCGGTTGGCGTGCGGCTGATGCGCGAGTTCGACCAGGGCGTCGTCTACAACGCCGACGCCGTCGTGAACCACCGGCTCTTCGATTACAGGGGCGACTTCCGCTGGCTCGTCAAGCGAGCGTTCCTCCAGGGGTTCTCCAAACGGATCTTCAACGTACTCTACCCCGACGCGCCGAACGATGAGAGCGAGTTCCTGAAGCAGTTACTGTTGCGGTGGATTCCGTCTCGCGTCGAGAGTCTCGTTCGGGGGCCCTCGCTCGCGAAAGTGAAACAGCTAGTAGCCATTGTGGTGTTCACCGGGGCCGTCGGCGTCGGATTCCTGTACGGGCACACCAAGCGCAAACGAACGCTCATCGCAGAGGAACCGGCGCCGGCCAATTCATGACGAGCCAGTCGACAGACGTCCGGCCGCTCCTGATCAACACCTCGGACACCGGCGGGTCGGCGACGGCGACGAGGCGGATTCACGAGGGACTCCGCGAGATCGGCGTCGACTCGCGGATGCTCGTCCAGCAGAAGGACACCGACGACCCGACGATCGAGGGTCCTGAGGGGACCGTGGGGCAGGCTTGGAGCCTCGCGCGACCACACGTCGACATGCTCCCGGCACGGGTATACGGCCGGTCGGACAAGTTCGCGGTCAACTGGCTCCCCGAGCGGATGAACGAACGGATCGAGGAAATCGATCCCGACGTCGTCCACCTCAATTGGGTCTGGCGGGGTGCGATGTCGATCCGCTCAATCGGCCAGATCGATCGGCCGATCGTCTGGCGCCTGCCGGACATGACCGCCATGACCGGCGGCTGCAACTACGCAGACGGCTGCGAGAAGTTCCACGATCGATGCGGCGACTGCCCGCAGTTGCAGCGGTCGCACGAGCGGGATCTCTCGCGGCTGAACTGGCACCGGAAGCGCCGGCACTGGGAGGAGCTGGATCTCACGATCGTCGCGCCGTCGACCTGGCTCGCGGAGCAGGCCGAGCAGAGTTCGCTGTTCGGGGACTGTCGGATTGAGGTCATCCCCAACTGTCTGGACACGGAGCTGTACAGCCCCCGGGATCCCGAACTGGGACGGGAGCTGTTCGACCTCCCGGAGGACAAGCGGCTGGTACTGTTCGGCGCCGTCGATCCGATGGGCGATCACCGGAAGGGAGCCGATCTGTTGCAGGGAGCACTACAGGAGTTGGCCGATGATTGGGACGGCGAGGAGGTGGAGTTGGTGATCTTTGGCTCCGACGGCGGGGAGAATCCCCCGGACTTCGGGTTCCCCGCGACGTACGTCGGGTACCTCCACGACGATCAGAGTCTGGCGATGTTGTACTCTGCCGCTGACGTGATGGTAGTGCCGAGTCGATACGAGGGATTCGGGCAGACCGTCTTCGAGGCGCTTTCGTGTGGGACGCCGGTGGTGGCGTTCGACGCGACGGGCCCCGCAGATCAGATTGAGCACTCCGAGTCAGGCTACCTGGCCCAGCCCTACTCGACAACCGATTTGGCCGATGGAATCAATCAGATCCTCGATGGGACAGTGGCAGCACAAGGAGACGAGGCATCAGAAGGAGCCGCCGCATCACAGTTTAACCAGTATAGGATCGCATCCAGGTATTATGAATTATATTCCGATATTCTATGAGTTCGTGTTTCACAAAAATGTAACCATCCAGGGCAGTTATCCATAGACAGTTGAATGCAGGGATCTGAATCCCCCTGCACCAGTTGGACGTTTCTAAGGATGACCTTCAGGACAAGGGGGCGGAATTGATCCGGAGATACCAACGCAGCGTATCGCCAGATTTCCCGCGGACCGTGATATCGTCCACCGCTGACCCGCCCTGTTGTTAAAGTATGAATATTCAGTCCTGTATTGTGACTAGTCTATCGGATTTGGTCGTACTTTTTTTCGAGAGTTGGCGCGAGGGTCGTTATGTCGTGCCGATTTTGAATTCTTTGGACGCCGGCTCGTCCAAGTTGTGTCATGAGATCGGGATCCGTGGCGAGAGCTCGAAGTGCGTCGGCGAGAGCCGGGATGTTGCCTGGTGGAGCGAGAAGACCGGTTTCCTCGTCGGCAACCACGTAGGGGATGTCTGCATGGCTGGTTGCTACGACTGGTTTGCCGGAGGCTTGCGCCTCGAGAAGAACGGTTGGGGCGCCACCTTCCGAATCACCTGATGCTGCGCGTTTGCTGGGTGCGAGAAGGACGCTGCAGTCAGTGATTTCAGCGAGGTACTCGTCGTAGTCAAGGTAACCGGTGAACGTGACTTGTTCGCGGACACCCTGTTCGTTCGCGATCATTTCCAATCGATCACGGCTGTACTCCGCTTCGCCACCCACGATGCGGAGTTCCGCATCAGTGCCCGCAAACGCCGTGGCGAACGCCTTGATACCGTCCGGCAGCCCCTTCTTCTCGACGAAACGACCCACCATCAGCACCCGGACTGGCGAATCTGTGTCGGGGAATGCTGGAGTGATTCGTGACGTATCGATTGCGATTCGCTGGATTGCCGTCTTCTCCTGCGGACAGCCCAACTCGAGGAGTTTCTCCTGCATGGCCGGTCCTTCCACGAGAAAGAGGTCCCCTCGCTCGAAGAGGTCTTGGTAGTTCGAACGCATCGTATCGTTTTCATTGACGAGTTGCGAGGCGTCGGAGCCATAGAACGATGTGACGAGTTTGCGCTCCGGCTCCCGATGCTGGGCAAGGTCGACCCCAGTTGGACCGAAGTGCGCGTGAAGAATATCGGGGTCACGACGCTCAATGACGCGAGGATAGTAGGTGTCGCCGATGTCGCGGATGCCGAGTTTAGCGAGGATACCGTACGTCCAGAAGCGGGGACTCCACCGAGGAAGGTCCATGAAGATGTCGCGTGGCTCAAACTCGAATAGGTCCAGATTCTCACCGAACGTGGCGCAGACGAATGGATCGTATCGGTCGTGGTGAATAAGATATTGATAGATGAACGTCTCGGTCAGGTGCAGATACGTTGTGGTGAAGTGGCCGACGGTGTCACTCATGAGCTGGGGCTTGAAGTGACGAGATAACGGCCCGGTGTTCGTTGTCGGTCATGTATGGGAACATCGGGAGAGAGAGGATAGTTTCGAAGAGGTCATCTGCCGTATCGTGGTCGCCTGGGACGGCCTCGTAGTAGGAGAGCTCCGAAATCGGCGGATAGTGGACGCCTGTGACGATGTCATTCGCCGAGAGGTGCTGGTACAATGAACCACGAGTGAGTGAGTACTCATCTGTGACGCGGATCACGAAGAGATGGAAGACGTGCTCAGCCATCGAGTCCTCGTCGCCGACCCATTGGAGACCAGCAATCCCTTCAAGGGCATCGATGTACCGCTGAGCGACGTCACGGCGTGCCTCATTCATCGCTGGAAGGCGTTCGAGTTGACTTCGCCCCATGACGGCCTGTATCTCGCTCATCCGGAAGTTGAAACCGAGGCCGTCGACGTCGTACCCCCAGTTCTCCATTTTTTCGTCCGGAGATTTCGTCTGATGATGGTTCCGCAGTTTCCGAACCCGGTCCGCGAGTCGGTCGTCACTCGTCACGACCATTCCGCCTTCTCCCGTGGTCATGTTCTTGGTCGCATAGAAACTGTAGCAGCCTGCGTGACCGAACGACCCAACTGGCTCACCATCGATGGACGCGCCCGGTGCATGAGCGCAGTCCTCGATGACAGCCGCCCCGTGCTCCTCGGCGAGCCGACAGATATCGGGCATGTCGGCCGGAAGTCCGTACAGGTGAACCGGGATCACGCCCGCGACATCGTACCGTTCTAGCTGGCGCTCCAGGCTATCTGGGTCCATGTTCCCATCGTCGGAGACGTCACAGAGCACCACGTCGGCGTCGAGCAGTCGAACTACGTTCGCGGTAGCCGAGAAGGTCATTGCCGGTACGACAACTGTATCCCCCTCGCCGATACCTAAGGCTCGCAGACACGCATAGAGGGCAGACGTACACGAATTGACTGCGATTCCATGTTCGCAGGAATGTGCTGTCGAGAACTCTTCCTCGAACGATCTCGTTTCCGGGCCGAGTGTGAGCCAGCCCGAGGCGAGGACATCCCGAATTCCATCGATAACTTCGTCCCCGATGACGTTCTCCGGCTTATACAGGGGGACTGAATCCATACGAGGAACCCGCCATACAGGCGGGATAATTCTTTCGAACACCCCCTCCCGAACCATCTTCGATCAATGTTAGTTATATCTTTGCGCATGTTTGATTGCAGAAGATATATGAAGATATTACTACAAGTACCCCCCAAATACCCAATCATAGAGGAAATTACTTTGAGAAGCACTCGCGAATTGATGACGAACATTACAGCAACCTGCAAGACGTGCTTCGCCGACGACACTGGGACATTGCCCAACTCACTGAAAAGTACGCCGGTGGTGAAGCACCCATTGAAGCTTCAAAACCGTCCCGACCAATCTTAAAGATATCTGACGAGCAGTTCGCTGCGACGTTGATGAGGTAGCAACATACACGCACGATCGCCGATGCAGCATTACACACTGATCGCATCTATGGCAAGTGACTTGATCGGATTCTCCCGCGGCATAGGATCAAAGCACGCTGCGATGATACGAAAAAACTTGCGAACTGTAAGATTTCATGCGAGCCCGTGTGTGCTTTACCGAGAACATATATATGACAACATGCCACGGCGGTTCTTACATGAATGGACAAAATTTTCGGTTGGGTGCTGTCTGGTACCACCTGGAGAGAGCCCCCTGCGGAGCGGTCTCAAAGTGTAGCGAATCGGGCGATTTTCTAAGCCCCTCTGGAAAGGAAATATCTCATCATCGGGACCTTGCAGAGGTTCTCACGTACAAATGCGGCTTGCCGAGTGAGTTGTGGTTTCGATTCGCTTCAACCTCAAACCCATACTTGAAGAGGATTTCCTCAACATCGTCATAGGGATAATTTGAAAACACATACTTTGTTTCCGGGAGCATTTCCCTGGCGCCGTCAAGAATCTCCCCTTCGTGTCCGTTGGCGGTTAGTTTAAGCAAATCAATCGAGTGAATTCCGTTGGATTTGCAATATGCATCAATGGTGGTGGTTGGGACGGTGATTGAATCGTATTCGTCGGCCTCTCGCGGATTCATTTCTCCATCCATCTCCGGGTCAAAGCGATGGTCCGCGATTGAGTCTGCAACAGCAAACGTGAGATCTTCGCCGGCCTTGTCGGAAACTGCTTGCTTTTCGATAATCACTGATTCCCTGAGGTTGTGTGCCGCGAGATTCTTCTGAAGACACTCGAGGTTTTTGGGTTCTGCTTCGAAAGTGTAAAAATTTCCAGATGGTCCAATTTTGTCAGCCGCCTTCACGGTGTATTCCCCCGTGGCTGCTCCCACTTCGATAATGGTGTCACCTCGAGAGAGATAGTCGAGGTAGCGTTCGTGAGAGTCGAAAAACGATCTACACCAGTTTGCTTGCCCCTCATCATCGTAAGGAATAAACCACTCAAATTGATCGGTTTGGGCGAGATAGACATCACCGTCAGGCACGATCTCAAAGCCCGATCTTTGATAAAATACCTCCAGGATCCGCTCCAAGATACGCATGGCAAAAACAAGAGCCGGCGACATAATAATCATCACGATATTGTCGTGGCGTGCAAGAGGGAGGTCCACACAAGTTCAATGTTGAACGCCGTCCTGCGGGGTTTGAAGCACTCCTGCTGTAATTCGATTTTGTCCCTATACCCCCGAAATCTCAGGCATGAGTCATCAGGCGGATCCCCTCGGCCTCACGTCGTTTGGGAGGGGACTCCCGCCTATACTTCCGATCGATTCCTGCTCGAATCCGATGATGGGCCCGACGCTATTCTCAGATAGATAGTATATGTTTGTTGAATACGAGCAGCTTATTCGCCACAGTCATATTAATATCGGAGGTGGAAATACCTCACAATTTGTGTTTCGCTTGGCCGACGGAGTCAAACTCCAACGCACTTCGCCCACCTGTAGCCCTAGCCCCGTCCCACACATTCTGGATCGTTTCACCACAGTTGGCACGGTCAAATGGGGATGGAAGATGAACTATATGATGAATGGTCGATTGGATTGAGCTGTCCGGTTTCGTTTCCTTGCAGCGCCAACATTAGAACAACAGCATTGAACACCCATTCCAGACTCTCGGCTCGACGGTGATCTCCGATTGATACTCCCGGACGAGTACATAATGCTGTCCCAGTATCGAGGTTCGTGCCGGATCGGCCACCGACGCGAAACGATCATACTCTCGACGTGTCTCCTCAATGTACTCTTCGGCAGGCCTGTAAAGGAACTCCTCACGGTACGACTGGTACTCGGTAGTTGAATCGAAACGAACGTCGACGCACACGAGGTCCAAGGCGGCTGGCGGCTACTTGGCGGAATACGCTGTATAGTCGTGAAGGCATAGACGCTCCGCGCGGACTGATAGGCGCCTTCGCGAAGGGTTGCAAGACGGTTGGGAGCACGCAGGAAATTCGCTGACGGATATATTCCATGGTGCCTGCCATAATACTCAGAATCACCGATGTAAATATCGACGATCTTCACGCCTCCTCGGCGGACGTCATCCCGCCTCAGCGGGGCTTCGATCCACTCTTGACCCGGAAGGTCCGGACGATTGTGACTGGTTTTAACTCAGGCCAGATATAGTCTGGACTAGAGGCGATCACAATCACCACGATAGTCCTCGGTATCGACGGTGCCACCTGGACGCTCCTCGATGAGTGGCTGGCCGATTTACCAGCCCTAGAGCGAATCATCGATAACGGGGTGTCGAGCGAATTGGAAAGCACGACACCACCCGTGACGAGTCCCGCTTGGCGGTGTTACGGGACCGGCAAGACCCCCGACGATATCGGTGTATACTGGTGGCGGCAACTTGACCGTGACACGGAAACAATCATTGGCGCCGACCAGATTCCACTCAACGACGAATGTTACTGGGAACGGCTGTCCGATGCCGGCTACGACGTAGCCGTAATGGGCGTCCCCCTCAACTCGCCACCGCAAGCGGTCAACGGCCACTTCATCGCGGGCGGCCCATTCGCAGACCCCGACAACTACACACACCCGGACAGGCTTAGCGACACACTCGAAGACCGATTCGACTTCCAGCTTCATCCTGAGGAGTACCCGAGTGTCGACAACGCGACAGACCCCCACATCGTCGCGGACTTCGATGGGATGATCCGGCAACGATTCGATGTCGCCGAGTGGCTCCTCGATGTTCACGACCCGGACTTCCTGAATCTGACGCTCTTCTACATCAACGCGATGCAGCATAAGGCCTGGGACGCCCCCGTGGTCAAACAGCTCTGGGAGACAATCGATGATCGACTCGGCAGCCTCATCGACGATGAGGACGACCTCATCATCCACTCCGACCACGGTCTCCACGAAGTCGAGCGCGTGTTCTACCTGAACGCGTGGCTCGAACAGAACGGCTACCTCGATGTCGTCGACGCCGACGGCACCCGCTCTCTCGTTGATGTGGCCGAGAGCGTAACAGACGCACTCGGCATCTCCGAGCAAGTCGGCCGCTTGCTCCCCGAGTCCATCCGGGAGCGAGTTGGGTCTGGCCGCCGCCTGATCGACGCCGGGGACTACGAGGACCGTATCGACTTTGCGGCCTCGCGGGCGGTGGCCCTCCCGCAGGGTCCAGTCTACGTCCTCGATGACGACCCCGAGTTTCGCGACCAACTTGCCGGGGAGTTGCGTACTGTGACCGATCCTGAATCTGGCAGGCGCGTCCTCGATGAGGTCGTCACTGCCGAGGATGTTTATGGATCACCGCTTCGCGATGATGCCCCTGACTTGCTCGTCCGCTGGAACGACGGCTTCGAGGTGAAAAACCAGCATTCGGGCACAGAGGATATGGTATTTGGACCGCCGCACGGTGTTCTCGCGGACAATGCACCTGAAGGCATTGTCATTGCGGCGGGTCCGTCCTTCGCGGACGAGGGGAGCATCGAGACGCCGTATCTGTACGATCTCGCGCCAACAATCCTGCACCTTCTCGGCGAGCCCGTTCCCGAGGATATGTCTGGGTCGGTTCTCGTCGACCTCCTCGATGCGGAATCGGACGCAGCTCGAGGGGAGGTTTCGTTCGTGGAGGAGGGCGACACGTCCAGTAGTGCTGCTCATGAAGAGGCAAGCCAGGACGTGAACGACCGGCTGAAGGATCTCGGGTATCTTGAGTAGCCGGAAATACCTCAGAATACTCCATATCTCCCCCCATAGGTAGCGAATCTTAGTGCGAACCGCGTCAAGAGCAACGTACTATCCGGGGCCTGCAACGGCCAGTCACGTCGCTCGCAAAGTGACTGCACTCGGGAGTCACCGCCGATGACGGAATCGAGGAACCCGTGGTCGCGCGTGAATTCAACGAGCACCTGACCCACCAATGGGCATTGATGATATTCCGTGGTTCGTTCGGGTGGGTCCTGCCACTCGGCGAACACCAGCCAACGGCTGTAGCGTCGAAGTCATCTACTCGCGAGGACTCACGCTCGCGCGCATCTCGGTAGTCGCCGGAGTCGTGCCGAATCTCGCCGTATCACCAGGGTGTATCTTGCAGGGGTGACCACCAGTTCACCCCTGCGGACTCCCTCGGCGACGATTCGAGGATAGTTCATCAATTCTGTGAGTTGAACATTTGACACTTCGTCCATCCACACATCCCGAACGGCGAACTCAGAAAACCGGTAGAAATCGTTCGGGGTAACATGATACGCGTAGGTCCAAGTTCGTCGTGATCGCTCATACTGAAAATAGTAGTAAGCTTTTCATATCGCCTCGTGACAGAGATGGATAATCCGATTCTTCTCCGGGATAGAGGATGGTAATAGCCCATTGCGCTCGCCGGTTCGTGTAAAAGCAGGGCCACCCAAAACGATTACAGCCCCGTGCGCAGAGACAGGGCGGATCTCGGCTAACATTTCCCAAAAATATGGGTCGTGCTCAAGAACGGCGTTACTCACGACACAATCGAATCGCGAGGCGTCAAACATCCGCATGTCATTCGCATTCCCCTGGATGACGTCGATGTCGGCGTCGGGATGCTGACCATGTTCTAAGTCCAATCCGATCTTTTCATCTACCGACTCGAAGACAGGTGAGGTAATGAGCGCGTCCTGACCGGGTTCAACACCTATTTCGAGGACAGCGTCACTGTCACCGAGCTCCGACAAATACGATTCAAATGTTGAGTAAATCCGGTCGTGCATCGTCCCATTATTGCAGGGCATCAAATTAATATCTGACTGTATTTCTGAGACATCAATGAATTAATGTGACTCGATCTGATTGGCCGGTCGTGAAATAGGGCGCGGACTCCACTCGAGCGGCTGGCGTCGTGATCCTCAGCTCAATATCCGGCCGCCATTCTAGACGGCTTGCGGAACTATTGGCCCATCAGCACTGAACCAATGTGGCATCACGTGCGGCTGGTCAAGTACTGCTATCCGCGTTCATGACCCGCATCCAATCCACCTCATTTTCTCCGTACTTCGTGCTATATCCTCCATCAGCAATCCGTCTGACCTCGCGGTGAAACTGCGAATCGCACCAGATACCTCGGGAACTGCGCGGCGAGGAACAACATCACTAGGGCAAAATGCCTTTGCCCCGAAGGGCAAACCGTTCATGCAGGAATGAAGGGTGTACTACTCTCCGGTGGAACGGGGTCACGTCTGCGGCCAATTACGCACACGGGTCCGAAACAGTTGGTGCCTGTCGCGAACAAGCCCGTCATCGAGTACGCGATCGAAGATCTGAAAGCCGCGGACATCACTGAGATTGGCGTCGTCCTAGGTAATACGGGGCGGGAGGAGATTCAACGACTCCTGGGAGATGGTTCGAAATACGGTGTTGATATCACGTATATCGTGCAGGGCAACCCACTGGGGTTGGCCCACGCTGTAGGCTGCGCCCGGGAGTTCGTCGGCGATAGCGACTTCGCGGTGTACCTCGGCGACAACATGCTCCGGCATGGAGTCTCGGATCTCCTCGAGAGCTTCCAAGCTGGCGAGTATGGGGCTGGGATTGCCCTTCAGGAGGTGTCGAATCCGGAAGCGTTCGGCGTCGCTGACGTCGACGACCAGGGCAGGGTGACCCATCTCGTTGAGAAACCCGACGATCCGCCGAGTAATCTGGCACTGATCGGCATGTACGTATTCACACCCGCGGTTTTCGACGTCATCGACCGTCTGGAACCGTCGTGGCGGGGGGAACTCGAGATCACCGATGCAATCCAAATGCTCCTCGACGAGGGACACGCCATCGACTCTCACGTGGTCACCGGCTGGTGGAAGGACACGGGGAAGCCAGAGGACATCCTCGAGGCCAACCGCCTCGTGCTCGAGGGCAAGGACCTCGTCAGGGAGGGCACGGTCGAGTCCGGTGCCCAAGTTGAAGGGCAGGTCGAGATCGCCGAGTCCGCCGTCGTGGAGGACGGCGCCGTCGTCCGGGGCCCAGTCTCAATCGGGGAGAACGCCGCCATCAAGGGCGGAACCTACGTCGGCCCCTACACCTCAATCGGCGCCGATTCTACGCTCGAAGAGGTTCACATCGAGAACAGCGTCGTGATCGGCGAGTCGACGATCACAGCGAACGGACGGATCGTCGATAGTCTGCTTGGCCGGGGTGCGAACGTCGAGAGTGCCGACAGACTCCTTCCCGAAGGGCGACGACTCGTCGTCGGCGAGAATTCTCAGCTCAAACTCTAACGATGCGCATCATCACCCACGCCTGTCCGGCCTGCGGCACCGTCGTGTCGGCGAACGAACTCGAGGACAAACGGGTCATAAAGTGCCCTGGCCTGAGTTGTCAGGAAGTGCTTCGCTTCGAAGACCTGTCAGAGGAGGCCCGGGAACACTTTCTGGCCAATCGCGATCGATACCAGATGTAAGCTGTCTCTCAACCGTTGGATCGACATCTCCGCGGTGTGAGGGCTGGTCCCGGTCGAGTGCCGGTTCACTTTCCTTGCGTCGGACGGCTGGATCTGGGCCGCAACACCGGTGGAGTTACGTCCGCCAGTGATCCGCAGCATTCTCTCCTCATCGTCTTGGAACCGGTCGGTCGCTGGACGGCCAACTCGCGGGGAAAAGACTCCCGATCTTGGCGGCAGGTGGATGGACCTGGATCCCGCACCGAGCCAGCTCCAAACCCCGACGCCCTGACTCTCCGAGGCGCCTCGTCCTGACCACATGCGTTGCGAAAAGGGGAACCGATTCAACCGCCCTGATTCACCCACTCTTCCAGGGGAAATACCGTCAGATCGGCGCTTGTGTGATGAATTCCCAATCAAAATGACGTGAGACGATACCCCCCCTTGAATCCGGTCCCCGCATGCTCGTTCGGCGACGAGCAATGGACTCGCTGGATACGATCACAGAGTTGTCTTCCTCCGCCTTCTGATACGCGGCACGAGCGGAACGTCGAACACGTCGTAGATGGAACGTGGATGGAACCGATCGATCAATGGGTACACAGCTCCTCAAGTTCGCCCTCCCTCACCGTAGATCCAATCGGGTCCCCCCGAGGCGTCTCACAACCGTTCATCTCCCGTGTGGCCACCCAGTTGGCAGGGCACTCTGGATCGACCGCTCCGAGATACGCTTTGGTCGCCTTTTCATTGTCCAGATAGCACGCCACGAGGGTATCGCGAAATCACGTGAGATCGAGTTGTGCGTGCAGGCGATGTCTGGATCCCGACGGTCCGCCGACACGACGTGATTGCCGACCACTCCGTTGGCACCGTGGGTGAGACAATCCATCCGCACGAATCCGACAGTACTGTTATTACATGCTGCGAAGGATTGCCTACAATGCGGATTCTCATCACTGGAGGAGCAGGCTTTATCGGCTCCAATTTCGTCCACTACGTTCTCGAGCACCACGAGAACGACGAGGTCGTCACTCTCGATGCACTCACCTACGCGGGCTCGAAGGCGAATCTCGAGGGCGTCCTCGACCACCCACGCCACGAATTCGTCGAGGGCGACATCTGTGATCGCAATCTCGTCACCGACCTCGTCGATGACTGCGACGCCGTCGTGAACTTCGCTGCGGAGTCCCACGTAGATCGGGCTATCGACGGCGCGGAACCGTTTGTCCGTACGAACGTTCGTGGAACACAGACCCTGCTCGACGCCGCGCTTGCCGCAGACATCGACCGCTTCCTCCAGGTTTCAACCGACGAGGTCTACGGCGAAATCGTCGACGGCCGTTTCGCCGAAGAGGACCGACTCAAACCTCGAAACCCCTACGCGGCGACCAAGGCGGGAGCTGACCTTCTCGCTCGGAGTTACGTGACAACTCACGATCTCCCTGTGCTCATCACGCGGACATGTAACAATTTCGGCCCTCGACAACACAGAGAGAAGCTCATCCCGAAGTTCATTCTCACCGGAGCGGAGGGCGGAGAGCTCCCAGTGTACGGCGACGGATCCAACATTCGAGAGTGGATTTACGTCGAGGACAACTGTCAGGCTCTGGATCTCGTCCTCCGGCAGGGCGATCCAAGCGAGGTTTACAACGTCGGGTCCGGCGAGGAGCGGACAAATCTGGAAGTCGCCGAGGCGATTCTAGATCGAGTTGGTGGGAAGGAAGAACAAATCACGTTCGTCGAGGATAGGCCTGGTCACGATCAGCGGTACGCCCTCGATGCGGGTAAGATTGAGGCCCTTGGCTGGGAACCCGAGTGGACGTTCGAAGACGGCCTTGACGAGACGATCGATTACTATCTGTAACTCGCATCTGACCCAATTGGCAGGTGACACTCGGGCAGGTCCAATGCGCCGAGAGACATATCCAGATCCTGATGCAGTACTGGACCTGGAGGCTCGAATATTCGGACTTCGACGTGTTGGTGTCTCTTCGATCCAATCTTCCCTTGATTTAGGATGATCCGATTCGGGGCGTAGTATTTGATGCCAGTCTCGGTGGTAGTAGCGCTGTGATTCGATTCCGAGAGCTTGGCCTGACGACCGAGTTCGACATCCATACAGATTTGCTCCAAGGCGACAATATGAACCACCATCCCGGAGTCTACCGATGTCGGAAACCGGCCCCGGGACGGACGAGCCGTCCACGGTGCAGCCGACATGCAATTTCCAAGAACAACTTCCCTACCGATTCTGGGCAGGGGACCGTTCGAGTCTGACCTTGATTGGATACTTCCGCAACCCTGGATAGAGAACTGCCGGCAGAAGTCGCTACTGACTGACGCGCAACCCCAGAGTTCGCGGCATAACATACGCGGCATTTGCAAGTTGTTCCGGTGACACGCTACTAGAAAGAGTGGCTGCTTGGGATAGAACGTGGTCTGGTCGGAACGTTCGTGCTACTCTAGGATCGAATCCAGCAGGGGTTGAACTGCGTCTACGTCGACTCGCATATCGCATCCGGCTGGGACACATGAAATACTCACATAGTCGTGCCCGAGTCCCTGAGCGAGTCCGAAAAAGCATGGATTCGTATAGTTCCCAAAGAGTTCGAAGCACTTGATATCATTTGCGAAAATCATGTTCGTCAAACCTGCCCCGTGCGGTCCCAGAATTGCTTCGGAGCTTGCAAAACGACGGACCTGCTCAGCAAACGAATGTCTCCCTGGCACGTACCGTTCGAATCCGAACTGGGAGAGGGTATCCATGAGTTCCGTTTCGTTCTGAACCCTTCGGTCTTCAGCATCGGCCCGGGAAATGTACAGTCTCGATGTCCCCTTGCCCTCCCCACACCCCACGGCACTACGGATTCGATCACCTAGATTCTCTAATGCTTCGGGGGAGTGTATGTAGCCGCCATCGGTGGAATCAGTATGGAACCGAACTGATCCCACGATGCATGCCGGTGCGTTGGCTCTCCCACCAGACCATTCAACCGTTCGGTCGAGATCGATCCCTGCTAGTTCCAATGAATCGGTCATCCAGTTAGGGGGATCGGACGGGATCAGAATATCCGGGTCGGAACGAGTCCGTTCCCGGTATACTTCCAGTGCGAATACCCGTACGAGATAATCGACGATCCAGTGGTAGTACTCCCGGTCCCAAGGGCCTACGAGAGAGAAGACAGGTGAGTCGAATCTGCGACCGGGACGTTGCAGACGAGTGTGCCAAGGAATCTGGCCGTGTCGCAGGCTGCGAAGGGATGCGTCGATCAATCGAGGATAACTGCCCCGAGCTGATTCAAGTAACAGGTGGTGGTCGGTACAAACTAACGCCGAAGGACCTACAATCGATGCGTTTTCGACTTCAACGACAAACGGGCGATCGATTTGATAGTCCCCCAGGAGAGCATCAATTGCCTGGGGAAGTTGGCCAGTGTGACAGGGCTGCGTGAAGGTGTATGTTTCGACATCGCCAAAATCGAACACACGATACCCCTCTAGGGGATCTTCCCTGAGTCGGTGGTGATCAATGACGTTCGATCCGAGGGTGCGCCGGTAAGCCGATGTGAGCGTAGGGCGACAACGACGATAGAGACGTCGTACTGCCGACTGGGCTAAAGTCATTTAGCTAAGATAGCCCAGATGACGAAGGTTCTCCTCGATTGCCTCATCAAAATCGTCATCTTGGGCCCCAGGCGGAAACTCCTCACCAAGTTCGTCATGGACTAGTTGGCGGTACTCCGATAAACGATCTGGATCTGGATCCGACACCGCGGTCTCCGACGGCGTTTCGAAGAGTCGCTCCTCGCGACCCGAATCGAGCGTATACAAGTGTTCCGTAGTTCGGACACTTTTCAGTCCTCTCTCAAGCCGACTCACAGTTGCATCTGAGAGGTATTTCTGGAATACGGGCGATACCTCTCGTGGACCATTCTCGGCGAAGACACGCGTTCGGTTCCGCCCGCCGAACAGCCGTCTTCCATCGACGTCGTCGGGCACATCGAGTCCCGTCAGATCACACAACGTGGGAAAAACGTCGATAAGTGACACGAAGTCCGATCGTCGTTCGCCTGCCGAGACGCCAGGTCCCGAAAGGATCAGAGGGATATGCAGACACTCCTCGTAGTGGAAATGCATGTGACCTGTTAAGCCACGCTCACCCAGATATTCGCCATGATCGGACAGTAGTACGACGATAGTGTTTTCCAACGACCCTCGCCGGTCAAGACGCTGAAATAATGCCTCGAGTTGATCGTCGAGATACTCGACAGTTGCCTGATAAAATGACCGAACCACGTCCAGTTCCGCGGAGGTGAGGAACCCATCGTCGGACAGTTCCTTCGCAAATCCCGAGGGGTTGTGAATTTCCGCGATGTGGTCCAAGTCGACGTTCGAATGCTGGATTCGCTCTTCTCCGAACCGATCGAGGACACCAAACGCAGGCCGGTCGAGGAGCGGTACTGCATCCTCTTTGTAGGGTCTGGGTGTCTGGTACGGACCGTGCGTGATCGTCACATTGACGAAGGAGAAGTATGGTTCTTCGAGGGCGGATGTCTTTCGGGCAAAGACGTCGAGAAGATACGAAGCATGATGGTCGTCACCATAGAGGGCTCTCCGGACGAATTCCTTCGGCATTGGATACAGGAGTGTTGGATCGGCTACGGCTTTGCGGAGGTCGTCGACACTGATCGAAGACGGGATATCTGCCCACTTCTCGAGATACTCGTCGAATCCGCGGTCGTATTTCCAGTGAGAACCGATCCGCGATGGACCCGGCATACCGAACGTGTCGTAGCCTGCAGACTGGAAATGGGCAGCGATGTGCGGAACGTCCTCCGGAAGATCCACCTGTCCACCGACACCGCTCGTCGACGGGTACTGACCTGAGAACAGAGCAGCGTGAGAGATTGAAGATCCCGGCCCAGCAGCGTAGGCATTCTCGAACACTGTCCCCCGGGATGCCCACTGGTCAAAGAACTGGGTCGAAAGCTCCGCGCCATAGGGAGAGAGATAGTCTGGACGGAGTGTGTCGCAAACCACCATCAGTACGTTTGGAGGTCGTTCCGTGGACGCCATACTGATACACTCGTACGGGTTCATTTAGGGATATCTCTTTCCAAGCCGAGCTTCGAGAGACTCCCACGGGGCATGAGTCGGAAGGGATGCTCTGGAACCCTATCCGAGGAATTTTGCCTGCCTAATCCTATTCGGGGAGTATGACGGTCAAGAACGTGTATATTTTCGTCGCCGACGCTCTGAGGGCCGACTTCTTACCCGATACGGTTGAGCAGGTGGGTGAATATCTCCCAACGATTGCCGCTGGGACAAATTCTCCCGCGGGATTCGCATCGATCGTCTCCGGGCTGTATCCCAACCAGCACGGGGTGCATGCGTTCACCCACAGACTCGACCCGGAATTCAACGTCCTCACGTCCAGATCGATTGACTACGATACCCGATTTTTCCAGGTTTACGAAACAGAGCTGTCCGAGGTGCTGGGAATGGACCAAGATACGACGAATCCCGTTCCCGATCTCGAAGACCCCTTCGTTGTATTGGAACGCGACATGACGACTCACGCGCCGTATGGGCACCCTCACTACGAGGATATCGATATCGGCGCCCAGGAGTACTTTGGTGGAAAGAACGTGGATTGGGATCGGATCCGGTCAGACTATCGTACTGCCAGCGTACGTGTGGGAGAGAGGTTTCATCAGCGCCTCGAAGACCTACAAAACGCTGGAAAGTTGGACGAAACTCTCGTGATCTTTACTGCAGATCACGGCGAAATACTCGGGGAATACAGCGAGATGAGTCACGGCGAGCCTCTAATTCCCGAACTCGTCAAAGTCCCAACGGTGTTTGTTCATCCCGACCAAGACACGCCAAAGGGCGAAGTGATGAGCCATGTCGATATCCTGCCGACAGTTACGGACCAACTCGAAGTCGAAAATCCGTGGAAATTACCCGGGCGATCTGTATTCGCAAACGCGCACGAATCGTTAATGCTCGCCGAGCGTCGATCGAAACCACATACGCTGCAGGAATTCTCTTTCCAGAATTATTATGAATATTATGTCCGAAGCGTATGGGATGCAGATGGAGGATACGTTTTCAATCAAACTGGTCTCCCAGGGAATATCGTACATGCGTTCCGTCAGATTCCGCTATTCAATCCACTGCGAGGGCGGGACGCGATTCGCGCATTCAACGCACTGTATCATCACGTCGCCCCGAGAAGGAAGTTCGGTGCTCCGCAGTTTAGTCAGTCCGAAGCGCGCTCCTTCATCCGAGAAATGGATGATTTTGAAGTAGCTCCGCGAGGTCGGACCGAAGAAATTTCAGAGGAAGCACGGAAGGAACTCGAGCACTTGGGCTATATCTAGAATTATCTCAAACGGAAAACTCGCGACGGTGTCCTAGAGCAGGAACGCCGGGAACTAACCGCGCCGGGAAAATCTCCCAGGACGTCCCCCTGTTCTGTCGTAGAGAAAACCGTCGTCGGCGACATCTAGTGAAATACTTCGTCGCTCTGAGCCGACGCGATCCAGTAGGCCGAACCTCTGAGTTCCGCACTAGGATAAATGCCGGGGTGTCAGGAGTCAGGAGATTGGGAAACATAAATTCTGTGATAATTCTGGTACCGAAGAGGGCGTCATTCGATCCTTGGCCGGTCGTCCCCCTCAACAAATGGTAAACCTGAACGAGTTGAAAAGATGGAATACTCAGGTGTCATCCGAACATTGTCGGTTGATTTATACTTCGGTTTTGTGTACGCCCAGACTCGCGGTCTGCCGGCTTGTGATGTTCGTGTTCGTGAATCCCCAGCTGTGGCGGTCGGATTGAGAGATGATGTATCGAGATACCCATGACCTGTCACCGTTAGTGCACACCAACGGGTGGACAACGGTTGGTGAAAGATCCTCAGGGGGACGGCAGAACGGGTAGATTATCAAAAACAGTTCCGCGAAATCGCTCTGAGATACCAAGAAGCACTAGAAAATACACGACTGCTCCTAGAGTCACAAATCCAAGTACGATCGCGACATTGTGGCCGAGGCCGACGTAGACCTCCTGCAACCGTAATCCCCCATAGACGATGGCGCCCATAACTCCCCCCGCGACAGATTGTGACAGGATGTCATAACGTGGCACACTGAACGTGACGATCGATGATAGATACGTGTAGGCCAGCACCAGACTCACACCGACCGAGGCTGCGGTCGCGACGGCTGCACCCACCCACCCGAACGTGTAGATGAGAATGACGTTGAGTGCGACGTTCGCGACGATGAAGACTCCGTTCACACGAAACGAGAGGTCGGGCCTGTCGATCGCGTTCAAGGTAGTGGTCAACTGTTTCTGGTACGCCTGCACCAGCGTCGCGACGATCAGAATCACTAGCACGAGTTCAGCCTCGACGAACTCCGGACCGTAAATCCGGAGGAGTCGCTCGCCGAGGATCCAGGCTCCGATGAGTCCGGGAATCAGAAGCAGACCAGCATATGCCAGTGCGGAGTTGAGGAGATCCCCGACCGCATCTGGGTCCTCCTCCGCCGAGAGCTTGCTCATCTCGGGGAAGAGGGTCTGACTGACAGAGGCGCCGAACACCATGAGGAAGACCGCGATGTTCCACGAGGCGGCGTAAAATCCGACGAGGGAGCTGTTGACGAAGACACCCAGCAATGCGATGTCGACCCAGTTGAACGCCCGGACCCGTAGGCCGCCGATCCACGCGTACTTAGCGTAGGATAGCAGGTCACGGAAGTGTCGACGCTCAGGGAGCGAGATCACGTCGAACTGCCGAACGAGGACCGCCGCTCCGATCAGGGTCACGACGATGTAGCCGGCAATATAGCCACCAAAGAGGCCAGCGAGTCCGAATCCGGCCAGCACTGCTGCGATTTGCAACCCTGCACGTGTCCCGGTGTTGATCGGTGAGATGATGCCAGCAACGTGGACGAGATGCTGGCCGTTGAGGAGTGAAGAGACGATATTGCCAGCGAGCGTGACACCCAGCATTGCGACGATGAATCCAGCCGCGGGAAATCCAACGTAGCTGTTGATGGGCCCTCGTGCGACCAGCACGAGCGTACCGAATAGCACGAAAAGTGCAGTCTCCAATGCCACGCCGGCGAGTGCGAATGCCGCGGGTTCCTCCTGTTCGCTTACCCGTTTGGTGATCGCGCCAGCGACGCCCATCGTTCCCAAGACACCGAGCCACGAGACGACCGCAAGCGCCACCGAGTACTTCCCGAGAACTTCTGCACCGAGCAAGCGGGCGATTGCGAGCGTCGCGAAGAATCCGAGGACTGAAGAGAGGATCTTCGAGAGAAAATGGATGACGGAGGTCTGGCCGAGTCTCATGTGGGAGACGGTGCTCCGAAATCCACGAGGACGATCAATAAACCTGCCTTTCTCGCCGTGCCAGGGTATGGAGACAGGGATCTCCTAATCACTCCTTACGGTTTTGGCGGTTGCGACTGCCGGGAACGATCTATCCCAACAGAGCAGCCGCCCCCGCGTCTTAGGAACTCATCTACGATCGGCGGCCCGGGGAGGGGAGAGACAGGGCCGTGAGCCGGCAGCAGCGCTCAGGAGAGCGACCTCCGGGCGGAGCCTCGATGGCAGAGTGCAGATTGGAATGGCACAGAGAGGGTTCCGGCACCAGATACCCAGGGACATGTGGATTTCGAAGTACATTCGACGGACCCGTGAAGGATGTATTCGAGCGGAGCCAGAACCGACGAATCGATGCGATCGGAAGCGTTGATCAGTGACCCAGACTACAACGGTACCCGATCGACGAGCAACTGACCGATGTGCTCGACAGAGAACACATCTTCGTAGCGCTTGCGGCCAGCCCTGGCGATGGAGCGACGCACGTCGTCGTCCTCCCAGAGAGCGACGAGTGCCTCCGCAAGCGCGTCCGGATCCTCCGGGGGAACGAGAACCACGTCGTCCCCGTCTGTGAACCACTCCTCAGTCGCCGGCGATCGCATCGTGACGACCGCGGTCCCGGCGGCAAGGGCCTCCGACACCTTGTTCGTGATGCTGGCCTTCGATCTGGGGTCGTCGGCGAAGATGCCGAGAGCGACGTCGGCGCCCGACGCTGCCTGTGAGAGTTCCGCCCAGGCGACGCGGCCGCGGAATTCGACGTGATCGAGATCGGCCACTCGCTTCTCGATCCGGTCTTTCTCGGGGCCCTCGCCGAGGAATACGAAGTCGATCCCGGAACCGTGGAGGGATGCTGCCGCATCCACGACGGTGTCGAGCCCGTGGTGGGGAAGGAAGTTCCCCCAGTAGACGACGGTGAACGAGTCGAAGGGCGACTCGTCGTCAGGACGCGGTGAAAAGTGTGTCTCGTCGGCACCCACCGGAACGCCGACGATTCGCTCCTTCGGAAGGCCGTAGAGATCGCTGTACAGCGTCTCGAACGCCGCCGTCTCGGTGAGGTGATAGTCCGGGAGGCGGAGCAGCCATCGTTCGAGCCAGTACACGAGTTTGATCTTCCAGGCCGCAAACCCCCGCATCTCGCCAGTCCGGTACAGGGAGACGAAGAGATCGTACACCAGTGTCGCGCCGAGCCGCCGCGCCCAGAAGGCGGCGATGGGGAGCACGAGCAGGTTGAACTTCGTCACGAGAATGGCGTCGACGCCATCCTCCTCGGCAGCGATCGATCGGAGTCGCCGCCAGATCCGATAGTAAAACAGCGGCAATACGAGGAGTTTCTTCGGACCGATGAACAGGGGTTCCCCGCGAAATCGGCACTCCCGGACGGTCCGACCCTGGGCCTCGAGGCCATCGCGCAGCGACACCTCCCGGAAGTACTCGTAGTCGTAGTCCCCGAGGAGGACGACGGTCCGGTCGGCGCCGGTCATATCCGTCATCTGAGCGTGCAACCGTGGAAAAGGGTGTGTATTCCGTGGCGCGGATACTGAGCGGGTATCTCCGCGCAGCTCAACACTCCATCATCAAGCCAGCGTCCCTGAGATAGGCGTCGACGTACTCGTGGAGAGCGGGCAGCTCGTCTGGGGCGAAGATCCCGACGTCGTCGTGTTGACCGTCGGGCTCAACTGTCGCGGCCGCCGTCTCGACGTGAAACCCGATCGGCACGTAGTGCTTCCCACCCACCTCGTCGACGTCGGCCGTCTCGTACTGGTGCTCGTAGACACCGAGGCGCTCGCGAATCTCGACCTCGACGCCGAGTTCCGCACGAGCCACGCGGCGGACGGCCGCCCGCAGGGACTCCCCTTTGTGCACCCGGCCACCGGGCACGAACCACTCGCCGCAGGCCGGCTCGTTCGTCCGCCGTCCGAGCACCACCCCCTCGGGCGTTTCGACCACGAGGTCGACCGAGACGATCGGGACGTTGGCGACGATGGTCGCCCAGTCGTCCTCGTCGATCCAGTCGACCCGCTCAGGCATGGTCGACGATCTCGCTCCGGTGGTCCTCGTACCACTCGATAGTCTCGCGGATCCCCGCCTCGAGGCCGGTCTCCGCTTCCCAGTCGAAGTACTCGCGGGCCCGGGTGGTGTCCAGGCACCGACGGGGCTGTCCGTCCGGCTTGGAGGTGTCCCACTCGACATCGCCCTCGAAGCCGGTGAGGTCGGCGATGGTCTGGATCAACTCCCGGATCGAGATCTCCTCGCCGCTACCGAGATTCACCGGTTCGCGGCCGTCGTACCGCTCGGTCGCGGTGAGGATGCCGTCGGCGGCGTCCTCGACGTACAGGAACTCCCGGGTCGGCGAGCCAGTCCCCCATGCCGTAATGGCGTCCTCGCCCGCCTCCCGGGCCTCGACGCACTTCCGGATGATCGCGGGGATGACGTGGGAGGTCTCGAGGTCGAAGTCGTCCCGTGGGCCATAGAGGTTCACGGGCATCAGGTAGATCGCGTCGAAGTCGTACTGCTTCCGGTAGGCCCAGCACTGAGTGAGCAGCGCCTTCTTCGCGACGCCGTAGGGCGCGTTCGTCTCCTCGGGATATCCCTCGAAGAGGTCGTCCTCCGAGAAGGGCACCTCCGTGTGCTTCGGGTACGAACAGATCGTCCCCAGGACGGTGAGCTTCTCGACCCCGAACCTGCGGGCCTGCTCGATGAGTTCGATCCCCATGACTGCGTTCTCGTAGAAGTATCGGCCCGGGTTCTCCCGGTTCGCGCCGATCCCGCCGACGGTCGCCGCGAGGTGGATGACGACGTCCGGCTCGGCGTCGCGCAACGCCGCCCTGATCTCCTCGCGGTTTCGGAGGTCGTAGTCGTCGCTGCGCGGGACAAAGATCTCGACGGACTCCGAGCGGTCCTCGAGGTCCTCGACGAGGTGGGAACCGAGGAAGCCGGCGCCGCCGGTCACCATCACCGTCGTGTCGTCCCAGTAGCTCATCGCCAGTCGACCCTCCCCCACCAGCGCTCCTTGTGATCGGCGTACCAGTCGATGGTGCGGCGGATCCCCTCCTCCCAGTCCACCTGGGGCTCCCATCCAGTCTCCTGGGTGAGCTTCTCGTGGCCGACGAGCAGCTCCTCGACGTCGCTGTCACCTGGGCGGTAGCGATCCTCGTCCTGGACGATCTCCGGATCGTCCCAGTACCCCTCCTCGCTACCGACACGGAGGATCGTCTCCGTCCACTCGCGCATCGAGACGTTCTCGCCGTAGCCGTAGACGTACTGCTCGCCGGGGTTGCCGCCGAGTGCGACGTGGAGGTGGCCCCGGACACCGTCCTGGACGTAGCACATGTCCCGTTTGGGCGTGAGATTCCCCAGTTCGACGATCTCGCGCTCTAGCGCCTGCGTGATGATCGTCCCGGTGATGTACCGGGGATTCTGCCGGGGACCGTAGTTGTTGAACATCCGGGTGGTGACCGTCGGGAGCCCGTACGCGTCGTGGAAGTTCATCGTCAGGAAGTCAGCGGCGAGCTTCGAGGTCGCGTAGATGCTCGTCGGGTTGACGGGCGAGCGCTCGGAGAGCAGCACGCGGCCGTCCTCCGCGAAGTCGTGGTTCTCGCGGTGTTCCTCGCTGACGTTTCCGTACTCTTCGGAGGTCCCCGCGGTGTCGAACTTCGCGATGTCCAGGTCGAGGTCGACGACGGATTGCAGGAGGTTCAACGTGCCGACGACGTTCGAGTCGATCGTATCGTAGGGGCGGTCCCAGGATTCGCCGACGTGCGCCTGAGCGCCGAGGTGAAAGATCAGCGAGTCGTCGTAGTCCTGTAGCACCGAGAGTGCCTCTTCGACCGAATGTTTGTCCCGGAGATCACCTCGATGCACCGTCACGTCCTCCGAGCGGTGGCGAATGTTGTGCAGTTCGCCGCTGGAGGTAGCCCTCACGAAGACGTGAACGTTCGCGCCGTGGTCGACGAGGGTATCGACGAGGTGGCTGCCGACAAAGCCGTCCGCACCCGTGACGAACACGGGCCGCTCCGCGAGCGCGTTCGAAATGTCCATTGTCGAATTCCTGGCGTTCGCCCCCATATAGGCCTTCATATCCGCGACAGGCCCCATCATGTCCACCCATCAGCGGCGATGGGCGCCGAGGCTCTTCCGGACGACCGGACTTCGGACGACGTAGATCGCCGCGTCGAACGCGCCTTCGATTCGATCACAGGATCGTCGGCGTGGCACCCGATCACTCCACCGTCACGCTCTTCGCCAGATTCCGCGGCTTGTCGATGCTCCGCCCCTTCGACTCTGCCACGTAGTACGCAAAGAGCTGCCAGTACACGTTCGCGAGCAGCGGCTCCAGCACCCCGGCCGCCGGCACCGACCACTCCACGTCCACGAACCGACCGCCGCGCTCGCCTGACGTCACTCCGACGACGGGCGCCTCCCTCGCCTGCACCTCCTTGACGTTGTTCAGCGTCGCCTCCGCGCGAGCGCCCTCGGTCAGCACGGCCAGCACGGGCGTCTCGGCGGTCACCAGTGCCAGCGGCCCGTGTTTCAACTCCCCCGCGGCGAACCCCTCTGCGTGGTCGTAGGAGATCTCCTTGAGCTTCAGCGCGCCCTCCAGCGCGACCGGATGCGCGAGCCACCGGCCGACGAAGAAGAAGGCGTCCGAGTCGGCGAGCTCGAGCGCGACCTCCTCGACCTCCCCAGTTCGATCGAGAATCTGCTGGACGCCGCCGGGAAGGCCCCGCAAGGACTCCAGCACCGCGCTCGCCCGGTCCGAGGAGAGCGTGCCCCGCTGGCGACCCAGCGCCACGGCCAGCATCGTCGTCGTCGCGACCTGCGAGCAGAACGTCTTGGTCGCGGCGACGCCGATCTCCGGCCCGGCACGGATGAACAGGCTGTCGTCGACTTCACGCGTCACGGTGCTCCCCAGGGTGTTCGTGACGGCGAGCGTCCGCGCGCCAGCCCGCTTCGCCTTCCGGATGGCCGCCAGCGTGTCCGCGGTCTCCCCACTCTGGGTCACCGCCACGACGAGCGTTCGCCAGGGATCCCTCCCCCCGTCGAACTCGTACTCGCTGGCGATCTCGACGGTCGCCCGGACGTCCGCCAGGTCCTCGATGAGCTTCGCCGCGTAGCGCGCGGCGTAGTTCGACGTCCCCGCAGCCACGAACTGGACCTCCTCGAGGGAGCCCACGTACTCCTCGGGAAGGGAGAGGTCGAGGTCCACGGTCCCCGCGTCGGGGTCGAGCCGGCCAGAGAGCGTCTGACGGAGTGCGGCGGGTTGCTCGTGGATCTCCTTGAGCATGTAGTGGTCGTAGCCACCCTTCTCGGCGGCGTCAGCCTCCCACTCCAGGCGCTCGCGGTCGGGAACGACCGTCTCGCCGCCGCGCGCGATCGTCACCCCATCCCGGTCGATCACGGCGAAGTCGCCGTCCTCGAGGTAGGTCACCTCCCTGGTGTGCCCGAGGAACGCGGTGACGTCGCTGGCGACGAACTGCCCGTCCTCGCCGTGGCCGATCACAAGCGGGCTGTCCTGGCGCGTCGCGAACAGCGCGTCGACGCCGGCGATCGAGGCGACCACGGCGAAGCTCCCCTCGAGTCTCCCGACCGCCGACCGCACCGCTTCCCGAGGCTCGGCGCCGTCCTCGAGCGCCGCCTCGATCAGGTGTGGGACCACCTCCGTGTCGGTGTCGCTGGTGAAGGAGTGACCGTCGCCCCGGAGCTCGGCCTTGAGCTCGTCGTAGTTCTCGACGATGCCGTTGTGGACGACCGCCACCTGGCCCGTGCAGTCGGTGTGTGGGTGCGCGTTCGCGTCGGTCGGCGGGCCGTGGGTCGACCAGCGGGTGTGCCCGATCCCCCGGCGCTGCGTGGCGTCGTCGGGAAGCGCCGCCAGCAGCTCCGCGACCTCCCCGGAGCGCTTGTAGACCTCGATGTCGCCGTCCGCGAGCGCGACGCCGGCGGAGTCGTATCCACGGTACTCGAGGTTCTGGAGTCCCTGGGAGAGGATCGGCAATGCAGCCCGGCCACCGTTGTAGCCGACGATTCCACACACGCTAGCCCCTCCGGACCGTCGTGCCCTGCTCGATCGTCCCGCGCGCGACCGCTCCCTCGCCGACGGTCGCGTCGTCGTGGATCACGGCGCCGGGTTCGAGGACCGCGCCGCCACCGACGCGAGCGTTGTCCCCGACGACGCCGCCGAGTTCGACGCCCTCGTGGACCTCGCCCTCGACGATCACGGTCGCGTCCCCACCGGACACCGTCGCATTCGGGCCGATCGTCGCGTTCGCGCCGACGATGCAGTCCCGGAGGACGGCGCCGGGGTGGACGGTCGCGTCCCGGAATACGACTGTTCGTTCGAGTACGGCGTTCGACCCGATCAGCGCGTTCTCGCCGACGGTCACGCCTCGTCCGATGGTGGTGTTCTCGGCGACAGCTGCGCTCGGAGCCACGTCTGCCGAGGACGACACGGACGATCCGTCGGCGATCTGTCCCGCGGCGTGGCCGCCCGCCTCGTCGAGGACGGCTCCCGTCACCGAGAGCAGGTCCCAGAGGTGCGAGACGTCCAGCCAGCGCCCGTCGTAGCGCCTCGCCCGGACGCCGCCGTCGGCCAGCAGTGGCTCCAGGGCTGCCGTCAGCTCGTGCTCGCCCGACGGACTCCGACCAGTCTCACGGAGCAAATCGAAGATCCCCTGCCGGAACCCATACACCCCCGCGTTGATCAGCTCCGAGGGCGGCTCGCCGACGGGTTTCTCGACGACGTCGACCACTCGATTGCCCTCGAGCGTCACGACGCCGTAGCGGGAGGGCTCGGCACTCCGGGTCACCGTCATCGTCGCCGTCCGGTCGCCCTCGGTGAGCGTCCGGCGAGCCGCCTCGATCACGGTCGGATCGATGATGCGGTCCCCGTTGAGGACGAGGAAAGGCGCATCGACCGTGGACTCCGCTTGGAGGAGTGCGTGGCCCGATCCCAACTGCGCCTCCTGGACGGCGTACTCGACGTCCACCCCCCAGTCGTCGCCGTCGCCGAAGTACGTCTGGATGCGGGTGCGTTCGTAGCCGACCACCAGGACGACGCGCTGGATACCGGCCGCCACGACCGCTTCGAGGACGTGCTCCAGGAGCGGTCGGTTGGCGATCGGCAGCATGGGCTTGGGCCGCCGGTGGGTCAGCGGAGCCAGGCGACGTCCCTCGCCCGCGGCGAGGATCACGGCAGTCGGCGCGTCAGTCATGGATTCCCTACGCCAGGTGAGCACTTGATGCCGTCGGAGAGCGCCTCGAAGAAGCCCGACGGCACCGTCACTCCCGCCCACGGTCCCGGAGGACCGTCTCCCCGGGCTGCGTCGCGGTGTCCGTCCCGAGCACCACGCCCGCGTTCAGGTCGGTGTCGATCCCGGTCTTGACGCCGTCACCGAGCACGACCCCCAGCTTCCGGCGGCCGGTGTCGACGGCCTCCCCCCGGACGCGCATCCGGACGGTGGCGTCGTCGTGGCGGAGATTCGCGACGGTGGTGCCCGCACCGAGATTCACGTCGGACCCGAGGACGGAGTCGCCGACGTAGGACAGGTGAGCGGCGTGCGCATCCTCGAGCAGCACGGAGTTTTTGACCTCCACGGCGTTGCCCACGCGAACGTCCGAACCGATCACCGTCGCGCCACGGACGTAGGCATTTGGACCGACGTCCGCGCCGGCACGGATCACGGCCGGTCCCTCGATGTACGCCCCAGATCGGACGCGGGCGCCGTCCTCGACCACCACCGACCCGTGGATCGTCGCGCCTTCCTCGACGGTCCCCTCGATCTCACGCTCGAGGTCGGCGAGGACCGTCTCGTTGGCCTCCAGGAGCTCCCACGGCCGACCCACGTCGAGCCAGGTGCCCTCGTAGTCTATCCCCGCGATGGCCTCGCCATCGTCGAGCAGGTGGCTGATCGAGTCAGTGATCTCGTACTCGCCCCGGGGGCTGCGCTGCGTGCGGTCGATAGCGTCGAAGATCGAGGGTTCGAATACGTAGACGCCGACGTTCGCGCGGTTCGACGGCGGCTCCTCGGGCTTCTCGACGATCCCACGGACTCGGCCGGCGTCGACGTCGACGACGCCGTAGTCGGTCGGGTTGTCGACCTCCGTCACGGCGAGTGCGTGGCCGTCCGCAGCGACGAGATCCGCGATGAGGTCGTCGTCGACGAGCAGGTCGCCGTTGAGCACGAGCGCCCGGTCCTCGACCACCTCGCCCGCGCGGCCGACGGCGTGGGCCGTCCCCTCGCGGTCGTCCTGCTCGACGTAGGTCACCGGGAGGCCCTCGAACGTGTCGCCGATCCGCTCGCGAAGCTGGTCGCCGCGGTAGCCGACGACGAGGACGAATCGATCCACGTGGGGCGCACACTGCGCCAGCGCGCGTTCCAGCAGCGTGGTGCAGCCGACGGGGAGCAGCGGCTTCGGTCGGCGGTCGGTCAGTGGGCGCATCCGCGTCCCCCGGCCGGCGGCGATGACGATCGCGTGCATTCCGTACCGATTCGAACAGTGGACCAAAACCGTTGGTATTTTTCGGTCGACGATTCGCCGTGCCCACCCGAGGGCGCCGTGGGTGACGATCCACGTGTTCGCTGGAGTGTGACGACGGACGAGTCGCCGTGCCCACTCGAGGGCGCCGCGGGTGACGATCTACGTGTTCGGTGGCGTGTGGCGACGGACGATTCGCGGTGCCACTCGAGGCGGCAGCGGCGACTCCACCGAGAGATCGCACGAAGCGGCGGTTCCCGGACGGGCGGGCAGTAGCCCAACGACCCCCAGTACCCCCGGCGGAAACGGCTACTCGGGAAGCGGTCGCTCCGCGAGTCTCCGTGCAGCCGCGAGGAGTTCGTCCGTCCGGGCGCCGTCCCGCGCTTGGGCCGTGAATCGGACGATGGGCTGTGTCCCGCTCGGACGAACCAGGAACCAGCCGTCGCCGGTGTCGATCCTGACCCCGTCGACCGTCGAGACGTCCTCGTACGTGCTGACGGCGGCGGCGTGGACGGTCTCCATCACGGCCGCTTTGTCCTCGACGGCTGCCGACTCCCGGCGAAGGGGATAGCTCGGCACCCCGTCGACGAGGTCGGAGAGGGGCCCCTCGGCCGCGACGAGGTCCACCAGGCGGCAGGCTGCCTGCGGGCCGTCGGGACACAGCGTGGACTCCGGCCAGATCCACGCACCGCTGGGTTCGCCCCCGAAGACCACGCCGGGTTGCTTGGCTCGCTGGGCGACGACGACGTCACCGACCGGGGTCCGCGCGACCGAAACGTCCCGCTCTGACAGCACGTCGTCGACGGCGAGGCTCGTGTTGAGCGGTGCTGCGATGGTAGTTCCGGGGGCGGCGGTCCGCTGGGCGAAGAGGGCCAGCAGAGTGTCCCCCTGGACATACCGACCCCGATCGTCCACCGCCATCATCCGGTCGGCGTCGCCGTCGTGGGCGACGCCGAGGTCGGCGCCCGTCGCGGGGACCACCTCCCGGAGCGTGGCGAGGTTCTCAGCCGTGGGCTCGCTGGGGCGGCTGGGAAAGCGACCGTCCGGGGCCTCGTTCAGCGCGTGCACCGTACAGCCAAGTTCCCGGAGCGCGTCCACAGTGAGCCCCCCGGCCCCGTTGCCCACGTCGACGACGACCTCGAGCGGATAGCCCTCCTGCTGGTCGGCGTCCGCCGCGAGCGATTCGACGATCGAGGAGACGTGGAGATCGGCGGCGCCGTCCCAACTCCGCCGCTCACCCACCTCGTCCCAGTCGGCGACGGCGACGGCCTCGGACTGAATCCGCTCGGTGATCCGGCGCTGGAGCGCGTCGTCGTATGCCTGGCCCGAGGGCTGCCAGAGCTTGAGCCCGTTGTCCGCCGGCGGGTTGTGCGAGGCCGTCACCGAGATTGCCGCGTCCGCGTCCTGCCAGTCCACGCTCCTCGCGACGGTCGGCGTCGCAGCGATCCCGAGATCGACGACGTCCGCACCACACTCCATCGCACCGGCCGCAACCGCGTCCAACAACAGCGACCCGGTCGTTCGCGGGTCCCGTCCGAGCACGATCCGCTCGGCACCCTCGCCGGCCACCGCTCGACCGACCGAGAGCGCCAGCTCGGCCGTCACCGTCGTCCCGAAGGGGCCGCGGATCCCGCTCGTTCCAAACACGGTCAATGTACGCCGGAGGGGTACATAGAGACTCCGACGTGCGACGGCGTCGACGGCCGGTGCAGCGATGGAGCCACGGCTGGCGGTCCCGTCGATCCCGCGGGAGTCGGGCACTCGCGGGATCGCACGGTCGAGGACGCGTGAACTATCACGCCACGGGCCGAAACGGCTCGCAACCCTCCCATGATCCAGGCTTCAGTCGTCCCCGCCGCGGGCGAAGGAAGCCGCCTCCGACCCCTCACCGACGACCGACCCAAATCGCTCGTCGAGGTTGGCGGCCGGCCCCTCCTGGCCCACGTCCTCGACGCCCTCGACCCGATCGACCCCGACCGCCACGTCGTGGTCGTCGGCGACCGGGGCGACCAGATCAGGGAGCGCTTCGGCGACCGGTACCGCGAGACCCCAATCGGTTTCGTCGAACAGCCCGAACCGACCGGGCTCGCGAACGCGGTGCTCCAGGCCGAACCGGCGGTCGAGGGCTCGTTCGTCGTCTGCAACGGGGACAACGTGTTCGGAAACGGACTCGCTGGCCTCGCGAGGACCCACGGACGGGGCTCGACACCCGCCGTGACGATGCTCGTGGAGGAGACCGACCGCGAGACCGCCGAGCAGACCGGCGTCGTGGTGACCGACAGTGACGGCCGCGTCCGCAGGACCCTCGAGAAGCCGGCGGACCCGCCGAGCACACTCGTCAGTGCGGGCGCACTCGCCGCCGACCCCGTCCTTTTCGACGCCTGCGCTGCGATCGATCCGTCCGATCGGGGCGAGTACGAACTCCCCGACGCGGTGACCTGGCTGCTCGAGCGCGGTCACCGCGTCGACGCGCTCCACTACGAGTGCCGGCGCGTCAACGTCAACGAGCCGGCGGACCTGAATCGCGCGGCGTCGCTGGTGGAGCCGTCCGGTGGCGGATGAGCGAGTGCAACCGGCCCGGAATCACAGTAGGTAGCGGTCGGGATCCTCGCCGAGGTCCACGAACTCGTCCGTGGCATCCATCAGCTCCTCGGCGGTCGAGGAACCGAACGAGAGCACCTCCACCCGGACTCCCTCGTGGCGGAGGTGCGAGCAGAGGCGGGCGAAGTCGCCGTCGCCGGTGGCCAGCACCATCGTGTCGACGTGGGAGGCGAGTGTCACCGCGTCGAGGCTGATCCCGACGTCCCAGTCGGCCTTCTTGGAGCCGTCGGCGAACGTCTTGATGTCCTTGATCTTGGGCTCGAAGCCGATCTCCTCGATCGCCTCGAAGAAGGATTCCTCCTCCTCGGCGTCCGCGCGGATGACGTAGGCGATTGCACGGACCAGCTCGCGGTCGTCGACCGCGCGCTCGAGCAGCGCGGCGTAGTCGATGTTGCGGGTGTGGAGGCTCTGGGCCGTGTGATAGAGGTTCTGGGCGTCGGCGAGGACGGCCACGCGCTGGCCCGGATGCGTCGTCATGTCCCGAACTCACCCCGTCGAGCCCAAATAGCTTCGGAGGTGCGCGTGAAGCGGACGTTCCAAATACTGCGGCGTCGAAGCCGGGATCGTGCCCGAGCCCGTCGAGACCACGGATCCCGAGGGCGTCGACTACGGGCGGGTGATGCAGCTCACGTTCGTCGGGACGATCGTCGTCGGCGTTCCCGTCGTTGCCCTGGCCTCCCTCGCGGTCTCGCTTCCCACCTGGTCCGACCGGGCCGAGTTCGCGATCCGCGCCGGTGCGCCGGTCTGGCTCGTGTTGATGCTCTTCGCGTACGCTATCGAACGGCGGCGAGCCGCCGAGGAGTGAACGACGCACGAGGGGCAGTCAGCGGCACGGCGCCGGGGGACGCGACCGCCAGGCGCGCCGGCGAACGAACTCGCTCACGCCCGGCCGTCGAGACGCTCCTCGACCCACTCGAACGCGACGCCGGCTCTATGGGCCGTCTCGCCGTCGGACGCGGAGTCGCCGACGAAGGTCGCGGTCTCGGGGGCAGCGTCGAGTCGTTCGAGCGTCGCGAGCAGGGGCCGCGGGTGGGGCTTTTGCTCGGCGACGGTGTCCCGCCCGACAACCGCGTCGACGTGCGGTGCCAGGTCGAAGCGCTCGAGGGCGATCCGCACGGCCGACTCGGCGTTCAGCGAGCAGACCCCGACCGGTCCCTCGACCTCGGACACCTCCCTCGCCAGCGGGAGCCGGGTGCCCGAGCGAGCGCCCGCACGCTCGCGCTCGGAGAGCACTGCCTCGACCGCGTCGGCGATCCCGTGCTCCGGCGCGTCCTCGAGGAGGCCCCACAGGTCGGCGGCCGGATCGGCGGCGACGCCGGCCGCTGCGTACACGTCGCGGACGTCGGTCTCGGCGGCTGCCCAGTCGACGTCGAGGCCGACGAGGGTGCCGTCCAGGTCGTAGACGATCGCTGCGTCGTGCGCCGTCACTGGCTGCAGGTCGCCGGTCGAGGGAGGAAGGTTCGTCGGTTCGCGCCGGCGGGTGGGACGGAGGCGCGCTGCGGTGAGCTACCCCGCCCAGGACCGACCCCCGCCTCAGACCTCCTCGAGGACGTGCCGCGCGACGATCTCCTTTTGAATCTGGGTCGTCCCCTCGTAGATCTCCGTGACCTTCGCGTCGCGGTAGTAGCGCTCGACGTCGAACTCGGTGACGTAGCCGTAGCCGCCGTGGAGCTGGAGGGCGTCGTTGGTCACCGACGTCGCCGCCTCGCTGGCGGCGTACTTCGCCATGCTCGCGGTCATCGCGGCGTCGTCGGCACCCGCCTCGAGCTGGCGGGCGGCCTCGCGGGTGAGCGTCCGGGCAGTCGCGAGTTCCGTGCGCATCTCCGCGAGCGTGTGTCGGACGGACTGGATGTCGGCGATCGGGCCGCCGAACTGCTCGCGCTCGCCGGCGTAGGCGACGGCGTCCTCGAAGGCGGCCTGCCCCAGGCCGACGGCCTGGGCGGCGACGGCGACCCGACCGCCGGTGAGGATCTCGAAGGCCGCGGCCAGTCCGCGTCCCTCCTCCGTCAGCCGGCGCTCGGCTGGAAGCCGGACCCCCTCGAACGTGATGGGCGCGGTGTCGGAGGCCCGCAGCCCGAGCTTCGACTCGGGCTCGCCCACCGAGACGCCCTCGGCGTCCATCGGGACGAGGAACTGCGTGACCGTCTCGCCGTCGACGTCCTCGGGACCCTCCGCGTCCGGGGGCACGGCCTTTGCGAAGACGATCGCGACGCCGGCCCGCGTCGCGTTGGTGATCCACTGCTTCTCGCCCTCGAGCACGTACGCGTCGCCCTCACGGCGGGCGACAGTGGTCATCTCCGCGGGGTTCGAGCCCGCCCCGGGTTCCGAGAGCGTGAACGCGCCGATCGGACGGCCCCCGGCCATCTCCGGGAGCCACCGCTCGCGCTGGGCCTCGCTGGCGAACGCGTCGATACAGGAGGCCGCCAGGCCGTGGACGGAGAGCGCGGTCGCGATCGACAGCGAGCCGTAGGCGACCGCCTCGTAGACGACGGCCTCGGTGACCCGGTCCGCGCCGACGCCGTCGAAGGACTCGGGGACGGCGAGGCCGGTCAGGTCGAGCGCGGCGAGCTCGTCCCAGGCGTCCTCGGGAAAGGACTCGGTGCGGTCGCCCTCCCGATCTGCGGGTCGGAGCGTCTCCTCGGCCACCTCCCGGACGACGTCTCTCATCGCTCGCTGCTCCTCGGTCAGCTCCATGGGGACCCTTGCGGAACCGTGGTGTTAATCGTTGGCGCGTCGCCGGCGCTCGCCGGTCCCCGTCGGTCACTCACCCTCCCCGGCCGTGCCGCCCGGCGGCCCTTCCTCGGGCTCGACGGCGGTCGGGTCCGAATCCTCGGGTCCATCGACACTTGCGGTGTCATTGCTCACCGGGGCGCCCGGCGTCGTCGTCGTGTCCCCCGGACGCTCGAGGACCTCCGGCAGCGCGTCCGGGTGCTCGCGGGCGATCCAGCGTTCGATTGCGGTGCCCTGCTCCCAGAAGTGCTCGAACACCCGTCGGCCCCACTCGATGGCGTCGCACCCGACGGCGACGACCTCCGTCTCGGCGTCGAAGCTGCCGTCGGCGGCGGGGAGCGAGAACAGCAGTTCGCGGTCGGTGACCGTCAGCGAGAGCGACGCGGGCTGGATCCGGATCGCCAGGCCGTCGAGGTCGGCGTCGGGGCCCGCGGGTTCGTCCCGGAGGAGTCGACGCACCATCGCGGGCGTCATGATCAGCCGTCGCTGGCTGGCGTCCGTCTCCAGCAACGCCGCCGCGTGGCGGTCGCTGTAGACGGGGGCGACGATCGAGACGGATCGCGCCTCGCGGATCGCGGACTCGACGCGCCGAGCCGCCCGGTAGGGATCGGTGTCAGGGGACCGGACGACCTCGCAGTCCCCGATGCCGTCTAAGGATCGGCGGAACTCCTCCGGGAGTCCGGTGACGTCGTGGGTCGCCCAGTACGTCGAATCGGCCTCGAGCACGCGCTCCAGGCGATCGGCGCGCTCGAGCGTGTCGGCCACCAGCCGGCCGGCGCCGGTGAGCCGCCAGCGGCCCTCGTCGGTCTCCTCGATCAGGGATCGATCGGCCAGCCGTCCGAGTGCGTCGTAGACCGCAGACTTGCTGGCGTCCGCCGACCGGACCACCCCGGGACCCTCGGCGGCACCCTCGGCGAGCAACCCGAGCACCGCTCGGCGCGTCGGCGACCCCAGCACGAACGCCACTGCGTCGGCCATGCCGGCGGTTCTTGGTGGCGGCACATAGCTATGGTGGATGGCCCGGCGGCGCTCACCACGAACGGAGCGTTCCGGGCACCGCGGAGGAGTCTATGGTAAGCGGAATGATAAGTATGAAGGTGGTGGCCGACGAGATGCAGATGCAGCATCGCCGGCGGCGACCCACCGTCCCGCTGACGCCGCCCCCTCCCCTGGCGCCATTCTCCCGGCGCCGTCGGCGCTCGATACCGTGACCACGGGACTGTCCAGTCCAGTGGCGGTCACTCCTCGATCAGTTCCACGCCCAGCCGCTCCTGGAGGGCCCTGACCACGGAGCCCGGAACGCCTGCCTGCGTCGCCCGTCCCTGCTCGATCGCGAGGAGCACCGACTCGTCGAGCTCCAGGTCCTCGGCGAGTTCCTCGCGCTGGAACCCCGCCTCCTGGCGTGCCTCGGTCACCACCTCGCCGTAGCCCGAGACGAGGTAGGGGAGCGGGTCGTCGTCGTAGTCCGTGCCCTCCTCCTCCCAGTGCGAGGAGTCGCCGTCCCAGACGTTGCTCGCCTCCGCGGCGTTCTGGACCGCCCGGCGTTTGCGGTCGGGTTCGCCGCTCCCGCTACTGCTCGATCCGCCACCGCCGGAGTCGCCGTCGGAGCTGGACGTCGTCTTCGCCGCGTCGTCGTGGGGGGCACAGTCCCGACAGACCTGCAGCTGCGCCCCAGCGACGTTCGCCTCCCGGAGGGAGTCGGACTCGGCGCCACAGAGCTCGCAGGCGCCACCGCCCTCAGCGCCCCCAGAGCCGCCCGTCGAGTACTTGGCCATGGACACGGTATCGGCTCCCCGTAGTTAAGGCTACGCCGTCGTCGTCGGGGCGGGCCCCCACAACGGTTTTGGGCCTCGGCGTCGCGTCACGTCCCATGTTAGCACTGCAAGTCAGCCTCGCTGTGGGACTGGCCGGGGGGCTCCTTCTGGTGGTCGTCGGGCTCGGCGTCCTGCACTTCTTCACCCGCCGAAGCATCCGACGGCTTCGGGGCATGGTGGGCACCAACACCGTCGATGCCGGCGGCGTCGAGCCGGGACGCGTCGAGATCGAGGGCACCGTCGCCGACGCCGGCCACACCGTCTCGCCGGAACTGCGAGGGAACCGTGACACCGACGCCGTGATCACGGAGTTCCGCGAGCGGAGGAAGCGCGACGATCCGAACGACCAGGACCCCGTGGAGGACTTCACGCTCCCCATCCCCCAGCAGCTCGCGCCCAACGTCGCAAACTCCAGAGTTGCGGTGCCCTTCTACGTCGAGGACGACACGGGCCGCGTGCTCGTCGACGGCGGGAACGCCGACTCGAGTCTCGACGCGGACGCCAAGCAGCGTCGGAACGTCGGCATGGAGGGCTATCACAAGAAAGTCGAGGCGGTCCTGGCACCGGGCGACGACGTGTACGTCCTGGGCGAGGCAGTCCCCGCCGAGGAGTACGAGGATCGCGTTGCCGAGCGGGAGATCGCGGGCGGCGTCCTGGGAACGCTGCTCTCCCTCGTCGTGGGCGACGCCACGACGCCCGCCTCCGCCGCGATCGACGAGGAGGACGACCTCGTGGTGACCCGGACCGCGGAGGACGACGTCTTCGTCGTCTCGGACACGGCGGAGTGGCGCAACTGGCTCCGGCAGATCGCAGCGACCGCGTTCTGGACCATCCTCGGCCTCGGGCTCGTCGGTGGCGGGGCCGCACTGGTCTACCTCGGACTGTCCTGAGCGCCGGGGAGTGCCCTGCCGACCGCGTGCGGATTTCGCCGCCGAGGTGCCCCAAACCGACAGCCCTTTTAGCGACCCTCGGAAACCACAGACTGCGCTGTCTGCGCGTGGGTAGCCAAGCCAGGCCAACGGCGCAGCGTTGAGGGCGCTGTCCCGTAGGGGTCCGCCGGTTCAAATCCGGTCCCACGCACTTCTGTCGAACCGCAACGCCGAGCGACCGCCCCCGAGCGAAGCGAGCGGGGCGGGAGCGAGGCGTCCGTGAGACGAAGTGCGAACGAGCGGATTTGAAGCCTGGAAGGACCGCGCAGCGAGCGGAGCGAGCGAGCAGTTCTTCCTCCGGTTCAAATCCGGTCCCACGCACTCCCACTTTTTACTTCGTCGGGTTCTCGCAGCGACGCCTCCGGCGACGCTGCGAGAACCACTCCTCGTAAAAAATTGGGGAAAAACACCTCGCCGCTCCCTACGGTCGCGGCGAGCGAACCGCGCTCGCTGCGCTCGCGCGGACAGTGCCCGACGACGACCGAGATCCGAACGACGTGCGGATCTCCGAGCGAGCGTTTGTTCCGCCGGTTCAAATCCGGTCCCGCGCATACCGCATCGAACGAACGTGAGAGGCGTGTATGCGTACAGAGGATTTGAACCCTGCCAGACGCAGTCCGCGCAGGCCGGAGGCCGAGCGGAAGCGTCTGGCTCCGGTTCAAATCCGGTGTTGCGGGATCGTCCGCCGATACCCTGGGCCGACAAACCACCCGCCACCGACGGCAACCCCACTGACGACCGCCCATGCGCCACACTTCCAAACCGTTTTCATGTCCCACCGCGGAGGCCAGCCAATGTCAGTACGCGTTGGCGTCATCGGCGCCACGGGCGCCGTCGGACAGCGACTCATCCAGCAACTCGCACCGCACTCGGAGTTCGAGATCGCCGCGCTCACCGCCAGCGAGGACAGCGCCGGCAAGCCCTACCGCGAGGCGGCGAAGTGGCGGGCGTCGGGGCCGATCCCCGACGGCGTCGGCGAGATCACCGTCTCCGAGACCGATCCCGAGGCCGTGCCCGACGACGTGCCACTGCTGTTCTCCTCGCTGCCGTCCAGCGTCGGCGAGCGCGTCGAGCCGCCCTTCGCCGAGGCCGGCTACGTCGTCTCCTCGAACTCCTCGAACGGCCGGCTGGACGACGACGTCCCGCTGATCATCCCGGAGGTCAACGCCGACCACCTCGACCTGCTGGAGGTCCAGCGCGACGAGCGTGGCTGGGACGGCGGGCTGCTCAAGAACCCCAACTGCTCGACGATCACGATGGTGCCGCCGCTTGCCGCGCTCGATCGCTTCGGCCTCGAGCGCGTGACGGTGGCGACGCTCCAGGCCGTCTCCGGCGCGGGCTACTCCGGGGTCACCTCGATGGAGATCATCGACAACGTTCTGCCCCACATCGGCGGCGAGGAGGAGAAGATGGAGACCGAGACGTGCAAGCTCTTGGGCGCCTTCGACGGCGCGGAGCTGTCCTGGCACGACGTCGACGTCTCGGCGTCGTGCAACCGCGTGCCGACCCTCGATGGCCACCTCGAGAACGTCTGGGCGGAGACCGCCGAGCCAGTCGACGCCGCGGCCGCCGAGCGCGCCTTCGCGGAGTTCCCGGGCATCGACCTCCCGAGTTCGCCCGAGCAGCTGATCCACGTCCACGAGGACCCCAACCGACCGCAGCCCCGCCTCGACCGCGACGCCGACGGCGGGCAGGCGATCTCCGTCGGCCCGGTCCAGGAGACCACCGACGGGATCCAGTTCGACTCCCTGGCGCACAACACGATCCGCGGCGCCGCGGGGGCGAGCGTCCTCAACGGCGAACTCCTCCTCGAGCAGGGCTACCTCTGAGACGCCGGTTCGATCCCGAGCCCGACGATCGACGTCGTCGCGGGCACGCATCGCTCGCGCACGAATCGGCGGATCCCGTATAAAACCGGGGCTGGAGTGCAGCCTCGCGACACGACCGGCGGAGTGCTAAGAGCGTCGGCCCTGGAGTAGCGACCACGATGGGAGCCACCGAGACCGAGGACACGCATATCGATCACGCCACGGGGTTCGACGACAACTTGCTGGTCGCGGGCGGTATCGGCGGCCTGCTCGCCGGCGCGCTCATGGGCCTGTTGATGCAGTACCAGATGGGAATCATGGAGGCCGTCGGCGGCCTCTACACGCTGGAGTCCGCAACCGCGGGCTGGATCTTCCACATGATCCACGCGCTGTTGTTCGGCGTCGTGTTCGCGATGGGCATCCAGTGGCAGCCCTTCGGGAAGTACGACTTCGGGCCGGTCGCGATCGCGCTACTTGGCGTCGCCTGGGGCGTCGCGCTCTGGATGGTCGCCGCGGGCGTCATCATGCCACTGTGGCTGGACGCGATGTTCCTGCCCGCACCCGACCTCCCGAACTGGGCGACGGAAAGCGGGATCGGCCACCTGCTCTATGGCAGCGTGCTGGGGGTCGTGACGGCGCTCGGGAGCCGGCTCTGACGTCCGGCGACGCCGGGCTGAGGAACCTTTTTCCGCGCTACCGCGAAAGGCGAACCAGATGGCGCCCGGTCCCGTAGACGCGCTCTGGCTGGTCGCGTACGTCCTGCTGTACCTGCTGCTCGGCGCCGTGGCGATCCTGGTGACCCTCGGCATCCCGGCGTACGTCGGCCGGCTCGTCTACGACCGGGCACGGACCGAGGAGCTCACCAACCCCGTCGCGATCGGCTTCGGGGCGGGCTTCTTCGCGGCGCTGATACTGCTGTTCGTGCTCGGGACGTTGCTGGTCTGGGTCGGGTGAGGTTCCCGCTCCCGAGCGATGCCCACAGACGGGGCGAGATCAGGCGACGACGTTCTCGAGGGGCTCGCCGGCGTCGAGCCGCCGGACGTTCTCGGCGACGATGTCAGCCAGCCGGTCGTAGTACGCGGGCGTGAACCCGGCGTTGTGTGGCGTGATCCGGACGGACTCGAGGTCCCACAGCGGGTGGTCGGCGGGCAAGGGCTCGGGATCGGTGACGTCGAGGTACGCCCCGCGGAGGCGGTTCGAGCGAAGCGCCCACAGGAGGTCGTCGGTGTCGACCACCGCGCCGCGAGCGACGTTCGCCAGGAACGCCGACGAGGGCAGCGTGAGGAGCGTCTCGCGATCGACCAGCCCCTCGGTCGATTCCGTCAGGGGACAGGCGAGCACGAGGTGGTCGGTGCGGGCGAGGGCATCCTCGAGCGCCGCCTCGTCGTCGATGCCGACGACGTCGTCGGTCGGCCCGCCCTTCTCGGTGTGTGCGCGGACGCCGATGGTCTGGACGCCGAAGCCCTCGAGACGCTCGACGACCGCGGTCCCGATCGCGCCGAGGCCGACGACGGTGACGGTGTCGCCGTAGAGCTCGTCGGCGCCGTAGTGGCGCCACTCGTGCCGGCGCTGGCGGCGCTGGCCGACCTCGAAGCGCCGGACGGCGGCGAGGATCGCAGCGATCGCCTGCTCGGCGACGTTCGGGCCGTGCACGCCGGCCGCGTTGGTGACGGTCACGCCCGCTTCGGCGAGCGCGTCGGTTGGCACGTGGTCGGTCCCGGCGTAGCAACAGGCGAAGACCTCGATCGCGTCGGCCTGCTGGAGGAGCGCCTCGTCGAGCGACCGCCCGGTCACGACCCGAGCGTCGGCGATCAACTCACGCTCCTCGCCGGGGGTGTGCGCCACGGCCACCTCGTGGTCGGGGAGGCGCTCCCGGAGCGCCGCGCCGTACTCCGCCACCGGCTCGCCGTGTGCACCCGTCCGGAGGACGAGCACGTCGGGTCCGTCGGTCATCCTCTCCACGTTTCGGCGGCCGCTCCGTCACGGTTTCGGTGGCGGTGACCCGGCCCGCTGGTGACCCCGGCGGACTCTCCCGCTCCGCGGAGCCTGCCCACTCTCCGGACCGCGGTCGGGGTCGTCGCCGGGCAAACGCTTTCCACGCTCGCCGGCGGACACCCGAGTGTGAACGCCGTCGATCCGCTCCGGAATCGCTGGCTCGCCGTCGCGGCGCTCGTGCTCTCCGTGTCGATCGTCGCCGTGGGCGCACAGCAACTCGCACGGCGCGTGGTCGACGTCGAGGCCGCCGTCCTTGCGCCGGTGGCACTCGCCGCCGGGCTGTGCGTCCTGGTCCTCGCTGGCGGCGCCAGGCGATCGGAGTCCCGCCGGACGCCCTACTGGTAGCCAGGGCCCGAGTGAACTGCGAGGCGGTCAGCGGCCGCGCCGACCCTTCGTCTGGCGGTAGTCCGTCCCGAGCAGCTCGCTGAAGGCGTGGACGAACGCGTCGGCCTGCTCGTCGCTCATCGTCGCCGCGTCGACCATCGGCAGCAACTCGAAGCCGCGGCCGCGGAGCCGATCGCCGTGGACCGCCGGCAAGGAGACATCCGCGGGGTCGTCCCGGGTGTAGTCCGCGACGAGGTGCGCCAGGGCGCGTTCGCCGACGGGCAGGAGGATCTCGGGGTTGATCATCCGGATCTCGGCGCTGAGGAACGGCTCGCAGTTTCCGATCTCCTCCTCGCTGGGCTCCCGGTCGGGGTGCCGACAGCGGGTGAGGTTCGTCAGGAAGACGTTGTCGAGGTCGGGCTCCGTGGCGTCGGTGCGCGACGCACAGAGCCCCACGCGCCGGAGGATGCTCAGCACGCGTTCGCCAGCGGGTCCGCCGGTGAAGGGGACGCCGTTGCCGTCGGCGCCGGCGTCGGGGGCCTCGCCGACGACGAGGAAGTCAGCGCCGACGTCGCCGTAGCCGTGGACGACCTGGGTCCGGGTCGCACACAGCGCCTCGCAGTTCCGACAGTCCTCGTCCATCCCGAACGGGTTGGCGAACTGATCCTGGTTCGCGTCCACGGGTGACTGGGAGGGTTGGGCCGGCAAAAGCACGGGGATTCTCGCGAGGGTGCAGGGAATCTTGGGCGAGTGGTGCCGACAGCAGGCCGGTTGGCGCTAGGGGGAGGGCCTGGCTGTACTCCGGCGGTCGGTTCCAGCGCTACGCTCCCCAGCCGAGACCCTCGGGGTCTTCCGGGACCGTCAACGGAGACGACGCCAGCGGCCCGTCGTAGTCGGGATCGTTGAACGCGGTCGGGGCGACGTCGTTCGGGGCGTCGGGGCACCACAGCGAGGCCAGCGCGTGGAGGTGTTCCCGCCCGGGGCCGAGTTCGAACTGGCCGCCGAGGTAGACGGCGACGTCCTCGCGCTCGCAGTGCTCGAACGCGGCCAGCAGCGACGCCACGGAGCCAAAGCGCGATGGCTTGACGTTGAGCCAGCCGGTCTCGGGCAGCTCCTCGAGGTCGGCGACGTCGTGGACGGGCGCGTCCCAGGAAACGCGGTCCCACTCGCCGTCGAGCACCGCCCGCGTCTCGGCGGTCAGCCCCGGATCCTCGATCACCGCCGACGGGAACCCCTCGAGGATCGACCGGTAGAAGTCCGGGTCGGCCGGCGTGTCGACGTCCGTCCCCTCGTAGTGCCCCTTGAGGTCGACCGTCCGGACAGCGTCGGTCGCCGCGAGTCGCTCGATCAGGTCGTCGTCCCACGCCGGGGTCGCGTCGAGTTTGAACTCCCGCCCCGGGTCGTCCGCCAGGAGCGCGTCGACCCGATCCGTACTCGGCGGCTCGCCGAGGTTCGTACTCACGACGAACCGGACCGGGTCGTACGCCCCACCGAGTACCGAGGCCAGCGTCTCCCCGGACTGCCGGAGTGCGAGATCCAGCGCCGCGCTCTCGAACCCCCAGCGGCGGTAGTGTCGGAAGGACTCGCGTTCTGGCTCGTCGTCGGGGAAGAGGTCGAGGTCGCCGACGATTTCCGAGAACGTGTCGAGGTCGTACTCACCGGCAAGCGGCGGCGGCCCGGTCTCCGCGAGCGACTCGTGGTGGCTCGGCTCGTAGGTGACGTCCTCGCCGCGGCCGACGTGCTCCTCGCCCTCCAGTCGGATCTCCGTCGTGACCCGCGTGAACCCGGAGGTCGTCTCGCTCTCGTGGCGCTCGAGCTGGCAATCGGTGATCGACAGCGGGAGATCCGCGAGGGCAGCGTAGCCGTCCATGCGAGCGGAGATGCACCCGGGCGCCCTAACGGTTGCTGTCGCCGGAGCGCCACTCGAGGAGCCCAGCGGCGCCAGTCTCTGCACGCACCGAAGCGTCGCAATCGGGACGAAATCTAGACGGATTCGGGACGGACTCGCGGCAGTTTCCGGAAACCGCTTATACCGCTCCGCGGCCCACGGGATAGCGTGACAGCCGACTGTTCACCCGGGCGCGGTCCAGGGCGGGGACTCCCGACCGCGCTTGCACCCGTCGGTGATAGCCCGGGGGAGGACCGATGAGAGCGGACACGATCCCGGTTCGTACGGCCTTCTTCGCCACCCTCGCCGGCGGCGCCGGCCTCGCTGCCGGCTACGCTGCCGGGGGCTGGACCCGGGACTACTTCGCGCTCGTCGTGGCGGACTGGGTCACCGAGTACACCCCCGCGGCGGTGATGAACTGGTCGATCCAGAACCTCGGCGAGACGGCGGAGGACCTCCAGGTGCTGAGTGCGCTGGGGCTCGCATTCGGCCTCGTCGCGGCGGTCGCGGTCGTCGGCCTGGTCGTCGGCACCCGGGAGTACACCGCCGCCCCGCTCGGCGGGGCGCTCGCCGCCGTCCTCGCCGGGGGACTGGGGTACGTGCTAACCGGCAGTCTGCTCCAGACGGCGACGCTCGCGGTCGTCGTCGGTGGCATCGTCGCCGTCGGCGAGGGCATCGACCCACGGTCCGTCGAGGCGCCGACGGATCTCGAGCGGCGCCAGGTCGTCGGGGGCGTCGGGGCGGTCCTCGGGATCGGGATCGTCTCGAAGGTGATCGGCGACGTCGTGACGGACCGGGCGCTGGAGATCGAGGCCGAGCCGCTGGCCACAGCCGACGCCCTCCGGGAACGGGTCGAGGCGGCACAGCAGACGGACCTCGGCGTCGAGGACGTCGGACCGCCCGTCAGCGCCATCGGCGAGTTCTACAACGTCTCGAAGAACGCAGCTCCCGAGATCGTCGACGAGTCGACCTGGACGCTGTCGGTCACCGGCGGCGTCGACGACGACCTCGAGATCGACTACGCCGACCTCCGCGAGCGGCCCGCGGAGGACCGCTTCGTCGCGCTGCGGTGTATCGGCGACGACCTCAACGGCGAGTTGCTGGACACGGCGCTGTGGACCGGCATCCCGCTTTCCGAGCTGTTCGAGGAGGCCGGGCTCGAGGCGAGCCACGTCGAGATGCACGCCGCGGACGGCTACGTCGCCAGCGTGCCCCGGGAAACCCTCGAGGACGGCTTTCTCGCCTACGGCATGAACGGCGAGGTGCTCCCCCGTGCCCACGGCTTCCCCGCCCGCATCCACCTCCCGGGAACCTGGGGCGAACTCAACGTCAAGTGGATCGAGGAGATCCACGCCACCGACGACCCCGTCGAGGGGTTCTACGAGGAGCGCGGGTGGAACGGCCACGCCCGCGTTCCCGCCGTCGCGAAGATCTGGACCCAGCCCAAGAACGAACTGGCCGACGGCCGCCTGGAGGTCGGCGGCCACGCCTACGCCGGCGACCGCGGCGTCGAGCGGGTGGAGGTCTCCACCGACGGCGGCGAGACCTGGAACGACGCCGAACTCGCCGAGCCCCTGCCCGGCGAGGACGTCACCCGGCAGTGGCGCTACCGCTACGACGCGGAGGAAGAGCACGAGGTCGTCGCCCGCGTGATCGACGGCGAGGGGAACCTCCAGCCCGAGGCGGAGACCGACGCCTTCCCCGCGGGCCCCAGTGGCTGGGTGCGCAAGACGGTGATCCCATGAGGAGACGCGCGGCGCGAGCGGGACCCCCGGGACCTTTCACCCGGGCCGCCGAACCGACGAGCCGAGTCGTGTATGGAGCAGGCGCTGTGGTACCTGTTCGTCGGGACGCGCGGGGGCTCGACCCGCGTGGCGATCGTCCGCGCCATCGACGAACGCCCCCGCAACGCCAACCAGCTCGCGGAGGCCATCGACATGGACTACAACACCGTCAGGCACCACCTCGAGAAACTGGAGGAGCACGACGTCGTCGAGGAAGGCCAGGAGGGCTACGGCGCCCTGTACTTCCTGACCGACCGCTTCGAGGCCCACCGCGAAGCGTTCCACGAGATCGTCGACACCGTGGAGGAGAGTGAGTGACCGTGGTCGACCCACTCCACGTCGCCACGGCGGTCTCGGCGCTGAACGTGGCGATCCTCGCCGCGCTCACCGCCGTGTGGATCAAGAACTACCGGGAGTTCCGCACGCCGCTGGTGCTCGCGCTGGTCGTCTTCGGCCTCGTCCTCCTCGCGGAGAACGGCGTCGCGATCTACTTCTTCTTCAGCATGAAGATGCTCTACGCCGGCGACGCGACGGTGCAGTCCGCGGTCGCGGTGTTGCGGGCGATGCAGTTCGTCGCCCTCTGCTTCCTGGCCTGGGCGACGCTGCAGTAGCCGCGCTCGCTGGCGACCGGGGGCGAGTGCCGGCGTCCCAGGGCTCAGGCGTCGTCGGCGGGCGCCGTCGGCGTCGCGGCGTCCGCCACGCTCCGGCGCCGCACGATTCCCACGTTGTTCGCGACACGCTCCGTGACCGTCCGGAATGCCTCGCCCGCGGAGGCGTCGTCATCGAGGACGATGGGCCGGCCGTCGTCCCCTCCCTCCCGGACCGCCACGTCGAGGGGGATCGAGCCGAGAAACGGCATCTCGTGGGCCTCCGCGAACGCCTCCCCGCCCCCTTCGTCGAAGATTGCGTGCTGGCTCCCGCAGTCCGGGCAGACGAACCCGGCCATGTTCTCGACGATGCCGAGGACGGGCGTGTCGTGCTCGCCGAACATCTCCAGGCCCTTCCGGGCGTCGTCGAGCGCGACCTCCTGTGGCGTCGTGACGATCACGGCACCCGCGACGGGGACGGACTGCAACAGCGTCAACTGCGTGTCGCCGGTGCCCGGCGGCAGGTCGACGACCATGTAGTCGAGGTAGCCCCACTCCACGTCCTCCCAGAGCTGGGTGAGGACCTTGTGGACCATCGGACCCCTCCAGATCACCGGGTCGTCCTCGCCGACGAGGTAGGCCATGCTCATCAGCTTCACGCCGTACTGCTCGGGTGGCACCAGCGTCTCCTCCTCGGTGGCGCGCGGCGGCTCGTCGGCCTCGACCATCCGCGGCACGTTCGGTCCGTAGACGTCGGCGTCGAAGAGGCCGACGCGTGCGCCCATCTCCGCGAGCCCGGCCGCGAGGTTCACCGCGACCGTGGACTTTCCAACGCCCCCTTTGCCCGACGCGACGGCGATGACGTTCTCGACGCCGGGGAGGATGTCGCCGCCGCTGCCCTCCTCGATCTCGGCGTCGAGCTCGACCTCGAGGTCCGTGTCCGACAGCGCCTCCCGCACCCGCGCAGCCATCTCCGTCTCCGTGGTGGAGTAGGGCGCACCGAGGGCGAGCGTGATCGAGACCGTTTCGTCCTCGACGGTCACGTCACGCACGAGGCCCAGCGACACGATGTCGTCGCCCAGGTCCGGGTCCTCGACGGTCGCGAGTCGCTCGCGCACCGCAGCTTCGTCCATGCCGGAGCGAGGGGCCGTGGCGGCGATAAGGCTTGTCTCTCGTCCCGCCTGGTGGGTCTCGCTGGGCGTCCGGCAGGGCTCGCAACCCTCCCCGCAAGGGCTCCCACGCCTCCCGGGACGCCCCGAGATGCGGCTCCGGGAGCGATCACCATCCGCGGAGAGATCCAGTCCTCGCAGGATCAGGTCGTCGACCCGTTTCCGTCACCCGGTGGCGTCTCCGCGACGTCGTCGAACCGATCGCCGGCCCGGCGCCGCCGCCGGGCGGTCGCCGCCCGGTCGACGGTCGCGATCGCCAGCGAGCGGCCGGGCGGGACGCGGAGGACCACGCCCTCCTCGCGGGCGGACTCGGGAAGGACCTCGGTCGCCACGACCGTCTCCTCTCCCTCGGCCTCGAACTGCACGGCGGCGCGACCGTCGACGATCCGGTCGACCACCGCGGTCCGGTATCTCGGCTCCGCTCGTTCGCTCGGGGTCTCGGTCTCGCCCTCGGAACCGATCCCCAGGGGAGTGCCGGCCGCCTCGATCGCGGCGGCGATCTCCGCGATCCCGCTGCTCCCGATCCCGGCGAGGATCGCGGCCAGTCGTTCGAGTAGCGTTCGTCTGAGCACGGCAGCGGTTCGCCTCGGCATCCCTGATAAAGGTGTAGCGGCGGAGTTGCGCGGTCACGGGAACGCGGTGAGGTGGCGCGACGAGCTGTCCAGCTGTTCGCTCGATCGAAGCGGGTGTCGGAGCAGTGGCCCGAGCTGTCGGGGGTCGTCGACCGCACACGCCCTGCTGGGACGCGAGCTACCGATCAGTACACGACGTACAGGAGCAGGTAGACGACGATTCCGAGCGTGAACGAGACCAGCCAGAGCGCCGCGGCCGCACGCCCGACTCGCGGATGTGGACTCTCGCGGAGTTCGGGCACGGTGCGCGTCGCCGCGAGCAACCCCGCGTAGTAGACCAGCGGGATCGCGACCATCGCGAGCAGTATGTGGATCGCGAGCAGCGGCAGGTAGAGGTACGCGTAGACGGCGTCGGGGCCCGGGAACGAGGTCGGGCCTTCGAGGGCGATGCGATAGAGGTACAACACCAGGAAGGCGCCGAAGAGCCCGGCCGAGGCCACCATCAGCCGGCGGTGGCGGTCGATCCGGCCGCGACGGACGGCACGCCAGCCCGCGGCGATCGTCCCGATGGCGAGCAGGCTGAGGACGGTATTGACGTGCGGGATCGCATGGAGGACGGCGTCGGACGCCCGCGGGAGGACGCTCTCGGGGATCCGGCCGCCCGCGGCGGCGAAGACGAGCGCGAGCGAGACGGCGCTCAGGAGGGCGGCGACGGCCCTGGTGCGCTCGCGGACTGTCGCGTAGAGCATCTCACTGGACCCTTCGCGTGCTCGGCCATGTGCGTGGCGATCGGTGAACCGGTCCCAGCGCTCCCCAGCCCGACGGCACCCGCCTCGCTCGGCACAGCGACCACGTGCCCAAGGGGACCCCCGCGCGATTCAGAGGTACGCCGCGTCCCACCGCGTCGGCTTCCGGGTGTTGCCGCAGTCGCTGCACTCGACGCGGCCCATCGCGTCCATCGCTGCCGCCAGCGCCTCGCAGTGGCCACACTGGAACCCGTACCGATCCGAGCAGTCCGCGTCCGCGTAGACGCGGAAGAAGGGGCCGAGCGAGCCGCGGCTGGCCTCCGCGGGCGCGACGTAGACCTCCCGGTCGCCGTCCCGGAGCATCGACACCGGCTGGGGGTCGGCGTCACCGGCCTCGTCCTGGTAGACGTGCTCGGTGTAAGTCGTGCCGTCGATGGTCACCTCGCGCTCGCCGACGCGATCGAAGCCCAGCTCGCGGTAGAAGGCGTTGCCGTCTGGGTTGTTCGCCAGGACGAGCCCCCGGACGGAGGCCGCGCCGGCGTCGTCCAGCCAGTCGGTCGCGTCGTCGAACAGTGCGCGTCCGATGCCCTCGCCACGGTAGTCCGGATCGACGTGAAGCCAGAGGATGTCGCCGGTGCCGGCGTCGGGGACGTAGTGCACGTCGACGACGCCCACGATCGTCCCATCGCGCTCGGCGACGAGCACGGCCCGGTCGTCGTCAGCGCGGATCGCCGACAGTTCCTCGGCGCCGAAGCACTCCTCGACGGCTGCGGCGATCGTTCCCGGCCCGAGGGAGTACGACGACCGCATCGACCGTTCGGCGACGTCCCTGACCGACTCCCCTTCCTCGGCGGTAGCCTCTCGCACGTCCATGATACGGCAATCGTGTACGTGAACCAAAAAGGGTCACCCCGCGGAAGAAAAGTGGTCGAACGTCCAGTAATCTCCGGCCGCCAGGCGGTCGTTTCTTGCGGGGTCGGGCAGTCTCGCTGTCCTGAGTCGTGGGAACCAGTCGTCACCCCACGTCGCCCGAGCGGTAGCGGGCCTCCCAGCGCGGGCCGGCCCGCTGGCCAAGCAGCGTCCCCATTCCGGCGAGCGCGAGCGCCGTCGCCGCCACCGCCCCGAGCAACAGGGGCCCCGGCGCCGGCACCACGAGGCCGACGACCAGCAGCGGCGCGACGGGCACCAGGATGGCCACGCCGAAGGCCGAGAAGAGGACGGTGTCGAAGAGGAACTCGTTGGGACGGAGCCCCGCGAGAAACGCGGTTAGTCCGCCCACGTACTGGTGGACGCCGACGAGCAAGAGGACTCCCAGTCCCGCGTCGACGGGCGTCGTGCCCAGCCAGACGAGCGCGACGGCGAGGGCAACGGTTCCGACCGGCAGGCCGACGATGGCGAGCGCCCGGCGCTTGGCCGCGATCACGTCGCCGATCGTCAGCGGGAAGCGCCGGTAGGCCGGCGCGTCCGTGGTCGTCGTGAGCCAGTTGTAGCTCGTGAACGCCGACAGCCCGAGCAGCGGACCGAACGTGAGCCCCGCCTGCGGATCGACGCCGCCGATCCGCCCGACGAGCGCCACCACGCCGCCCGCGACGAGCAACAGCACCGTCGCCGAGAACGCGATGGTTCCGACCCCGCCCGCCGAGCGCGAGAGCTCCAGGAGCGAGCGGGAGACGAGGCCCCGGTCGTCGCCGATCCGGTCGGCGAGCGCCGACAGCCCGGGCTCGCGAGTCCTCGCTGGGCGGGGGTCACTCCGCCCGAGCCCGGTGAACCCGACCGTCGCTGCGACGACGATCCCGACGCCCGTTCCGAGGACTGCGAGCACCGACGGCCCGGTGTAGAGGCCGTAGGGCGTCGCGTCTGCGATCGGGAGCCCCGACCACCAGGCTGCGCCGATCGTCCCCGGGATCCCGAGCGCGAGCGCGGTTCCGGGTACCCCGCGACGCACGAGCGCGATCAGCGCCGTCGTGGTCACGAGCCCGAGCGCGAACGTCGCGGGCAGCGACAGCGCGAGCCGCGGGGCGGCCGCCAGCAGCGCGGCGTCGTAGACCAGCCCCGCGGGCACGAACGCGACCGCCAGCGGCAGGAGGATCAATCCGGTGTAGTACAGCAGATCCCGCAGCAGGAAGGCGCCGACGGCCCGCCCGCGCGTCAGCGGGAGGTATCGCCAGGTCGCAACGAGCAGCGACACCTCCCCGAGCAGCCGGTCGAGGGCGTCCTGAGCGACGAGGCCTACCGAGCCGGTCTGGAGCCCGAAGACGAACACCAGCACGTGCAATCCGGCGATCGCGACGCCGACGTCGACGCCCGCCCAGGCCAGCGCGGCGACGCCGCCCGCTCCGAGCACTGCGACGACGACCGGGAAGGCGGCGAAGCGCCACCCGCCGAAGAGGCGGACGTGGAGTCGCCACTCCTCGCGCAGCATCGCCGCGAAGAGGGCGCGGTCGGCAGCCATGCTACCGCCCGTCTGCCCCCCGGTCAACGGCGTCCTCGTCCGGTTCCTCGCCCTCGGGAGCACCGCCGCCACGCGCACCCCCGTCGGCCGCCGGTCGAACCGCGGCGTGGTCGTCCCCCACGGCGTCCATGAACTCCTCGAGCAGCGAGCGGTCGGCCGCAAGCTCCCGGGGGCGGCGCTCGGCAACGAGGCGGCCCTCGTGGACGATGCCGACCGTCGTGCAGACCTCCGCGGCCACCTCGACGTGGTGGGTCGAGAGTACCACGGCGTTCTCGGCGGCGTACTCGACGAGTGCCTCCTTGACCCGCTCCTGGACGATCGGGTCGAGGTTCGCCAGCGGCTCGTCGATGAACACCGCCTCGGGCGAGTGGAGAAAAGCGGCGGCGATCATCACCTTCTGCTGGTTGCCCCGTGAGAGGTCGGCCGCGAGGGTGTCGAGTTGGCCCTCGAGCCCGAGCCTGTCGGTCCAGAGCGCGATCCGCTCGGCCAGGTCGTCCTCGGGCACCGACCGTACGCGGCCGACGAACGCGAAGAACTCCCGCGGCGTGAGGAACGAGGGGGGCGCCTCCTTCTCGGGCAGGATCCCCACGCGCTCGCGGACCGCGAGGGGATCGGCGACGGGATCGGCCCCGAGGACCGCCGCAGTCCCCGAGTCCGGCGCGAGCTGTCCCGTCAGCAACTCGATCGCGGTGGTCTTGCCCGCGCCGTTGGGGCCCAGCAGTCCGTAGAGCTCCCCGGACTCGACGGCGATCGACAGCCCGTCGACGGCGACGAGGTCGCCGAAGGACTTCCGGAGGTCGCTGGCCCGGACGGCCGGGGCGTCTCGCTCCGACATGACTCGGTCTGTGCGCCGGTGCCCGATGAATCTCCCGGCCACGGAACCCTGCACTGGAGGGCGCTACGGGCGACGCCGGAGTTCCCACCCGAACCGGCCTACACGTCCCCGCGCAGGCAGTCGATGACGCGCTGCTCGAAGGACTCGACGTTCATGCCGTCGGAGGGGCCAAGGCCCTCCATGTGCTCGATCGAGAGCTGCCCGCCGCCCATCCGGGCGTGCCCGCCGGCACTGGCCATCGGGACGTCCTCGACGGCGTGCTCGAGGGCCTCGCCCATGTGGACGCGGTCGTCCCGCGAGCGCCCGGAGAGGTGGAGGACGCCGTCCCGACGGCCCATCACCACGACGGCGTTGACCCCTTCGAGCCGGACGAGTTCGTCGGCGGCCTGTGGGATCGTGTCGGCGTCGGTCACGTCGCCGACGTGGCTCACTGCGATAGAGCCGTCGACGGTCCGGTTGGTGATCGCCCGCGCCTTGACCTCGAGCGTCTCGGCGGTCACCTCGGGGTTGGCGATCCGCTCCAGGCTGTCGCTGTCGATCGCGGGGAACAGGTAGGACGCCGCGTCGAACTCGGCGGGCGTAGCGCCCTTCGTGAGCCGGTTGGTGTCCGACTGGAGCCCGAAGAGCAGGCCGGTCGCGAGCGGGGAGTCCAGGACGAGATCCTCGTCTTCGGAGACGTCCTCCTCGGGGCCGTACCGCTCGGCCCCCAGCTCCTGGTAGTACTCCGTGACGATGCTCGCACACGATCCCCGCTCGGGCCGGACGTCGGTGAAGGACGTACCGACGCCGTTCCCGGGGTGGTGGTCGACGACGGCCACCGGCTCGATCCCCTCCGCGCCCGGAAACCCGCGGGGGACGTTGTGATCGACGAGCACGACGTCGTCGCAGGCGACGTCGGCCTTGCCGTCGATTCCCTCGGCGTCGAACTCGAGAACCGTCCGAAAGGCGCGGTTCTCCTGGTGGCGGATCTGGCCGGCGTACTGGATCGTCGGGTCGACACCCGCGGCCTCCGCGATCCGCGCCGTGCCCATCGCACACGCCATCGCGTCCGGATCGGGGTTGGGGTGCGTGAGGATCGCCACCTCCTCGAGTCCCGCGAGGCTCTGCAGAAACCGTTCCCCCGGCGTCCGGCGCAGTCGGAGGAGGACCCAGCCGGCCAGGACGAGCAACAGGACTGCAGCCGCGGCGAGGCCGGCGAGCACGAGGGGATCGGCCTCGGCGAGTGGCTCGGCGTCCTCGATGGACTGGCCGACGCGCAGGCCCTGCATGTGCTCGTCCCGAGTTCGCGGACCACCAAAACCGTTGTCCCCGACGCCGATACGCAATCTGCTGGACGGAGCCGGGACGTGCGGCACGGAGGAGCCGTCGCAGCGGCTCGTCGGTCGGGGCGTGGCGCCGGGGGTCGGGCTCGCGCTACTCCGGTGGGTCGTACTTCAACAGCCCCGGCTGAGTGGCACCCTCCAGCCGCTCGTCGACCTTCGGGAGCCACCACTGCGGCCAGCGGCTCCGCAGGTGCGGCGACTCCTCGGGGATCGCAAAGCGCTCGGTGTCGACGAAGGACTGCTCGCGCTTCTCCATCACGATCGCACAGGGGACGTCCTCGTTGACGACGCGGGCCAGGCGCCGGACGTGGGGTCGCTGTTCGTCCCGTCCGTCGGCGGTGCGGAGTCCGTGGAGTTCCGCCACCGGATCGATCCCCTCGCCGCCGACCTCGACCGTGCCGGGATCGTAGTTCGCGAAGTGCCCCTCGGTCGCCGGGTCGCCCTCGAAGAGCCGCTCGAAGGCGAAGTAGGGGTGGTAGGCCATCGGTTCGTCGACGTTCAGGAACGGATACGCCACGACGTCGAACTCGCCGTCCTCGACGATGTCCGAGGGCCCACCAGCGCGGGCGTCGCCGGAGACCGACCACAGCGAGCCGAGTTGGTCGATCACCTTGTGCGTCGCGACCGCCCAGTCCGACCACCCCTGCGGATAGGCGACGGAGATGTCCCGCTCATCGGGATCGTATCCGGCCTCGGCCAGCAGTGACTCGGCTCGTGTCCGGTCGCCCTCGTACTCCGAGAGTTCCTCGGGCGTGCGCGTTCCGAACCACGAGTCGAGGGTCGCAGCGGAGAGGCCGGTTGGAGCGGGGTGGTGGAGCTTCGTCCCCTCGCCGACCTCCGCGACGATCGCCTCGCGGTCCAGGGTGTGGAGGAACGCCCGACGTACCCGAGGATCGTCCCACGGCTCGCGATCGTGGTCGAACCACAGCGCCATGCCGAAGCCCGCGGGGAACGTGATCTCGCGGAGCGTCGATGGATACTCCCGGCGCCGGGACTCCGGGGCGAACAGCGAGTGCATCCCGTCGAGAGTGCCAGACTCCAGCGGCAGTTGTTCGCTCGAGCCCCAGTACTGGCTCCGGTAGCCGTTCCAGTTGTAGTGGTGGGCGATCGGGTGGTCTTCCACATCGGCCAGGCCCAACCGGGGTGTGGTCTCGATCGCGGTGTCGTCGCGAAACGTTTGCAGGATCGGGCCGGAGGCGTCTGGATCCGTGATCTCGACCTCGGCAGGACCGGCCTCCCAGTTCGTGTCCTCCCAGTTCGAGGGCGGCACGCTCGCACGCAAGCCCAGGAGGGAATACTCGAGGAGTTCCGGATTCAGTTCGGGTGAGTAGCCGACAGTCAACTCGAACTCGTCGGTGGCAGTCGCGTCCTCGACGAAGCGGGTGGCGGCGTGGTCGGCGGCCCCGTAGACGTCGAGCTGAAACGCCAGGTCCTCAGCGGTCACGGAGCGGCCGGTCTTCGCCCAGGTGAACGCGTCGTCGAGCGCCAGGACGGTCCGGCCGTCGCGGTGCTCCCACGCCTGGATCAGGTGGGGATGGAACCGATCCTCGCCGACGAGGTACTGGGTCCACTGCGCGAAGGTGCCGTGGCGGTGCTGTGGAAGGAACCAGCCGACGAGGGGATTCCATCGAATCTGTGAGGTGGAGTAGCTCAGCTGTGCGATCTGGAACCGCGCGTCACTTCGCTCGGGGAACTCGCGCCCCTCGCCCTCGGCCGGCTCGCCGTCCGTGTCGGTGTCGTTCGCCCCGCCGTTCGCGTCCGACGGCGTCGACTCGTCGGCAGCGGCTCCGGCCTCGTCGCCGTCGTCGCCACTGGAATCCGGCGACGAGCAGCCGGCGAGCGCGCCGGCGGCGCCACCGAGCGCCATGGAGAGAAAGCGGCGGCGCTGGACGCCACCGCTCCACTCGGGGGGACCGTCGCCGCTCACCATCGCTGACAATCATTCCGTACAGCGCGGAATTGAAAAACGTGGGGGTGACCCGCCGGGGACCGGAGCCGTCAGCCGGTGTAGGCCTCCACGGCGGCTCGGTAGCCCTCCCTGAACGTCGGATACGACAGCTCGTAGCCGATCTCGTGGAGCAGGTCGTTCGCACACCGCTTGCTCGTCCGGAGCCGGCGCTCTGCCGGCTCCGAGAGGTCGCCGGCGACGAGGCGCTCCTCGATCGTCCGCTTCTCCGGCGACGGCTCGCCACACTCCTCGGCGAGCCAGTCGGCGAACGCCCACTTGTCGACGGGCTCGTCGTCGACGGCGAGCAGGACGTCGTTCGGGAGCAGGGGATCCCGACCGAGGCCTCGCTCGCCGCCGTGCTCCAGCACGTGCCGTACCGACCCCGCAGCGTCCTCCCGATGGATCATGTTCAGGTAGCCCTCGGTGACCGGGCCCTCGACGTAGCGCTCGAGGCGGTAGCGATCCGGGCCGTAGAGCCCGGCAAAGCGGACCACGCTACCGTCGATGCCGTGCTCGGCGGCGACCTCGGTCGCCACCCGCTCCGCTTCCGCCAGGACCGCCGTCTTCTCCGTGGTCGGGTCGATCGGCGTGGACTCGTCGACCCACTCGCCACCGTGGTCGCCGTAGACGCCGGTGCTCGACGTGTATATCAGCCGCTCGGGAGCGTCGGCGCGGGCGCCGAAGTGCTCGATGGCGGTCTGCAGCCCATCGACGTACACCGCCCGGGCCGCGTCCGCACCCCGGCCGCCGGAGCTGGCGGCGAAGACGAGGGCGTCGACGTCCGGCACCGAGGAGAGAGCGTCGGCGTCGGTCACGTCCGCGCGGACGGCCTGGAGGCCCACCTCCTCGATCGCCGCGAGGCCGGCGTCCGACCGACGGACACCGACGACGTCGTGACCGCGATCGAGCAGCTGGCGGCCGAGCTCCAGGCCGACGTAGCCACAGCCGAGGATCGCCACGTGCATCGCCGGATTCTGGGGCGCGTGTGGGCAAAACGACGGCGATCGGCAGGCTCCACAGCGGTGGCCCTGCCGAGACGGCACGGCCGAGCGTCAGCGCCGGCTCGCGACGAAGTGTTCGATCCGGGCGAACTCGGCGAGCGTCGTCGGCGCGCGTCGCTCGAGGCGCTGTTGAATTTCCTTCCCCGAGAGGTCGCCCTCGTACTCCGCGGCGATCGTGTCGACGTCCAGCACCGCCATCGACATCCCCAGCAGGAGGTGGTCGCAGGCCTCAGCGTTGATGGTTTCGGCGTCGAGGTCGGTGCCCAGCGCCTGGATCGCCGCCGCGTCCGCCAGGTCGAGATCGGGCGCCTCGCCGTCGGCCAGCGCTGCGAGCGTCGGCGCGTCGACGCCCGTCGCGTCCGCGACGGCCTCGACGTCGCGGTCGGCGAGGATCGTCCGGAGTGCCTCCCGGTACTCCGCGGCGAGGTCGGCGGGCGTGCGATCGCCGACGTCGGTCCGCTCCTCGTGTAACATTGCGCGGAGGTTTCGGGGGCGCGGGGAAGTGCCTTACTCCCCGTCGGCGTCCGGCGGCGGCTCGTCGTCGGTGACCGGCTCCTCGATTCGCCCCCCGACGACCGCCTCGTCGTCGGTGGTCACCCACCCGACCTCCTCGGCGATCTGCTGGGCAATCGTCGGGCCCTCCCAGCCCGGCGACGTCTGCTCGAGGGACGCGTTGGTGTTGCCGATGCCGCCGCCGTTGGGCGGCACCACGACCGCCACAGTCGTCGAGGCGACGAACCGGATCCGGTCGGCGTGCCCGAGCAACTCCGGCGTGCCGTTGCCGGTGACGTCGACGCCCACCGGACGGCCGTCCCGACGGTAGCTGATTCCCGCGCCCCCGCGGGGACCGCCTTGCCGGGCCCGGACCGCGAACCCGGCGTAGGTCCCGTGGACTCCGACGCGCCAGACGTTTGCGGTCGCGACCCACCAGCCGGGGATCGGGACCACCGGGAAGCCCTGGAGGTTGACCACCGGTGCTCGCTCGAACCGATCGGCGAGTCGATCGGCGACGCCCTCGACGATCCGATCGGTTGCCCCGGCGATCTCCTCTGCCGTGACCTCGCGGACGCGGCTCGTCACCGGTTCGGCGACGCCGATCCCGACTTTCACGTCCCCGGAGCTCAACGTCTCCGCGATCCGATCCCGGACGATCGTCGCAGTCCTGTCGGCCTCGATCGTGCCGACGTCGCCGCTGCGAACCAGCGCCTCGCGGATCGCGTCGGCCGCGCTCCCGTCGGCGAAGGCGATCGCCAGCGAGGCGTTTGACTCCCAGCCGGCCGTCGCGTCGTCGACGAGCACCGCGGCCTCGTCGTTGGAGAGGGCCGTCCGCTCCGCGACCGTCTGGATGGCTGTCGTCCGGACCAGTTGCGCGCCCTCTCTGACCGCCACCCGCAGCTCATCACGCTCGCTCTCCAGGCCTGCATCCGCAGCCATCGGTCCCGGCACGAGGTCGGCTCCCTGCAGCACCCGTGCCGCCAGCTCGAGGTCGATCTTGGCCTCGGGGTCTGGCAACAAGCGTACGAGGACGCCGGCGATTCCCTCGCCGATCTCGTCGCTGATCTCGTCGGTTGGGAGCGACGCGATGGTCCGCGTTCGCGCGGACAGCGGGTAGTAGGAGGCGTTCTCCCCGCCGGGCGGGGCGACGCGAGTCTCGTTGACCTGCTCGAGGGAGAGGTAGCCGGGATCGCCGTCGACGATCAGCGAGACAGCCGGCACCGGCGGCGTCGTCACCATGGGCCTCGGCTCCGGGCGGGCGTAGTCCACCCCGACCGAGAGCAGCCGGTCGAGGCCGACGGCGGGGAGCTGTGAGATCTCCCTGACCTTGTCGGCGAGCGCACCCTGGAGCCGTGTGGTAAGAGTCGATCGGACCCGCAGCCGGTCGATGACCCGATCCAGGTAGACCGAACGTGCTGCGACCATCGCCCGGTGCTCGACGTCTCGGTAGCGCGCTGGGACTTCCCGGTATGCCGCCTCGTGGGCGACGATCCGGCCTGCGAGCTGGCTGGCCGGTGAGGCGTCGCCCGCCAGTGCCTCCAGCTCCGCCTCGGTGCTGATCGGCCGGAGCTCGTCGGCGAGGCTGCTCACCTCGTGGTAGACGAGCGTCTCCTGGCGCCCGAGTTCCTCCGGCCGGATCTCGGTCCGAGTGTCGGTGGGCTCGCCGGTGGCAGCGTCCCGGGCAAGGGCGTCCAGTCCTTCCTCGATGTCCCCGTCGTCGGCCGCCGCGGCGATCAGCTCCGCCTCCGCCCGCTCGACGAGCGACGCGTAGGTTCCGCCCTCCGGGCGACGCATCGGCGCGGTCGGGATCCAGTCCCCGCCAGCCGGACGGTGATCGAGCGCGATGGCGACGTCGACCACCCGGCGGTAGCGCTCGTGGTCGGTACGCTCGGAGCCGTTACCGTCGTGCGTGTACGTCACCGGGACGCGCTCCTGGAGGACCACCTCCCGGTCGGCGTCCAGCACGCGGTCCCAGTCGCCGCCATCGGCACCGGGCGATCGCGACGGCCCCGGACCCGGACCGACGTCGTACACCTCGACCTCCGCCTCGCCAGTGTCGCTTCGCGACCAGTTCGTGCCCGGCGCCTCGCTGGACTCCACGAGGTGGCGGTCGCCACGCTCGGTGGCCGTCGACACAGCCGCCTCCAGGGACATCGCCGAGCGGACGATCGATTCGAGCGGGTAACGCCACGGTTCGGGGGAGTCGCCGGCGCCGACCGTCTCCGGCGCCGGTCCGGTCTGATCGCGGGACGACGCCGAGGTCGACCTGTGTTCGAGCACGTCCGCTAGCGCCCGATCGGCCGTCTCGTTCACGCCGACCGTCGTGACGCGAGAGGGCGAGTCGGTGACCGCCTCGAAGCTGGGCGTGTCCGCCGTCGGGTCCGGCAGCGCGGCGTCGAGGAAGCCGCCGGCCTCGAGGCCGACGGTCTCGTTGGTCGCGACGCGAGTGGTCGCAGCCACGAGCCCGGCCTCGGCCTCGGGATCGGAGTTCCCGAAGGTCGCCCGCTGGGCGTCGAGGACGGCGAGGTTCGCGACCAGCTCGGCATGACGGTTGGCGATCACGTCCTCGATGGGGAGCCCGGCGTACTGGCCGTAGCCACGCGTCCAGGCCAGGCCGTAGAGACCGCCCGTCAGCCCGCGGCTCAGCGATCCGCCCTCCAGCGTGGCGCCGTCGAGGCGGCCCTGGAACCGCTCCGTGCGGTCGTGGAGGGTCAAAGCGGGCGACGTGACGCTCGCCTCGATCGTCCGGTTCCGGCGGTCGACGACGACTCCGCCCTGGCGCACGACGACCGGAACCGCCTCGACGGTGACGTCGATCATGCCGGGCCGACGGGCCGAAACGTCGACCCGGTCCATGGCGGCCTCGGCACTCGTGGCGTTCGTGATCGGCGAAAGGTCCACCGTGGCCCGCGCGCCGTCGACGCGCTGGGTCGTGTCCGCGAGCCGGTCGCGGAGGCCGAGCGCGATGAGCAGTTCCAGCTGCGAGCGAAACGGCCGGTCGTCGTCCAGCACGTCGCCGAACGCCGTGTCCGCCGGCGAGACGACCGGGTTGGCGGCGGCGCGCGCCCCGGCGTCCCGCACCGTCTCCCGGAGGGCGGACTCGACGGTAGCCTCCGCGCGATCCCCCGCCAGCGCGGCGTCGCGCTCCACGCGATCGGCGTCCAGCGAGATCGTCGCCACGGCCACGGAGCCGACCACGAGCACCACACCGAGCAAGGCGAAGGGGACCCGTCCGCGATCGTCCTCGGCGAGTCTCACGGCGACCACACCCTGATTGCCACTGTGACGGTCTCGGGACGGGCGTGGCTGCCGGCAGCCCAGTCCGAATCGTATCCATCACAGGCGGTCGGTTCGAGCAGGTCGGCCAGCGCGACCCCGAGGATGGCGTTGTACTCACGGGCAGAGGGCTCGGGTGGGAGCAGGTCCGCATCGAGCCCGACGGCATCGCCCGCCCGCTCGTAGCGATCCCGCGCACTCGATTCGGGCGTCCCGCCAGCCAGTAACGCGGTCCGCATCTGTTCGGGCGGAAGCGTGGCGCCCACGACCCGCCGTGCGACCGCGCGAGCGACCCCCTCGCACCCGAAGCGGCTCCCCACCGTCTCGAGTGGGAGGCCGGTCGTCGGTCGTTCGGCAGCGGGCGGCGCTGTCGCACTCGCCGGCGATCCGTTTCCTGCCGTGACCGAGGCGTCCCTGGTTCCGTTCGGCGTCCAGTTGACTGTCGTCGGGCCCGCGGCCGCGGCCGTGCCGACGGGCACCTCGAGCGTGGCGGCGTGGACGTCGGCCGACGCGGGAGGATCCGGTCCGACCACGACGCCGCCGCGGAAGCCAGAGCCCTCGAGCGGGCGCCACCGCGTGCGGACCTGGACCGCGAGGTCCCCGCCGAACCGGTCGACGGTCGACGTCGTCGCCGCCCGAACCGCCGCGGTGTGGTTGGGTGCCGCCGTGAAGGACTCGCCACCGACGTCGGCGTTCGCGAGCGTCGTCGCGGCGAGGAGTTCGGCCAGCGTCCCGCGCTCGACCCGTTCCGGCCCCGCGTCGCCCTCGGGGCCCGGCGTGTACTCGATCGAGTGGATCGACGTGGCGATCGTCGTCGCGGCACCGGCGGCCAGGTCGGGCTCGGTCCCGCCGTCCGCCGGCGGTTGTGGCACGGTGTAGAGGATCCCGATGGCGACGCTGACGAGCAGGACGAAGAGTGCGGCGTCGAGGACGGTGCTGATGCCCCGGCGCTGTACCGCTCCCGAGGATCCGGGTCGACTCACGTCTCCCACACCTCCAGCGTGAACCAGCCGGGTGCCTGCTCGCCCGGGCCGGTCGCGACGGTGACCGGCCGTCGGGCGACGTCGGCGTCCGGGGGCGGGCTCGGGCCGGTCGACCACTGCCAGCCCCCGGCGTCGACGGAGACGTTGACCGCCTCGCCCGGACGAGCCAGCCGGTCGTGATCGATCCGCGGGGGCGTCTCGATCACGCCGTCGGCGAGGTGGCCGTCGGCGAGTCGGTGCATCGTGGCCTCGGCGTCGGTGTCCCCGGCTTCGGGTGCGATCTGGCCGGCGACCCCCGCGTAGAGCGCGAAGGCGACGGCGATCGCGAACACCGCCGCTATCGCTGCGAGCGGTTCGACCTGTCCGCGATGGGGCGCATCCCCCGGAGCGCCCGTCGTCTCCGGCGCGGCGTCTCCACGCCCGGCCGATCTCGCTCCACCTCGGTCCTCACGCCGTGACCAGGATGGCATCGGTCCCTCCGTAGCGCACGTGACGAGCAGTCAATCGGTCGCCGACCGGTTCCAGGATCCGCTCGCGGTCCCGTCGCTCCTCGACCGCAGCCGCGAACGCGTCGGCGTCCGAGAAGGCGTCTGCAGGGGAGGCGCCGACCGCGACGCGGCGCAGGGGCGTCCCGCGCGGCGCGGGAACCATCCGCCCGTGGTCGAGCGTCGCGGTGTCCGTCGATTCGCCCTCGATCGTGAGTCGGTGGGGCCCGACGCGGACCCGCTGGGCGTCGATCGGATGTTCGCCGCTTGCCGGCGGGCGGGCGGCACCGACCTCCTCGATCGTCTCCGCCGCTGATTCCGCAGTCGACGGCGGCTCCGGTGGGAGCGAGAGCGCGACGCCGACCAGCGCCAGCGACGCCGCCGCGAGACCGATCCAGAGGTACCACGCGTCGACCGGTGGTCCGAGCATGGCCCGGGGTCGCCGCGGCTTCGTACGTAAACCCGTGGCTGGAGGCGGCGGGTGGGAGATCGGGTCGACCGGGAGTGCCGAACGGATCACCCCCGCCAGAGCGGTGACGGTGCCCTCACGCGAGCGTCGTGAGGCCGTCGACGACGAACACGAGGCCGAAGATCGCGAGGACGGCGGCCGAGACGCCCGCGACCGCAGGCGCCGCCCGATCGCTGCGCTCGCCGAGGGCGACGACGGCTGCCGGGTAGCTCGTGATCCACAGGCCGATGCCCCCGAAGAAGCCCCCGAGGAGCGCGACGCTTCCGGTCTGGATCACGATCTCCGAGCCGAAGCCGAGGGGCTCGGACACCCCGGCGAGCCAGGGTGCCTCCGCGAGCAGGTCGAGTTCGCCGGGCGCGAGCAGCCCCACGCCGACGGTGAGCCAGAAGACGATCTGGTAGGGGTTCGTCAGCGAGAGGGCGAGCGCCTTGCGGAATCCCTTCCCCGCGGTCGCCCGCGGGCGATCGGGAGCCGCGTCGACCTCGCTGGCCTGGAGCGCGCCGCGGGCCGCGTCGACCGCGAAGTAGCCCATCAACAGTCCGCCGGCGAGCACCATCACGCCCCGGAGCCACGGGGCGGCGCCGACGATCTCGACGACGCCAACGAGCGCGAGCACACAGAAGATCGCGTCGCCGGTCATCGCCCCGAGACCGGCCCGGGCGCCGGCGAACCAGCCCCGCAGGACCGACTCCTCCGCGATGACGGCGTTCATCGGGCCCGGCGGCGCCGCCATCGCGAGCCCGAAGAGCACGCCGGCGGCGACGGAGGACGCGAGGGACACGCACGGAGCGAGGCGAGGGGACGAAAAAAGCGCGTCGCCGGTGTCGTGAGTCGCCTCGACACGATCGGTGGGCAACGAAGTGGACCGATGCGGCCGCGAACCGCCTGCTCGACCGCCCTCAGGGGTATGGATGGTGGCGCCGGTCGAGCCGCGGCTCGAATCCCAGGGACTCGGGAACCTGCCGGGCGCGTTCGCCGAACCGGGCCTCGCCGGTGAACAGTGGCTGGGCCGCCGGAACGAGCACGCGCACAGCCTCGAAGCCCAGAGACTCGAGATCGCGGGTGGTCAGGCGCGTGGCGTAGGCATCGAGGTCGGCCTCGGCCAAGGCACCGAGGAGCGCGTCGACCGCCGCGTCGCCGATCGGCGGCTCGTCGGGCCCCACGTCCTCCGCCGCGACGGCGGGCTCGACGTCGGCGAACTCCCCGGCGGCGTCGGGGCGGTTCGCGAACTCGCCGATCGCGTCCTGGCGGTCGGCGGCCGCCGCCCGCCCGATCGAGCGCAGCTCCATCCAGTTCTGGAGGGCCTCCGCCAACGCGCCCACCGCGGCGTCGGCGGGATCCAGCGACGCTGCGGAGCCGACCGCGAACGCGGGCCACTCCTCCTCGCGGTGGACCGCGACGGCGACGACCGGCACGTCGACGTCCTGGGTGACGAGCACCGGCGTGACCGAGAGGCCCTCCCCGCGTGCGCGGCGGGCGAGGCGCTCGAAGGCCTCGTCCTCGACCGCCAGCCCCAGGGGCTCGAACGTCGAGTACCACGCGAGCATCGTCGCGTCGCGCTCGATGGTCTCGGTGAGGCCGGCGAGCAGCGCGTCGGCGCCCGAGGAGCCCAGGCCGAGCCCGGTCGTGATCCCCGGCAACACGCGGGGCTCGGGCGGCGGGAAGTGAACGGCCGCGGCGGGGAGCCAGACGTCCTCGCCGGAGGCGAGGGCCTCGCCGCGCACCCACGGGATCGCTCGATCGCTGTCGGGGCCGGGGGCGTCCGCGTCGGCGCCCGCGAAGGCGGCCGGCGGGACGGTGGCCTCCAGCTCGGCGGGCGTGGCGGTCGCAAACGCCTCCCGGTCGTAGATCGCCGCGGCGTAGCGCTCGAGGGCCTCGCCGACGGCCTTCGCCAGCGCCGCGTTCCAGTCGTCGGCGACGCCGGCGGCCTGCTCGGGGGCGTCGCCGTCGCTGAACCCGGTGGTGTCCGCGAGCGTCGCGAGGTAGTACGGCGCCGGGAACGACTCGGCTTCGCCGAGTTCGCCGACGGTCCCGACTCGCGGGTCGATGGCGCGGTCCATCCGTGCGACTGCCTCCTCGAGCGAGCGCTCCGCGTGGTCGCGGATCGGACGCTGGTCCGCACCGCCGACCGGTCCATCGGCACAGGTACAGCCGGGAACCGGCAGCAGGTCGCGCTCGGCGTGGGGAACCTCCAGCACGCGGCCGGTGATCCGATCCTCGCCGGCGAGCACGCCGATCGCCTCCCGGCCGGCGAGCGCGCCGGCGACGCGGACGGCTGCGCGGTCGGCACTGGGCGCCTCGGCGGGCTCCACCGCGCTGGCGGCCACGCGCGTGCCGAGACAGTGGTAGCAGGGTCCACCCGGCCCGAACCCGGCGATTGACGCGTCGACAGCCTCGATCGGCACGCCGCCGACCCCGCCGACCTGGATGGCGATCCACCGGCTCGCGACCTCGTTCGCCCGCTCGAACACGGCGTCGCCCGCAGTCGCGGAGACGACCCCGAGGGCCGCATCGGCCAGACCGTCGACCCCGCCGCGCTCGACGGCGACGTCGACGTCCCCGAGTGCGGCGGACACGGCCTCGATCGCTGGGCCCTCGCCGACCAGTCGTACGCTCATGTCACCGCGGAGGGTCGGGGCGGCGAAAAAGGACCGGGATCGGACGGCCGGTGGCCGACCCGGTTTCCGGCGTCCGACCTGGCGTCCCGCGGCCGTGCCTGCCGTCCCGGAGCCGCACCTGCCGCCCCGCGGCGGTGCCTGCCATCCCGCGCCCGTGCCTGCCGTCCCGGGGCCCTACCTGCCGACTCGCGGCGTCACTGCTGCCCGAAGACCTCCAGCGCGCTCCGCTCGAGAGGGTCCTTCGAGAACAGCGAGACCACGTCGCCCGGCCGGATCTCCGTTTCGCCCTTGGGTGTCAGCACGTCGCCCTCGCGCTCGATGCCGACGACGAGCATCTCGTCGGAGAGCAGCCCCGCCTCGACGGCGTCCTCGATCGACAGCCCGGCGATCTCGGCGCCCTCCGCCACGGTGAACTCGATGACCTCCGCGCCGCCGGCGAGGCTCATGAAGTCGGTCATCGAGGGGCCCACCGGCGCGTCCTCGGGCCCGAATGGATGGTAGGGGTGGTGGTACTCGTCCTCGACCACGCTCTCGTCCTCGATCTCGAGCCCGAGGTCCGAGAGCTGGCTCGCGATCCGGCTCACGTCGTCGGTGTCGGTGCCCACCGCCGTGATCGAGAGGTTCGCGCGCCCGGACATCAGCTCCCGGACCGTCACGACGCCGGGAACCTCCAACGCGGCCTGCGCGAGCCGATCCCGATCCGTGACCGGTGCCGTGCAGCTGAACTGGTAGGTGACCCGGCCCTTGATGCGCTCGTAGTCGATGTGGGCGTGGTACCCCCGGACGATCCCCTCCTCCTCGAGCGTGCTGATGCGATTCCGGATCGTGGCCGGCGTCACCTGGACCTCGTCGGCGATCGCCGGCGCCGCCGTGTTTCGCGCGTCCTGGGCGAGGTAGTAGAGGATGCGCTTGTCGATCTCGTCGACCCGATGCTCCATGGTGGCGCTACGACCGGCGGCACCAAGAAGCCACGTACCGCGATCGCACGTACCGCGATGGATCGAGGCCAGCCCCGGATCGGTCCGTACCGTGGCAGGCGGTCCGGGGAGTTCCGGAACACAAACGTTCTGCTGGAGAATTTTCGATTCGAAAATGAGAACCGTGTCTTTATATCGCTGCAATAGCTCGTTGGGAGTGATGACAGGCCCCGGTGGCACTACGCTCGGTCACGCGTCGCCGGTGCAACCGCAGGCAAGCACCCGAACCGAGCGATTCAGCACTTCCCATGACTGATACCACGATCGATCCACCGGGGGCGATCCCCGACGATCTCGCCGAGGCCATCGCGGACAGCACCGACGAGGAACGCAGGGCGATCATCCACTACGCCCGGCAGCTCGTCCACGACCACCCCTCGGCCACCGAGGCGCTCGATCCGCGCGAGGGCGAGAAGATCCTCGAGATCGAGGATCAGGGAGGGTACACGAGCGTGCTCGTCGAGCGACCGGACGAGTCCGGTGAAGCGCGTGGCCCCTTCGCCTATCGGGTCCAGTGGGAGCCGGGCTTCGGGGACGCCGAGGGCCACTTCCAGTGGCACTACCTCGGCAAAGCAGAGAGCGACGGGGGCGCGGAGTAGCATGACGGACCGGCTCCCGGATCGGACCTGCGTGCGCGCTTCCTGTACCGTCGCAATGGGTACGACCGCGGCAACCGACCCCCAGATCGCACTCGCGATCCACGACGCCGCGGTCTGACATCCCGCCACCTCTGACACATGTACACCATCATCGTCGGCGCTGGCGACATCGGCACGCCACTCATCGACATCGTGACCCGTTCCGGGCACGACGCCGTGGTCATAGAGCGCGACCAGGACAAGGCCGACGCCGTCGCCGCCGCCTACGACTGCATGGTCCTCAACGCCGACGCGACGATCAAGGAGACGCTCGTCGACGCCGGTGCCGAGCGGGCCGACGCGCTCGTCTCCACGACCGATCAGGACGCGACCAACATCATGGTCTGTCTGCTTGCCCAGGAGTTCGCGATCCCGTCGATCCTCTCGGTCGTGCACAATCCCGAGCACATGGGCGTGTTCCGCCAGATCGGCGTCAACACGATGGAGAACCCCCAGCACCTGCTCGCAGAGTACCTCTACCGAGGCGTCTCCCGGCCGGCGATCGTCGATTACATGCGGATCGGCGGAGATGCGGAGGTCTTCGAGATCGGCGTGACCGCGGACGCGCCGATCGCCGGGAAGACGCTCGACGAGGCGGGGCGCGAGGACCTCCTGCCCGAGGACGCGCTGATCGTCGCGATCGAGCGAGCCGATCTGGACCGACCGCTCACGCCGCGAGGGAACATCCGCATCGAGGCCGGCGACCTGCTGACCGTCTACTCGGGCTTCGGTGCCACGAAAGAACTCACCGACGTCTTCGGCCACGTCGAGGGGCTAGAACCGGGCGAGGCGATCACGATGGGGAACGAGCAGATCGACACCTGATATGTCCACGAATGGATCGACGGCCGATCCGGAAGGCTCGACCCGGAACGGCCGGGCCTGGAAGACGATCGTACGCGACGTCGGCGGGCTCCAGATCCTCATCGGCGCGTTGATGCTCGTGCCGATGCTCGTCTCGCTGCTCTACCAGGAGTGGTACAGCGCCCTCGCGTTCCTCGTCGGTGGCGGGATCACGATGCTCGCCGGCGGGGCCGCCTACAGGGGCTTCGCGGACGCCCCCGAACCCGCACGCCACCACGCGATGATCGTCGCGGCGCTCGGCTGGGCGGTGACGGCGGCGTTCGGAGCCATCCCGCTCGTCGTCGCGGCGTACGTCACGCCGGAGTCGGTCGTCGGCTCGTTCGTCCCCGCGGGGGCGAGCTACGAGTCCAGCCTGCTGCACTTCCGGGACCCCCTGCACGCGTACTTCGAGAGCATGAGCGGGTACACGACGACGGGGCTGACGATGAGCGTCCACGAGCCCTCCGTCGGCCACGGCGTACTCTGGTACCGCTCCCAGATGCAGTGGATCGGCGGTGCGGGGATGATCGTTCTCTCGCTGGCGATCCTGCGCCAGCCCCACGGGACCGCGGGGATGTCCCTCTACCAGTCCGAGGGCCGGAGCGAGAAGCTCCGGCCGAGTATCGCGGGGACCGCGCGGGCGATCTGGAAGCTGTACGTCGGGATCACCGCCCTCCTCGCGGTCTACCTCGCGGTCGCGACGCTCCTCGTCTCGCCGGGCTATGGCGTCGAGAACACGATCTTCGACGCGGTGAACCACGCGATGACCGGCCAGTCCACCGGCGGGTTCAGTACGCTCGACAACTCCATCGCCGGCTACGACTCCTACGCGATGGAGGTCGTCCATCTCCCCGCGATGATCACCGGCGCCATCGCCATCCCGGTGTACTACGCCGCGGTGTCGGATCGCAGCGTTCGGCCGATCCTACGGGACCCCCAGGTCAGGCTGCTCGGTGGGCTCTTCCTGGTCGGCGTGACGGGCCTGACCGCGTTCCTCACGCGATTCGCCGACGTCACCTACGACGGCGAGCCGCTGGCCTACGTCGGACGCGTCCTCGAGAGCGACGCCTTCCGGGACGGTCTCTTTCAGTTCGTCAGTGCGGCGACGACGACCGGGTGGCAGACCTCCGCGATCGGCGACTGGAACCCAGGCTCGGTGCTGTTCATCGTCCTCGGCGCGATGTTGCTGGGCGGCTCGGCGGGTGCGACCGTCGGGGGGATCAAGCTCCTGCGGGGCTACGTCCTCGCCCGCGGGATCGGCTGGGAGGTCAGCCGAACGTTCCTGCCGCGGCACGCGATCGAGGACCTCCGGATCGGGCAGCGAACCTTCACGGCCGAGGAGGCCAACGACGAGATCCGCGCGGCCGCGACGATCGCGTTCGCGTACCTGCTCCTGCTGGGGGTGTCGCTGTTCGTGCTGCTGGCAGTCCTGCCCGGGAAGTTCACGCTCGCGGACGCCATCTTCGAGGTCGCGACAGCCCAGGGGACCGTCGGGCTCTCCTCGGGGATCACCGGGCCGGGGATGCCCGTCGTCGCAGAGGTACTGTTCATCCTGCAGATGTGGATGGGCCGCCTCGAGATCATCCCGGTGCTCGTCCTCCTCAACAGCCTCCTGCGGTGGTGATCTCCGTGTACCACGCTCCCCCACGGTCCCTCGACATCGACGACGTCCCCGGCCCACCGGTGAGGACCTGACCCCCGTTCGCATCGATCCCCGACCACCACGCGACCACCCGATCCAGATCACCAATGTACATCATCGTCGTCGGCGCGGGCCGGACCGGAAGTAGCGTCATCGAACTAGCAACGCGGGACGACCACGACGTGGTGGTCGTCGAACGGGACGAGGCCCTCGCGGCGGAGACGAGCACGGCGTACGACTGCCTCGTGATCAACGCCGACGCGGCGTCCCGGGAGACGCTGCTGGAGGCCGGCATCGACGAGGCGGACGCGCTCATCTCCACGACGGACGACGACTCCGTGAACCTCATGCTCTCGATGCTGGGCAAGCAGTTCGGCGTCGAGACCCTCGTGAGTTCGATCAACGACCCCGAGCACATGGACCTCTTCCGCGAACTCGGTGTCAACATCGTCGAGAGTCCCCACCGTCTGAACGGCCAGTATCTCTACCGGGCCGTCCAGCGCCCCGCCGTCCAGGACTTCATGACTGTCCCCGGCGGGGCGGAGATCTTCGAGGTCGCCGTCGAGGACGGCGCGCCGCTCGACGGCGTTTCACTCCTCCAGGCAGGAGAGGATGGCCTGCTCGCCGAGGACACCGTCCTCGTCGCGATCGCTCGCGACGACGAGATCCACATTCCCGGCGGCGACACGACCCTCGAGGCGGGCGACCTCGTCACGATCTTCGCCCTGGACGGTGCCACGGATGCCGTCACCGCGCCCTTCACCAGTGATTGAACATGTCCGAAGAATCCAGCAGCGTCGACGTTCCGGTGCGGGTCGTGCGGACGCGACAGCCCGACGAGGAAGAGACGACGGCCACCACGGGCGGCTTCGACACCGGCGTTCATCACCCAGCCTACCGGCTCGTTGTGCCGATTGCAGGGGACCTCTTCGATCCGGGGCACGGGGTGAACGTCCGGCGGTTGCTGCAGACTGCGATCGCGATCGCGGCCGACAACGACGGCCACGTCCGGCTGCTGGGGATCGCCGAGGTCGGCGACGACGCCACCCTCGCGGACCTCGAGGAGGGCGGCGTGGAGGTCGAGACAGGCGCCTCCACCGCACTCCCCGACGTGGTCGAACAGCGTCGTACCCAACTCCGGCAGGTGATGGAGGTCGTCGAAGCCCTCGACCCCTCAGTGTCTGTGACTGCCGTCGTCCACGCAGTCGCCGACACGAAGCGGGGCGTCCTCGCCGCCGTCGACGCGCGGCCCGACACCGCCCTCTTACTGCTTCGGGGGTCCGCACTCGACAGGAGCTGGCTGTTCGGCCGGAGCCTGATCGACGAACTCCTCGAGGAGGCAGAGTGCGACATCTTCGTCGAGAACGTCCCCGTGGAGGCGAGTTCGCGAGGACTCTACGTTCCCGACCTCCAGGAGCACTCCGTGGCGTCCCTCGCGGAGACCGAGAGTGAATCGATCGACTCCGTCCTGCTGCCTGTCGACGACGGCCCGCACTCCGCACTCGCCGCCGAGGCTGCGCGGGCGATCGCGGTGGACGCAGCCGTGCCCGTCCACGTCGTCCACGTACTCGCGCCGGATGCCTCGCCCTCGGAGCGAAGCGACGCGGAAGAACTGCTCTCCTTCGCGGAGTACGTCCTCGGGGCCGACGTCGAGTGCGAGACGTCGATCCGCGAGGCGGAGGATCGGGCCGAGGCGATCGTCGAGGCGGCCACCGACCACGACGTGACTGTCATCGGGGAACCCGATCGCACCACTGGGCTCGAACGGCTGGTCTTCGAGCCGGTCGGCGACCAGCTCGCCGGCCAAAGCGACGTCACCGTCGTGCTGTGCCGGGACGCAGCAGGAACGATGCGGTCGCTGTACTATCGCTGGGAGCAGGGCATGGACGCGATGGAGGAGGGATCGAACGAGTGATGAGATTCCAAACAGACGGTCGAGACGACCACTGACATGCGCGTCGCTGTCGGCTCGGTCGGCCGCGACGTCGGGCGGATCGTGCAGGCCGTCTCGCTCATGTCGCTGCTGTCGATCCTGCTCGCGCTCGTCAACGAGGAGTTCTACGCCGTCCCGGCGTTCGCCGCCACCGCTGTCGTGATGGCCGGGGTCGGCGTCGGCCTCGCGCGGCGCCACCGCGACGCGGACCCGCCGGGCAAGCTCGAGGCGATGACGACGGCGGCGCTTGGGTGGGGACTGATCAGCCTCCTCGGCGCGCTCCCCTTCCTCCTGATCGCGTGGACGATCGCAGTCGACCCGTTCCCCGCGTGGGCGAACACGCCCGCGATGGACGACACGACGGTGGTGTTCAAGGACCCGATCGACGCCGTCTTCGAGAGCGCCAGCGGCTTCACCGGGACCGGTCTCACGATGGCCGCCGTCGAGGAACAGCTCCCGCGCTCGCTGCACTGGTGGCGCTCGTTCACCGAGTGGGTCGGCGGCGTCGGCGTGATCGTGCTGACGGTCGCGATCCTGGCACGGCCCGGGAGTGGCTCGATGACGCTCTACGAGAGCGAGGCCCGATCCCAGAAGATCCACCCCAGCATTATCCGCACAGTCCGGGAGATCTGGAAGCTCTACGTCGGGCTGACCCTCGGCTCCATCGTGCTCTTCCTCGCGGTCGGGATGCCACTCTGGGACGCGATCAACCACGGGATGACCGGCATCGCGACCGGCGGGTTCTCCGTTCACGCGAACTCGATCGGCCACTACGGGAGCCCGCTGATCGAGTACGCGACCGTCCCCGTGATGATCGCGGGGAGCATCGCGTTCCCGATCCACTACCTCATCTTCCGGGGGGAGATCGAGAACTTCTGGCGGGATCTCCAGACGCGGTGGGTGTTCCTCTGGTTCGGGGGCGGCTCGCTCGCGTTGACGGCGATCCTCGCCGCCAACGGCGAGTATGGCTCCCTCGAGGAGACGTTCCGCATCTCGCTGTTCCAGTTCGTCTCCGCGACCTCGAACACCGGCTTCGGGACCGCCACGGTGGGCCGCGGGACGGAGGTCGCCTGGACCGCCGGGCCGGTGTTGCTCGCGTGTCTGGGGATGCTCACCGGGGCGGCCGCCGGGTCGACGGTCAGCGGCCTCAAGCTGATCCGCGTCGCGACGCTGCTCAAGGGGACGGTCTGGCAGATCCGGGAGGTGTTCTACCCGGACACCGCGGTCCGGTACTTCCAACTCGGCACCCGCCGGCTCAGCGAGGCGCAGTTCCAGCGCGAGTACACAGAGGCGACGGTGGTGCTCGTGCTCTGGCTGTCCTTTTTGATGATCGGCGTCGCCGTGTTGCTGCGTGTGCTCTCGCCGGCCCATCCCCTGGAGTACGTCATCTTCGACGTGATGAGCGCTCAGAGCAACGTCGGGCTGGACTCCGGGATTACCGGCCCCGGCATGCCAGAGACCGCGAAGGTCATGTTGATCTTGAACATGTGGGTCGGCCGGCTGGAGATCATCCCGGTCGCGGTCACGCTGGGCGCGATCTTCCAGCGATTCGACCTGTACCGGTGAGGCTGTCGCCTGGAGAACGCTGTCGGGCCACGTCGTGAGCGCCCCCTGCAGGGCCGCCCCCGGGACCATCCGTCGCACTGTCCCAGCGGTATCTTGCCTGGCAGCCGGTCCGGCAGGAGGCGGAACCGGTGGTCGGATCCGAACGTTTTAGTATAACCGAAAGTAATTTTCCGTCATGGAGCTCCCGACGCCCGAGGACCTCAAACACCGTCGCGAGCAGGAGGTCGACCTCACCCAGGCCGAGCTGGCGGACGCCGCCGACGTCTCCCAGCCACTGATCGCCCGCATCGAGGGCGGTGACGTCGATCCGCGGCTCTCGACGCTCCGGCGGATCGTCGAGGCGCTGGACGAGGCCGAGAGCGACGTCGTCCGGGCGGGCGACATCATGCACACCAACGTCGTCAGCGTCGCGCCCGACGACGCGGTGAGCGACGCCGAGCAGCAGATGGAGGACGCCGGCTACTCCCAGCTGCCCGTCGTCCGCGACGAGTACCCCGAGGGGATGATCTCCCACACGAACATCCGGGAAGCGAGTCCGGGGGCGGAGACCCCGATCGGCGACCTGCCCGTCCGCGAGGTGATGGACGACTCGATCAGCATGAAGAACCCCGACGCGCCCCTGGGCGAGGTCAACAGCGCGCTCGATCACAACAAGGCCGTCCTCGTCGTCGAGGAGGGCCGGCTGCGTGGCGTGATCACCGAGGCCGACATCGCCGCCCAGGTGTCCTGAACCGTCGATGACCTGGCTCGCGGACGTCTTCGTCCGGCTCGTCGGCGAGAACCCCGTGCTACAGGCGCTCGTCGGTGGGATCGTGATCGCCGGCTTGAACCTGGTCGGCGCGTCGCTGGTGCTGGTCTGGCGCGATCCCTCCCAGCGCGCCCTCGACGGGGCGCTGGGCTTTGCGGCGGGCGTGATGCTCGCCGCGGCGTTCACGAGCCTCATCATCCCGGGGATCGAGCAGTACTCCGGGGGCGACCCGGTGCCGACGCTCGTCGGCGTCGCGCTCGGGGTCGCCTTCCTCGATCGGGCCGACGCCCTCGTTCCCCACGCCCACTACCTGCTGACCGGGAGCCGTCGCAGCGACGCCGCGAATCCCCCGGACGGGATCGACCTCGAGGAGGAGCGTCTCGCGCCAGTCGTGTTGTTCATCCTCGCGATCACGCTCCACAACATGCCAGAGGGGCTCGCCGTCGGCGTGGGCTTTGGCTCCGGCGAGGTCGAGGCCGGACTGGCCCTGATGGTCGCGATCGGACTCCAGAACGTCCCCGAGGGGCTGGCGGTCTCCGTCGCCGCGATCAACGCCGGGCTCGACCGGCGCTTCTACGCGATGGTCGCGGGCCTGCGCGCGGGCGCAGTCGAGATACCGCTGGCCGTGCTCGGCGCCCTCGCGGTCTCGCAGGTCGAACCACTCCTCCCCTACGCGATGGGCTTCGCCGCCGGCGCGATGTTGTTCGTCATCTTCGACGAGATCGTCCCCGAGACCCACCTCAGCGGCAACGAGCGGCTGTCGTCGCTGGGGCTGATGGTCGGGACGATCGTCATGCTGTACCTGGACGTGAGTCTGGGATAGCGCCCGGAGATCGCCGAGCCACGCGAACAGCACGTCAGCGACGGCGAGCGGGGCGAACCGCGAGTCACGCCGGCGACGCTACGCGGATGGCACCGTAATCCGGGCGGTCGCGCCGCGAGAGTGGTTCTCGAGCGTGAGATCGCCGTCGGAGTTCGCGACCACGAGGTACGCGAGCCACAGCCCCAGGCCGTCGAGGTGGACGAGGCTGTCCTCGCCGCGGTCGTTGATCGCTCGGCGCACGTGCTCGGGGAAGCCGGGCCCCTCGTCGGTGACCTCGATCGTCGTCTCCGAGCCCCGCTGGGTGACCGAGACCTCGACGCCGGGTCGATCGGCCTCGGCGTGCTCCACGGCGTTCGAGAGGAGCTCCTCGATGGCGAGTTCGAACTGCGGGGCCGCGGTGACCCTCGCCGAGTCCGGCATCGTGGTCTCGACTGCCACCTCGCCGGAGTGCTCCTCGACCGACGCGATCGCGGACGGGATCGCGTCCGCGAGATCGACCGTGACGGTCCCCGAGTCAGCAGTGACCCGCCGGATCTCGCCGGCCTGCTCGGTCCAGTTCCTGATCTCCTCGGCGGCGGCGATCACCTCCGCACACCGCGCTCGCCGCGAGGGGTCCTCGAGGTCCTCGACGAGCCGCTGTGCGTTGCCGAGCACGAGCGTGAGGTTGTTCCGGAGGTTGTGCCGGAAGACCCGGTGGAGCACCTGCAGCTCCATGCGCGAGCGCTCGACCTCCGCGGAGGCGCGTCGGAGGGAAGCGTGGCCGGCGCTGGTCAGGAAGTAGATGAGGCCCGCGGTGAGGACGACCTCGAGGCCGCCCTTCACGGCCTGGATCCGGACGAGTGCGTCCCCAGAGAGGACCTCCGGTAACAGGAAGTCCGAGACGACGAGTGCCGAGAATCCGAACACCACGTACACGATCGTGATCCTCCCCGGCGAACTCCCGATCCGGTCGCCGAGGTACTCGAAGGCCCCGGCGTCGTGGTCACGGGCGGTCGCCCGACCGGCCCCCTGGGTCACCGTCATGACGGGGGGCAAAGAACCCCATACGGAAAAGCGTGCTCGCAGCCAGGGACGCAATCGCCAGGGGCCGCCTACAGCTCGAGCCCGCGAACGGAGACGCCCTCGCCGTCCGCGACCGTCCCGATCACGCGGCCCTCAACGGCGGCCGCGAGGGCCGACGCCCGGGGCTCGGGAACGGCCGCGACGAAGCCGGTGCCCATGTTGAACGTCCGGTGCATCTCCTCGTCGCTCACGCCGCCGCAGTCCTGGACGAACGAGAAGACGGGCTGGGGGTCGAACGGATCGGTGATCTCGTAGTGGAACGCGCCCATGCGCTCGAGGTTGGTCCAGCCACCGCCGGTCACGTGGGCGGCGGCGTGCACGTCGTGCTCGCGCATCGGCTCCAGGAGGTCGGTGTACAGCGCCGTCGGCTCGAGGAGCACCTCGCCGATCGTCCGGTCGGGCTCGGGTGGGAACGGGTCGGTGTACTCGTGCTCGCGGGTGACCGCCTCGCGGGCGAGGGTGAGGCCGTTGGAGTGGATCCCCGTCGAAGGCACGCCGACGAGCGCGTCGCCGGGTTCGGCCTCGCCCGGGAAAACGTCGTCCTGCGGCGTCATGCCGACGCAGGCGCCCGCGAGGTCGAACCCCCGGATGACGTCGGGCATGACGGCGGTCTCGCCGCCGAGGAGCGCGATGCCGGCCTCCTCGGCCGCGGACGCCAGGCCCTGCCCGACCGCCTCGGCGAGCGCCTCCCCGGGCTCCTCGACCGCGAGGTAGTCGACGAACGCGAGCGGCTCGACGCCCGCAGCGACGAGGTCGTTGACGTTCATCGCGACGCAGTCGATCCCGATCGTCGTGTAGTCCTCGATCGCCTCCGCGACCATGAGCTTCGTGCCCACGCCGTCGGTCGCGAGCGCGAGGTACCGGTCGCCGACCTCGAGCATCCCGGCGTACTCCGTGTCGACGACGTTGCCGACGGCGTCCAGCAGCGCGGCGGTGGCGGCCTCGCTCTCCGCGATGTCGACGCCGGCTTCCGAGTATGTGAGTCCCTCCTCGCCGTCGTCGGTGTCCTCGCTCATGGTGGATGAGCGGCCCGACGCGCGCAAAAACGCTCCGGTCGGTAGGCCGGACCACGGTGCCGGTCGGGGCTGGGGCGGTCCGGACGCCGGGGATCGAAGTCGACAGTCTGGTGGCCACGCGGGAGCTGCGAGACCCGTGGCTCGTCGGCGAGATACCGCGATGAATGGTGGACGGCCCAGGTTGCCCGGTCGTTCCCGTCCGGGTCAGCCCGGTCGCCTCCTCCACCCCGCGACCCATCGAGCGACGACTGTCCGGCGATCCGCTGCTCGCTTCCGCGCCTGACGGCTGTCGCCGGTTAACCGCGACGGCTCGCCCCTGCAGGCGATCGCCGCGGACCGTCGCCCCCGACGGACGAGGCTTCCACGTCGGCTTCCGGGGCCCGGTCGGGGTGGACCGGACGCCCCGGGCGTTCGGCCCCCGCTGAAGACCATTTCGCGGGCGGGGAGCAGGGCCTAGCTGCCCGGCCTAGTCCGTCGGAGGATACACCGGCACGTGGTAAGTGCCTTTCGAAGCCCTGGACGAAAATCGACGCACGGAGCGGGGGTGCTGCCGTGGCGGTTGCGGATTCGGCCGGTGGCGCTGGATGGGGCGATCAGCCCTCGCGGGGGCTACTCCGGGGACAGCAGCCCCAGCATGTACGCGTACCAGACACCACAGCCGGCGACGGTGCCCGCGGCACCGACGACCGTCCACCGGTGGTACTCGAACCACTCGGCGGTCGTGAAGCCGGTCACGAACTCGTAGGGGACCGCGATCGCCCACAGCGCCGCGACGACGGTCGTGACGACGCCGAGTCCAAGCGCCGTGCCCGCCGCAGTCGCGGGATCCGCTCGGCCCCGGAACCCCGACGCGAAGACGACGGCCGTCACCAGCCCGAGGACGAGCACGGAGACGGCGGTCAGGGGCCCGTAGTCGTAGTAGGCCGCGATCGACGACCCGCCGGCGTCGAGCGCGAGGTAGGGGACGAGGATCGTCGCGGCGACGAACAGCGACGCGGCCGTCCCGACCATCGCCGGGAGGCGCAGCACGTCCATACCCGCGCTCGGGTCGGGGATCGCATAAGCACGACGTTCCCGCGAAACCCGTGGCCCTGCCGGGTGAGGGCGTGGGCGGGCACGAGGGCAGTGACGGCTCGCGACCCCCGATCTCCCGCGATCACCGCCCGACCGATCAAAAGGGACACAACGATCGACCGCCCAGGGACGCCCATGGGACTGGGCAGCACCGCGAGGAAGGTCCAGGCGCTCGCCGAGCGCGCCGAGCAGCTCTACGAGCAGATGAAGGACCTGCAGCGCCGGATCGTGAACCTCGAGGAGTCCGTCGACGAGAGCACCGACCGCCTCCGTGCCGTCGAACTCGAGCAGGAGAAACAGCGCGTGCTCGTCGAGGCCGTCGCCCGGGAGCACGGCGTCGACGTCGACGAGGTGCTCGCCGAGGCCGCCATCGAGGAGGCCGAACCGGAGGGCGAGGACACCGGGGAGGACGCGTCGGAACCGGGCGAGCAGCGCGCGGACGAGTCCGAGGAGGCAACGGCGGCCGAGACCGAGGACGCCAGGGCGGTGGAGACCGACGACGCCAGGGCGGCCGAGGAGCCGACCGTCGTGGACGAGAGCGGCCAGCCCGTCGAGTGACCGACGGGACCGGCGAGCGACCGGCCGCCGCTCGGAGCGTCGGTCAGTCTGTGAACCCGTCGTACTCGCCAGCCACGCCCCGCATCCGTTCGTACTCCTCGTCGCTGTAGGCGATCAGCCGGACGTCCCCGAGACTGGTCGGGTGCCAGCCGTCGACGACCTCGGCGACGATCCCGACGCCCGTCTCGAAGTCGAAGCCGGCCACGCCACAGCCAAGCGCCGGCAGGACGATCGACTCGCAGCCGAGTTCGTCGGCCTTCGCCAGCGCGTTCCGCGTCGCGTCGCGGATGCTCGCCGCCGTCGCCTGGCCGTCGCCGTAGTGTGGCATCGCGGCGGCGTGGATCACGTACTCGGCGTCGAGGTCGTAGGCGTCAGTGACGGCGACCTCGCCGAGGTCGATCGGTCCCTTCGCGACCGCGGCGTCGTCGATCTCCTGGCCCCCAGCCCGCCGCAGCGCGCCGGCGACGCCGCTACCCATCGTGAGACTGGTGCCCGCGGCGTTGACGAGGGCGTCCGCGGACTGGGCGGCGATGTCGCCCTGGACCACGCGAAACTCCATGTCCGTGGCTCCGTCGATGGGAGCGATAAACCTGATGGCGGCCGGGGATGGTTCCAGCGGCGGTGGGCCCGTTGCCACCGTCGAAACGCCCATCCCGAGCGCCGGATAAAGCCGGCCATGGCGACGGTGAGCGCCGGCGCGCGGCTCCACGTCGGCTTCTGCAACCTCTCGCTGGCCCACGAGCGCCTCTATGGGAGCGTCGGAATCGCGCTCGCAGAGCCCCGTGTGCGGGTCGCTGCCGAGCCCGCGGCGACCGTCGCTGCCAGCGTCGCCGGATCCGGCGACGGCGACGCCCTGGCCGCGACGTTCGCCGAGCGTGCGGTCGAGCACCTCGGCGTTCGGGGTGCGAGCGTCAGCGTCGAGCGATCGCTGCCCCGCCACGTCGGCCTCGGCAGCGGCACGCAGCTCGCGCTGGCCACGTACGCGGCGATCGCCGGGGCCCACGACGAGCCCGTGGACGTCCGCATCGCCGCTCCGGACCTCGGCCGAGGCGGCCGGAGCGGCATCGGCGTCGCCAGTTTCGAGCGTGGGGGCTTCCTCGTCGACGGCGGCCACCCGACGACGCGGTTCACGACCGAGCGCCCCGCCCGCGGCGAGTGGTCCGTCCCGCCCGTCGTCGCGCGGCACGAGGTGCCCGAGGACTGGCGGTTCGTGCTGGCGATCCCCGACGTCGATCGGGGTCGGAGCGGCGCCGAGGAGGACGCGACGATGCGATCCGTCGTCGAAGCGGCTGCCCCGGGCGTCGCCGACGAGGTCGCGGCCGCGCTCGTCCGTGGCCTCCTCCCCGCCGTGGCCGACGGGAACCGCCGCGACGCGGGGGCGGCGATCGCGGAGATCGAGCGGCTCAATGGAAGCTGGTACGCCGACGCCCAGGGCGGCGTGTTTCGGCCGCCGGCGGGCGAACTCGTCGAGGCCCTGCGAGCGTCCCCGGCCGTGGACGCCGCGGGACAGTCCTCCTGGGGGCCGACGGTGTACGGACTCACGAGCGTCGACCGCGCAAGCCAGGCCGAGGCCGCGGCGCGGGAAGCGCTGGCGTCCGTCGACTCCGGGGGCGCCGTTCGGGTCGTCGAGGCAGCCAACGAGGGCGCAGACCACTGAGCTCCGGGACGGCTCCCGGCGCCCGGCATCGACGGGAACGGTTTTCACCGGGGCGCGCCGAACTCCGCTCGTGACACGGATCGCGCTCATCGCCCACGACTCCGAGAAGCCGGCGATCGTCGCCTTCGCCCAGCGCTACAGCGAGGCGCTGTCGGAGTGCTCGATCGTCTGTACGGGCACGACCGGCAAGCGGATCGCCGAGGAGACCGACCTCGAGGTCGAGCGCAAGGCCTCGGGGCCGCTGGGCGGGGACATGCAGATCGGCGCCGAGATCGCCGACGAGACGATCGACGCCGTCTGCTTCTTCCGGGACCCGCTGACCGCCCAGCCCCACGAGCCGGACATCTCCGCACTCCTGCGGATCTGCGACGTGCACGACACCCCGCTCGCGACGAACGAGGCGTCGTCGCAGTTCCTGCTGGACGGGCTCCTCGATCTGGATCTGGCGGACTGACCGGGCTCGAGGGGTGCAGGCGTCTCCTGCCAGAAAGCAACGAGCGGGTCGCGACTGGCCTCAGTCGTGGGGATGGAGCAACTGGAGTGCTTCCTTCACTGCCTCGGTCCGCCCGAGCACGGTCAGGTGGTCGCCGTAGGCCAGCTCGAAGTCGGCCTCGGGGACCGTGTTCTCGCCCTCCCGCGTGACGAGCCCGATGATGCAGGCGTTGGGCAGGTCACGGTCGAGTTCGCGGATCGTGCAGCCGACGAGCGACTCGTCGGTCACCTCGACCTCCTGGACGTCGCCCGTCCGACCCAGCTCCGTCATCCAGTTCGCGAGCGAGGGGCGCTCGATGAGGTTGTCGATCGCCCAGGCCGAGGCCATCGACGAGGAGACCGTCCGGACGTCGAGTTCCTGGAAGGCGTCGACGTTCTCGGGCTGGTTCACGCGGGCGATCACGTTGTCGATCTCGAACTTCGAGCGTCCGAGCTGGGCCACCAGGAGGTTGGCGTCGTCGTCGCCGGTGGCGGCGACGAGGGTCTTGGCCCGCGTCGCGCCCGCAGCCTCCAGGAGGTCGGCGTTCGTTCCGTCTCCGGACCGGACCGCGTGGCCCTCCGCACGAAGTGCTTCGGCTACTTCGTCGTCCCGCTCGATGATGACGACGTTCTCTCCACGTTCTTCGAGGCGTTCGGCGAGCGCGAGGCCCACGCGACCGCCCCCGATGATGAGTACACGCATTGGTACGACGTTGAGCCGCTCCGCGATCTGTCTGGCGAGTCCCCCTTGTAGCACGACGGTGACGAGGATGACGAGGAAGACGGTGCCCGCGAGCACGTTCGCGCCCTGGGGGTCCGTGGGCGCGACCTCGGGGTTCCGCAACTGGAGGGCGAACAGCGTCGCGACGCTCGCCGGGATGATGCCCCTCGGGCCGACCAGACTCACGAACAGCTTCTCCCGGAGCGTGAACCGATCGCCGTAGGTCGAGACGAACACCAGCAGTGGGCGCAGGACGAGGGCAGTGATCACGACGACGCCGATCCCGGCGAGGCCGAGGTCGAACAGGACGTCGATCTCGATGAGCGCCGCCAGCGCGATGAAGACGAAGGAGAGGACGACGAGCGTGACGTCGCCCTTGAACTCCTCGATCTCCTTCTCGTAGGGGAGTCCGATGTTTCCGAGCACGACGCCGGCCGTGGCGACGGCGGCCACGCCGGCCTCCGTCGCGATCTGGTCGGCGACGGCGAACGCGAGCACGGCGCCGGCCAGCGTCATCAGTCGCGCGTTCTGGGGCGTCCAGCCCGAGTTCGGCTCGAGGCGCGCGAGGACCACCCAGATCACGGCCGCGACGGCGAGGCCGATAGTCAGGCCGACACCGACCCGTTCGCCGAAGGCCACGAGGTAGTCCTCCGGACGGGCCTCCTGGCTCGCGATGAGCTTGAAGATCACGACCGCGAGGATCGCCGCGGTCACGTCGTTGACGATCCCCTCGGTCTCGAGGACCGCGGCCACGCGGTCGCGCACCGGCACGACCGCGAGGATCGGCGTGATCACCGTCGGTCCGGTCGCGACGAGCAGGGCTCCGACCGTCCCCGCGATGCCCCAGCCCGGCGCCAGCAGGTACTGGACGGCCACCGTCGTCCCGACGAACGAGATCGCCGCGCCGACGGTGACCATGAGGATCGCCGCCGTCGGCGCCTCTCGGAGCTTCTCGGCCTTCAGGTGGAAGGCCCCCTCGAAGACGATGATCGCGACGCTCACGCCGACGATCGTCGTCAGCGCCGGCCCGAGGATGTCGAGCGTGACGAGCCCGAGAACCTTCGGCCCCAGCACGATGCCCGCGATGATCAAGAAGAGGACGCTGGGGACCCGGAGGGCGTCGCCGAGGACCTGCGCGCCGACGCCGAGCGCGAGGATGATCGCGACCAGGATCAGGAGGTTCGAGTCGGCACCGGCTCCCGCGAGTGCGATCGTGGGCGCGGAAGCGGCCAACCAGCCCGGAATCACGTGTTGGGCCGCGTCTCCGAGGGGCTCCTCACTGAACGATGCATCGACACGAGGGCAGTTGTGTCCGGTCTCCTAAAAGTGGCGGCGTTGCGGCGGCGTTCGATCCCAGGGAGCCGGGGACGGCGCCTGGCCCGATTCACACGATCAGGTCGCCGCCCTTCTTCCGCACCTCGACCTCGGCGGCGTCGACGCGCTCGACGTCGAGGAAGTGTGGCGTGAACTCGCGCTCGACGAACGCCTCGCGCTCGTCCTCGGTGCCGACGATACACCACAGCTGGACCTCCTCCGGGCCGTGCCAGTCGCCGTTGCGGGTCACCTGGAAGGCGACGAGGTCCTCCCCGTCGACGGTGATCTCGGCGTCCTTCCGCATCCCCGGGTCGCCGTGCACGATGAGCCGCCTCATGCGCCGGCGTTCGGTGGAGCGCCAATTAAGGGCTTCGAGACGACGGGCCAGGCCCTCGGCGTCGAGCCGACGAGCGAGGACGCACGAGTGGGCGGTTCCCAGCGGCCGAAACGGCGAGACTGGGCCCGCCAGGCCCCCGACGGCGGCCGCACGCGAACCGCAGGGCGTTTAAGCGACCCAGGGTAACCCAGTAGCCAAGGTGATCACGGATGGAGATGCCGCGTCGATTTAACACGTACTGTCCGCACTGCAAGTCCCACCACGAACACGAGGTCGAGAAGGTCCGAACCGGCCGGACGACCGGGCTCAAGTGGGACCAGCGCCGCCAGCGCGCCGGACGAAAGGGCATCGGGAACCGCGGCCGGTTCTCGAAGGTCCCCGGCGGCGACAAGCCGACCAAGAAGACCGACCTCAAGTACCGCTGTGGCGAGTGCGGCAAGGCCCACCTCCGCGAGGGGTGGCGTGCCGGTCGCCTCGAGTTCCAGGAGTAAGAGCACCTACGATAGCTATGGCAGGAGATTTCATCCGCGTCGCGTGTCCGGACTGTGAGAACGAACAGGTCGTCTTCGGCAAAGCCGCCAGCGAGGTCGCCTGCGCCGTCTGTGGCCACACCCTCGTGACGCCCGGGGGCGGGCTCGCCGAGGTCGACGGCGACGTCCTCGAGACCGTCGAACGACGGAGCGCGTCCGCACGATGAAGTACAGCGGCTGGCCCGAGTCCGGCGAGCTCGTCGTCGGCGAGATCGACGAGATCGAGGACTTCGGCGTCTTCGTCGACCTCACGCAGTACCAGGACAAGCGCGGGCTGGTCCACATCAGCGAGGTCGCCTCCGGGTGGATCAAGAACGTCCGGGACCACGTCGCGGAGGGCCAGACCGTCGTCGCGAAGGTGCTCGACGTCGACACCGACGCCCAGCAGATCGACCTCTCGCTGAAGGACGTCAACGACCACCAGCGCTCGGAGACGATCCAGGAGTGGAAGAACGAGCAGAAGGCCGACAACTGGATGGAGCTTGCCGTCGGCGAGGACGACGAGGAGGCGATCACCGCCGTCGCCAACGCCCTGCTCGCGGAGTACGGCTCGCTGTACGACGCCTTCGAGGCCGCGGCGATCCACGGCGAGGAGGCCATCGAGGACGCCGACCTCTCGGCGGACGAACGCGAGGCGATCGTCTCGACGGCCCGCGAGAACGTCTCGGTTCCCTACGTCACGGTCACGGGGTACGTCGACCTCGAGAGCCCAGACGCCGACGGCGTCGACGACGTGAAGACGGCGCTGCAGGCCGCGGAAGGCAACGGGGAGGTCCCCGAGGAGGTCGACCTCGAGGTCAGCTACGTCGGCTCGCCGGAGTACCGCCTCCGCGTGAAGGCACCCAACTACAAGACTGCCGAGCGCGAACTCGAGGAGAGTGGCGCCCGCGCCGTCGATGCCATCGTGGACGAGGGCGGCAGCGGCGAGTTCCACCGCGATCGCCGTACCGAAGAGGAGTGACCGGTCGGGGCGGGACCCGATCCCGCGCCGCTCGGCGCCGCGATCCCACGTTCACCGATGCTATCCGACATCCACGTCTGTTCTGGCTGGGAGGGGGTCCACGAACGACCTGTCTACACCCTCTCCGAGACCTGTCCGGAGTGTGGCGGGCCGGCGGTCAACAGCGCCCCCGCGCCATTCTCCCCCGAGGACCCCTACGGCCAGTACCGCCGGCGTGCGCGTCGCCGGGAGCACTCGGAGTAGCCCCGTCGACGGACCACCCGCGGGCGGAGCGGAGGAGCGGACCTGACGGCCGACCGACGCGTTCATACGTCGGGCACCCGCCGGAAGGGACATGGACGAGTTCGAGATCGACCGACTCGCCGAGGCCGACCTCGAGGAGCCGGTCCTGATCGAGGGGCTCCCCGGCGTGGGCCACGTCGGGAAGCTGGCTGCCGAGCACCTCCGCGACGAGCTGGACGCCGAGACCGTCGTCCGGGTCCACTCCGAGCACTTCCCGCCCCAGGTCGGCGTGACGGACTCGGGCGTCGCGGAGCTCACCGCCGCGGAGTTCCACGCCGTCGAGACCGACGGCCGAGACCTCCTCCTGCTGACGGGTGACCACCAGGCCCAGAGCAACGAGGGCCACTACCGCCTCGCCGAGGCCATCCTCGACGTCGGCGAGGAGTTCGACGTCTCGGCGGTGTACGCGCTGGGCGGCGTGCCGACGGGCGAGCTCATCGACGAGTACGACGTCCTGGGCGCCGCGAGCAACGAGGGGCTCGTCGAGACCCTGGAGGGCCACGGCGTCGAGTTCCGCGAGGACGAGCCCGCCGGCGGCATCGTCGGCGTCAGCGGCCTGCTGTTGGGCCTGGGCGACCGCCGGGGCCTGGAGGCGGCCTGCCTGATGGGCGAGACCTCCGGCTACCTCGTCGATCCCAAGTCCGCCCAGTCGGTGCTCGAGGTCCTCGAGGCGCTCTTGGACATCGAGGTCGACGACGAGGACCTGGAGGACCGCGCCGAGGAGATGGAGGAGGTCGTCGGCAAGATCCGCGAGATGGAACAACAGCAACAGGCGCCCGCCCCCACCGACGACGACCTGCGGTACATCGGTTGATCGGCGGCACCGACACACTCCGCGACCGCGAACCCCGCCGGCGAAGCGATCGCGCGGCGGATCCGGCCCCGTCCGCTGTGCCCTCAACGTTTTCTCGCGAGACCGCGTTCCCCTCGCCATGAGCGACGGCCCATTCGACACGACGTTCCGAGTCGGCGAGATCGTCGACGCCGAGGCGTTCCCCGAGGCCCGCACGGAGGCGCTCGTGAAACTCCGGATCGACCTCGGCGAGGAGACGGTCGGGTCGGCCGCACAGCTGGGATTCAACTACGACCTCGAAGAGCTGCCCGGCCGGCAGGTGCTGTGTGCGACGGACCTCGGGACCGTGACCGTGGCCGGGTTCACCTCCGAGGTGCTGACGGTTGGCGTGCCCGACGAAGCGGACGATCCCGTGCTCGTCTCGCCGGACTCGGCGGTGCCGCTGGGCGGCGAGCTGTACTGAGGATCAAAGCGCTGGTCGACGAGTCCGGGGTGCGGTGGCGCGCGCCGCGCAGCGTCCCGTCGCTGCGCGGGTCGGGCGAGGACTGAGCGATGCGTGAATGCAGGTCCGGCGAGTCCGAGACGCGTCGGGTCCCAGGCAGCGGACGGAGCGACCACCGGACCGCAGGAGCATCGCAAGCGGCTGGGGAGGCCGGGGCCGTCCGTCGGACCGAGCGATTTCGGTGGGACCGCGACGGTCGAAGGAGGAGCGCGACGAGTTCCGATGGAGATCGAACGGGGCCGAGCCTTGGGCGGGTGAAGAACGATCGACCACAGAACCCCGCAACACCCGATCAGTTCGACCGGAGGACGATCGTTTAACACCCACCCAGTCGAACCACTGTCCATGACAGACCTCTCGGGGGAGTCCGTCGCGGTGATCGGTGGCGGCTTCGGCGGCCTCTCGAGTGCCTGCTTCCTCGCCGACGCCGGCGCCGACGTCACCGTCTACGAACGGACCGAGCAGCTCGGTGGGCGCGCGAGCCGCCTGTACCGAGATGGCTTTCGCTTCGACATGGGCCCATCCTGGTACCTCATGCCCGACGTCTTCGAGCGCTTCTTCGCGTTCTTCGATCGCGAGCCGAGTGACTTCTACGAACTCGAGCGGCTCGATCCCCACTACGGCATCTACTTCAAGGATGGCGACAGCGTCCAGATCCCCGCCAACCACCGCGCGGCGATCCCCCTCTTCGAGGAGTACGAGGACGGCGCCGGTGCCGCCTTCGAGGCCTACCTCCGGGAGGCCGAGCGGACCTACGAGATCGGGATGGAGCACTTCGTCTACGAGGACCGCTCGAACCCCCGGGACTGGCTGGATCCCTCGCTGGCCCGCCACTCCCGGGGCCTGTCCTTCCTCGGGTCGATGGAGGACCACGTCGCCGACTACTTCGAGCACCCGAAGCTCCGCCAGATCGTCCAGTACTCGCTGGTCTTCCTCGGGGGCTCGCCCTCGAACACCCCCGCGCTGTACAACCTGATGAGCCACGTCGACTTCGGGCTCGGCGTGTGGTACCCCGAGGGCGGGATGGGCGCGGTCGTGGACGCGCTCGTCGACCTCGGCGCGGAGCTGGGCGTCGAGTACCGGGTGAACTGCGACGTGCAGGCCATCCGGGGCCGGCGGGGCGGGTTCAGCCTCGACGTCGAGCGGACAGCCCAGGCTGGCCCCTCGCCGACGGCGGACCTCCCGGGGGACCCGCCGCCGGCGGTCGCGCTGGCCGAGGACGGCCCCCCTGCCGGAAACCGCCGGCTCGTCGGTCCTGGAACCGACGGCACCGCCGCCGTCGCCGCCGACCTCGTCGTCTCCGACGCCGACCTGGCCCACGTCGAGCGCGAGCTGCTCCCGGAGGCCGGCCGCGACCGCGAGCCCGGGTACTGGGACGATCGCACCTACGCGCCCTCGGCCTTCCTGCTCTATCTGGGGGTCGAGGGCGACGTGCCGGCGCTGGACCACCACACGCTGGTGTTGCCCACCGACTGGTCCGGGCACTTCGACCAGATCTTCGAGGCGCCAGCCTGGCCCGACGACCCGGCGTACTACGTCTGCGCGCCCTCGGCGACCGACGACGCCGTCGCGCCAGCGGGGCACTCGAACCTCTTCGTGCTGGTGCCGATCGCGCCGGGGCTGGAGGACGGCCCCGAGACCCGCAGTGCCTACCGCGAGACGATCCTCCGAGACCTCGCCGAGCACGCCGGGGAGGACCTCCGTGACCGCGTCGTCGTCGAGGAGACCTTCTCAGTCTCTGACTTTGGCGCTCGCTACAACGCGACCAATGGCACCGCGCTCGGGCTGGCCCACACGCTCGAGCAGACCTCCGTGCTCCGGCCCTCCCACCGCAGCGACGCCGTCGACGGGTTGTACTTCACCGGCGCCTACACGAACCCCGGCATCGGCGTGCCGATGTGCCTGATCGGCGGCGAGCACGCCGCAAAGAAGGTGATCGTCGACCACGGCGGCGGGTAGTGCGATGAGCGGGGCGGATACCGACGACGGTGGCGGCGTTCGCGACGCACTCCGCTACCTCCTCGTCCTCTCTCGGCCCCGCTTCTGGCTCTACCTGACTGGCCCCGTCATGGTCGGCGTCGTCTACGCGGCCGATGGCCGCGGCGACCTCCTCACCCCCACGACCGTCGGGCTCTTCGCGTACTTCCTGCTGCCGGCCAACGTCTACCTCTACGGCGTCAACGACGTCTTCGACGCGCCGATCGACGCGGAGAACCCCAAGAAGGACGACCGGGAGGTCCGCTACCGCGGACAGCGCTTCGTGCCTGCCGCCGTCCTCGCCTCCGGCCTCGCACTCCTGCCGGTTGCGGCGCTCGTCGATCCGATCGCCTGGCCGTGGCTGGCCGGCTTCGCGGTGCTCGCGACTGCCTACAGCGCGCCGCCGCTGCGACTCAAGACGACGCCGCTGCTGGACTCGCTGTCCAACGGGCTCTACGTCCTCCCCGGCGCGGCGGCCTACGCGACCGTCGCCGGCACCCAGCCGCCGCTGTGGCCCGTCCTCGGCGGCGTCTGCTGGACGATGGCGATGCACACCTTCTCCGCGATCCCGGACATCGAACCCGACCGGGCGGCGGGGATCGCGACGACGGCGACGCTGCTGGGCGAACGGCGAACCTACGCCTACTGCGCCGTGGTCTGGGGCCTCGCCGCGGTGGCCTTCGGTGTCGCCGACGTTCGCGCCGGTGCCGTGCTCGGGATCTATCCCCTCCTCGTCGTCGGGATCGCGCTCTCCTCCGTCGACGTCGAGCGGGCCTACTGGTGGTATCCGGCGATCAACGCCGCCGTCGGCGCGGGACTGACGCTGTGGGGACTCGCCAAGGTCGTGCCTCCGTCCTCGCTCCTGTAGGTGCTCGGGGCCGGAGCTGTGTCTCGGAGTGGACGCTCAGCCGGGCACGCGGCTGCCCGGAACGCACCCTTCTTGCCCGAGCAGGTGCCAGGGTCGGTCGATGGATCGTCGGCGCGTGGAGGCGGGCCTCGACGGGATCGTTCGCGAGCACCGCGTGACGATCGCTGTGACCGTCCCGGTCGTCGGCGTGGTGTTGCTGCTCGCGGGTGAGGCTGGATACGTCCCCGAGGCGGTCGCGTTCAACCCCTACATGATGGTCGCGGCGGTGACGGTGATGGCGCTCCCGCTGCTGGCCGGGATCGCGCCGATCGTCGATCGACGCGCCGCGGTGGGGCTCCTGGCACTGGCGGCGTTCACGTGGACGATCGAGCTGGTGGGCGTGCACACGGGCCTCCCCTACGGCGAGTTCGCCTACGAGCGGGAGCTCGGGCCGATGCTGCTCGGCGAGGTGCCACTCGCGCTCCCCGTGTTCTTCCTGCCGATCCTCGTCAACGGCTACCTCCTGGGCATGCTGGTCCTGGGCGATCGCGCCGGGCGCCTCTCAGTTCGGTTCCCGACCGTCGTCGCGCTGGTGGTCCTGCTGGATCTCGTGCTCGACCCGGGTGCGGTCGCGATCGGGTTCTGGGCGTGGCCGGATCCGGGGCCCTACTACGGCGTCCCGGCGATCAACTACCTCGGCTGGATCCTCTCGGCCTCGGTCGCGGTCGCCCTGCTCACGGCCACGTTCGATCACGGCGCGATCGTCCAGCGACTGGAGGAGTGCCCCTACCTGCTGGACGACCTGATCAACTTCGCGATCTTCTGGGGCCTGGTCAACGCGGCGGCCTGGAACGCCGTCCCAGCCCTGCTGGCGGCACTGATCCTTCTCGTGCTCGTTCGGGCACCGTGGTTCGATTTCGCGGGGCTGCCGTGGGGATCCCGCCCGGTCGAGTGATTGCCAGTCGCTCGTCGGGTGCACACCATGGCCAGCGACCGCTAGCGTCACCGCACAATCGGCTCGGGAGGAGTCACTCCGGCGTCGCGATCCGGAGGGGCTCCCCGCTTGGCCCCACGTCGTCGGGGTCGTGCATCGTCACGGGACTCACGGCGTCGAAGACGGAGACCGGGTCGCGATCGAACTGCCACCGGAGCCTCGTCCGGAGGAACAACGAGAGCGTCCGCCGGCGGGTGAGCTCCGGCGGCGAGGAGAGCACGTCGAAGTCCTGGGCGCGGATGACCCGGTGGTAGTCCGCGTACAGCACCGCCGCCAGGAGCACGGGGAACTGGCAGTCCCGCGGGAGGGTCTCGATGCCCGCCACGCCGTGGCGGTAAAACCGCTCCGTGCGGTAGAGCTCCTCGCGGATCGCCGCCGCGAGGCCCGCGCCGCCCTCGAGGGCGGCGACCTGGTCGGCGTCGACCCCGTGGCGCTCGAGCGTCCGGAGCGGGATGTAGATGCGGTCGCGGTCGACGACGTCCTCCCGGACGTCCCTGAGGAAGTTCGTGAGCTGGAAGGCCTCCCCCAGTGCCGTGGCGTGCGGGAGCGCCCGCTGCCGGTCCTCGGGCTCCATGATCGCCGTCATCATGGCGCCGACGGCGGCCGCGGACCCGCGCATGTACTCCCGGAGTTCGGTCACGTCCGCGTAGCGGTGCTTGGAGACGTCTGCCGCCATGGCGTCGCAGAACGCGTCGACCTCGCGGTTGGGGATGTCGTGGGCGGCCTTGACCTCACGGAACGCGTCGATGACCGGGTCGGTCGGCTCGGCCTCCCCGAGTGCCTCCGCACGAAACGCGTCGAGGGCGGCGTGCTTCTCGGCGGCCGGGCGACCGACAGCCTCGACGTCGTCGACGATCTCGTCGGCCAGTCGGAAGAAGGCATAGAGGACGTGGGTCTCCTCGCGGACTCGCTTCGGGAGGAACTTGGTGGCGAAGTAGAACGTCGTTCCCGTACGGCGCTGGATGGCGCGACTCCGCTCGATCTGGTCGTCGCGGAGTGGGGCAGACTGGGTTCCGGTCACGTCACTGCGAGTGGCCGGACCCGACATACACCCAATACCGGGGGCCACGCGCTTAACGGTTGGCCAAGGGGCACGCGACAAGGGAAGCAGGATGATGTTGCCGGCGCCTCCGCACCGGTGTCTGGCAGTGTCCCACGGAAGCCCCCGGAGAGGGCCGTCTGCAGACCCCTCACCACGCTATCGGGGGAGCGCCCTCCCGGTTCGAGCTGCGTTGACACCGACGGGAGAGGCCGTCTGGCCTCCGTCGGCCACAGACCACGTCGCTCGGGGCGGAGCGGGCGAACTCCCAGTCAGAATCCCTGGCGGAGATAGCGGCAACAGCATCCGGTTGCGGGGAGTGCGGGCCAGGCTTGTGAGCGTAGGGCGCTTTATGGGTGCACCTGTCGTACGCCGGATCGATGAGTGACGAGGCAGCGCAGACCGACGGGTCGGCCCCAGGATCTGGGGCTGTCGCCGACGCCGCGATGACCGAGCCGGCGACGACCACGGACGAGGAGCGCGACGACGACCACCTGCGCGACGTGGAGGAGGGCGCGGGCTGTGCGGAGATCTGGGAGCACCTCTCCGAGAGCCGCGAGGAGTGACGCCGCACGTGCCGACGGTTTTTACGGGTTCGAACCGAACCGATCACCGATGACAGCCGACCGGGGTGACGACGAGATTCCTGCCGACCGCGAGTCGCCGGTGGGCGAGCCGGTGATCCGCGGCGACGAGGCGATCGCCGGTCAGCGGGCCGAAGAAGCCGTCGAGTTCGACCCGGCCGACCCCGAGAGCCTCCAGCGAGCCGCCGAGACCGTCCGGGCGTTCGCCACCGAGACGGTCGGCTCCGAGGACAACATCTACATGCTCCGTGGCTCGGCGGCCTGCGCCGCGCTGGTCCGCGGCGAGGGATCCTACAAGGCGGCCGCCGAGCGGGCCGGCGAGGACGTCACCGTCGCGTTCATCCGAAAGTGGGCCCGTGTCCACGACCTGCCGCGGGCGGTCCGCCGCCACGTCGCCACTGGCGAGATCGCGCCCACAGCAGCCAAACACATCGCCCGGGTCAGCGGGCCCGCCCGCTACGATCTCGCCTGGGCCACCCTCGACCACGACCTCACCGTCCGGGACGTCCGCTCGATCGCCAGCGAGATCGGCAAGGGCGCCGATCCCGCCGTCGCCCTCCGCGAGCACGGCGTCGATCCGGGGACGGTCCGCGTGGCGCTTCCGATGGACACCTACCGGACGCTGCGCCGGGAGGCCGCGACCTCGGGACAGACGCCGGGGGACATCGTCGCCGAGGCGCTCGCCGAGGACGAAGCGTTTTAACCGCGACGGCCGGAGGATTCGGGCGAGGGCCGGTAGCTCAGTCAGGCAGAGCGTCTGGCTTTTAACCAGATGGACGGGGGTTCAACTCCCTCCCGGCCCGTGCAGCGAACCGCTGAGTCACGCGAAGCGGTGAGCGAACCGGACGGGAGGGAGTTGAACGAGGGGAGACGCAGCGGCCGAGCGAAGCGAGGCCGACCGTCTCCACGTTGTTCAACTCCCGGAAGACTCGCTGCTCGCGGGCCCCCTCCGTCACCGAACGACTCGACCCGGGATCGCTCAATCCCACCCAGCGTCCTGCTGCCGTCCGACGCAGTGCGTGCCCCGAGAATCCCACCCGACACCGCCGAACCAGTCGAGTCAGCCACGCCAGTCGAGCAACCGGAGACAACAAACGAACGAAACGATCCGCCGGACCCCGCCAGCTACTCCTTCCGCGGCAGGAACGCCAGCCCCAGCAGGAGGACGATGCCCACGACGGCGATCGTGCTCGTCATCAACAGGCCGTCCATCCGGGTGTCGAATTTGTTGGAGTCCTCGTGGTCGCCGAGGTAGGCCTCGATGTCGTCCTCGTCGCTCGTAAACTCCGCCGTCCCGTCGCCGGGAACGTGGACGGTGTAGACCGCGCCGTTGAGTTCGCTGCGGTCGGCCTGGGGCACGATGATGTCCGTCGCGACCGGGTCGTTCCAGCTCACGGTCACGCTCTCGTTGGTGATATCGTCGACGCGGACCGTCCGGACGTCGTCCTCCTCGCCGACGTCGATCTCGGCGTCGAGTTCGACCTCGAGGCGCTCGAGTTCCTCGAAGTCCTCGAGATTCACGTACTCGCCGCCGTCGTTCACGAGCCAATTGCCGTCGTCGTCGGTGAACACGGAGTAGGAAGCGTTCTCGCCGGGCGTCTCCAGCAGCGTGAAGGAGTCGTTGCCGGGGGTCTGGGGGATCCGGACCCAGTACTCGGTGCCGTCGTGGACGACGGTCGTCCCGCCGGGCTCCTCCGCGTGCGTCCACTCCTCCAGCGACCGGGCGTCCTCGTCGACCCACTGGAGCTTGGCCGTCGGCGAGCCCTGCTGTGTGCCGAACCCGGTCAGGTTGTAGGTCCGGTCGTCGACGGTGAACGTCTCGCCGACCTCGAGGGTATGCTCGGGATCGTCGAGGGACGGCTCCGGCGTCTCGGCCGTCGACGCGTAGGCGAACGCCCCCGCGGCGACGAGCGCGAGGACGAGCCCGTAGACCGCCACTGCACGACCTTGCATGCCCGATGGATTGCCGGCCCCCGGTAAAACGGTTGTCTTTCGCTGGAAGCGGCCGCCGCGTCGGGCGGTCCGCGCCGCACGTGTTCGGCGGGCGAACGTCGGCCGGCGCCGGAGTGCGTCGCTGGGGACGGGTCCCGAACGCCGGGGGCTCCGCCGTCGACGTCAGCGACTCGCGACGGCCTCCTGGAGCCCCCGCATGTAGCCGATCGCCCAGAGCCGACCCTTCGTGTGGTAGCCCGGGTTCGAGTTGTCCTCGCCGGCCATCGTCGGCACGTGGTCGGGGCGGATCGGCCCCTCGAAGCCGACGTCGTCGTAGGCTTCGAACGCCGCGAGCATGTCCGTGGGCCCCTCGTCGTGCCACGTCTCGACGAAGGCGTCCTGGTCGCCGCGGACGTCCCGGAAGTGCGCAAACGCGATCCGGTCGCCGAAGTGCCGGATCGTCTCGGGAACGTCGACGCCCATCGCCGCGAAGTTCCCCTGGCAGAAGGTGATCCCGTTGTGCTCGGAGTCGACGATCTCCAGCACGCGGTCGTAGGCCTCGACGGAGTCGACGATCCGGGGGATGCCCTTGACCTCCGGTCGCGGCGGATCGTCGGGATGCAGCCCGAGCTTGACGCCAGCCTCCTCGGCGACGGGGACGACCTCCTCGAGGAAGTACTCGAGGTTCTCCCAGAGCTCCTCGTGGGTCGCGTCGGCGGCCTCGTGGGGCGACGTGCCGGGCATGTCCGCGGCGTCGTACGCCGAAACGAGCGAGCCGCCGCGATCCTCGACGTGGACATTCGTCCGGGCCCAGCGGATCCCCGCCATCCAGTCGTAACAGACCGTCTCGATGCCGAGGTCGCCGAGGTCGCGGAGGAACTGCTTCATCTCCGCGATCTCCTCGTCCCGGCCCTCCAGCCCGAGCCGGGTGGTGTCGGTCACCGGCACCGACCCCTCGATCACGCCGATCGAGATCCCCGCGTTCTCGAACCAGTTCTGCATGCCCTGGAGGCGGTCGTGGTTCCAGGCGGTGCGGTCGTCACCGATCTCGAGGGCGTGGACGACGGCAGTGTCGACGCCGACCTGCTTGGCGAGGTCCCAGCGCTCGTCGGGCTCCGGCGGCATCACGAGGGCGAGTTCGACCATACTCTCGCTGGCGCCCCGCAGGGCATGAGTGCTGCGGAGGGGGAAGCGGCGGACCGTATCGTTGGGTCCGAATGGGAACGCACGACGGGGTCCACGGCCGGAGCGGTTCGGCGCGCGCTGCGCGGCGTTCTATCGCCGCGCGAAACCGCGCGAGGGGCGAGCAGCGCACCCGCGACCGAAGGGAGCGGGAGCAGCGCAGGCGGCTGGGGAGGGTGAGGCACCCGTGGGGGACTGGAAGGGGCCGCCGTCTGGTGCGGGCTCACGACACAAGCACCGCAGACCGGTGGCCGAGGAGCGCGGCGAGCGGGCGGCGCGACCGGAGGGAGCGCCGCCGAACGGCGAGCGGCGAGCATCGCGAGCCGTGAGGTAGCGACCGCGTGCGGGAGGGGGCTTCCGAGCGGTAGTGACACCCACCGATCGAAACCGACAGCCGATCAGATTACTCGATCGCGCGCCAGAGCAGCATGCTCGCGTACGACCGGTGGGGTGCCCAGCGCTCGGCGTGGCTCCGCATCTCCGCTCTGGTCAGCTCCGGATCCACGACCTCCTCCATCGCCGCCCGGATCCCCAGATCCTCGACGGGAAAGACGTCCTCGCGGGCGAGCCCGAACATGAGGACCATCTTCGCGGACCACGGCCCGACGCCGGCGATGTCCGTCAGCTCCGCGAGCACCGCGTCGTCGTCGACGTCGGCGAAGTACGCGAGATCGTAGCCCTCCGCCTGGAACGCCTCGGCGACGTTCCGGACGTACTCCACCTTCGCTGCCGAGAGCCCGGCCTCGCGCAGCGTCGGCTCGTCGGCGGCGAGCACGCCGGCGGGGGTGACCTCGATCTCCTCGAACAGCCGGCCGCGGATCGCGGCCGCCGCGTCCATCGAGATCTGCTGGCGGAGGATCGAGACCACCGTGCGCTCGAAGAGGTCCTCGGCCGGGTCGAGTTCGATCGGCCCGTGGGTGTCGTAGAGCGGGCCGAGGTCCGGATCGGCGCGCAGCGTGTCGGCGTGGCGGGTCATATGCGGTCGATTGGTCCTGAGGGTTCTGTGCGTGTCGATCGACGGCCATCGGAAGAGGGAGACAGTACCGCCCCCGCACAGCATGAGGAAGCCCCCGACCGCTCGACTCGGGCGGCTCGCCGCGCTCCTCGCCTCGCTACGCTCGGCTGCGGTGCTTCCGTCGCCGTCCGTCGTCGAGCGGTCGGCCCCTTCCAGTCCCGAAAGACTCGCTTCGCTCGTCTTTCAACCCTCGCGATCCCTTCGGGATCGCTCAGTCCCACTCCCTGGATCGCCGGACGATGCCGAGATGCGGTGGAACGGTCGTACGATCTAGACGAGCCGATCCAGGATCGTACGCCACATCGCCGGCAGGTGCTCCCACTCCAGGAACGCCTCGGGCGCCCAGTGGGGCGCGCAGTCGGTGGCGTAGGCCAGCGTGGCACCCTCGCCGTGCTCGCCGATCACGACCAGGGGATCGTCCCGCACCGTCGCGAGGACTTCGGCGTCGGGATCGGCGGTGAGCTGGTTGTAGCCCAAGACTGCCGGCCACTCCTCGGGCAACTCCTCGAAGCCGTGGTTCTGGGGCACCGCGCCCTCGGGCGTCTCCTTCCGATCGTCGTGGTGGGCAATCTCGACGGGCAGGACGTCGGCCAGGGCGGTGCGGTAGTAGCCCGCGGCGGCGTGCTCGCCGGCGAAGCTGGTGTAGCCGCCGATCATGCCGAGCGCGCCGCCGTCGGCGACCCACTCGTCGAGGAGGCGACAGCGGTTCGTATCGGTGTGGCCCGCTGCGACGTCCGGCGTCAGCAGCAGTGACTGGGCGCCGATGTCCGAGAGGAGGACGAGGTCGTACTCGTCCAGTTCGTCGGTGGTCCGGGGAAACTCCCGGACCGCCACGTCGGCGGGCTGGTGGGTGACCGACGCGCCGGCGGCCTCGAGCGCCGCGATCAGCCGCTCGCCGGCGTTGGTGTAGTCCGCGGCACCGGCGACGTCCCGTCCTTTCTTGACCAGCGTCGTCGTGTTCCAGGTCTCGCCCGCGAGGAGGATCTCCGTCATGTGTGCACCCTCGTAGCAATCCCTCTTGAGTCCCGCGAAGCCGGATGCGGGGCTTGGGGGCAACGACGGGAGGAGTGGAGCGGACGCGGGCGAAGGCCTCAGTCGTCGGCGACGGCACCGGCGTCGGCGGCCGCGCCGTCGGTCAGCGCGAGCACGTCGTCGAAGAAGGACAGGGAGTCGTGGGGGCCGGGGTGGGCCTCGGGGTGGTACTGGCGGGTGATGATCTCGTGCTCCTCGGACTCCAGGCCCTCCGGCGTCCGGTCGTTGACGTTGATCTGCGTGACCTCGAGGACGTCGCCGGGCTCGGCGACGCTGTAGCCGTGGTTCTGGGTCGTCATCACGACCTTGTCAGTCCGGAGGTCCATGACGGGCTGGTTGACCCCGCGGTGGCCGAAGGCCATCTTCTCGGTCTCGCCGCCGACGGCCTCCGCGACGATCTGCTGGCCGAGGCAGATGCCGGCGATGGGGTACTCGTCGATGGCGGCCTCGACGAGGTCGATGGCGGCGTCGAAGTTCGCGGGGTCGCCGGGACCGTTCGAGATGAACAGGAGGTCGGGATCGAGCGCCTCGACGTCCTCGATCGTCGCGTCGTAGGGCAGGGTGTGGACGGTGGCGCCACGCTCGACCAGCGAGTTCCGGATCGAGCGCTTGGCGCCACAGTCGACGAGCGCGACGTCGGGGCCCTCGCCATCGGCGTTGTGCACCGAGGCCTCCTCGACTGTGACCTGGGCGCCGATGTCGGTGTGGTCGCTCATGGGCACGCAGGCTTCGAGTTCCGCGAGCGCGTCCTCGGGCGTCGCGTCGTCACCGACCGCGATCCCACACGCCATCGCGCCCTCCTCGCGGATGTCGACGACGAGGTCGCGGGTGTCGATGTGGTCGACGGCGGGGACGCCCTCCTCGGCGAGCCACTCGGCGACGTCGTCGGTCAGCTCGCGGGCGACCATCGCCTCGGGCTGGACCCGGTCGGACTCGAAGCGCTCCGCTCGGACGCCGTAGTTCCCGATCAGCGGGTAGGAGAACGTGAGGATCTGCTCGGCGTAGGAGGGGTCCGTGAGGCTCTCCTCGTAGCCCGTGTACGCCGTCGTGAACACCAGCTCGCCGTTGGTTCGGCCGGGGACGCGGCCGCGCGCCTCGATCACCTGGCCGCCCTCGACCGCCACGTAGGCGTCGGTCGTGCCGTCGCTCATTACGAGATCCGAACGTTTCCCCCGGTGTTAATGCTTGCGTTCGAAGCTGCGTTACGATTTTCGTAATCGCCAAGTGGCCACGGCTGAAAGCCTCAGACCTCGCATGGACGACCTCGATCGCGAGATCCTGTCGATCCTCCGTCGGGACGCCCGGACGCCCTACACCGAGATCGCCGACGCGGTCGACACCTCCGAGGGGACGGTCCGCAACCGCGTCGAGCAGCTGATCGACGACGGGGTGATCGAGCGCTTCACCGTTGCTACGCACACGGGGAACGTCAAGGCGATGATCGAGATCGAAGTCGACGTCGACGTCGACACCGCCGCAGTCTCCGACCGCATGGCCGAGTGGCAGCAGGTCGACTTCGTCTGGATGGTCGGTGGCGAGCAGGACATCGTCCTCGTGGTCGACGCGCCGGACACCCAGGGCGTCAACGAGCTGATCACGAAGGCCCGCGAGCTCGAGGAGGTCGTCAACACCAAGACCAGGCTGATCCTCGACGAGCAGCTGGGCTGAGTCCCCACAGCCGGCGGCCGCGAGCGCTGGTACGGCCGACACCGAGTCGAAGCCGCTATCAGTGGCGTTTGCGTTTGTCTCCCCATGGCGACCACGGAGGACGACGCGCCGACGACGGACCACGAGAACGCCCGCCAGGACGTCATCGCCGTCGACGAGCACGACGAGTCCGAGGGGACGGTCAACCGGCTCGAGGCCCACACCGGCGAGGGGATCCGCCACCGCGCGTTCACCTGCATCCTCTTCGACGAGGACGACAACGTGCTGCTCGCCCAGCGCAGCCCCGAGAAGCGCCTCTGGGACACCTACTGGGACGGCACGGTCGCCTCCCACCCGAGAGAGGGCCAGACGCAACTCGAGGCGACCCGCGAGCGACTCGAGGAGGAACTCGGGATCGAGCCCGACCAGTACGAGGACCTCCGCGTGACCGACCGCTTCGAGTACAAGCGCTACTTCGAGGACCAGGGCGTCGAGCACGAGGTCTGTGCGGTGCTCCAGGCGACGCTGACGGACACGACCGTCGAGCCGGACGTCGAGGAGGTCGCCGGCCTGCTGTGGGCGCCCTACGAGCGCCTCCAGGAGAACCCGCGGTGGTACCGCCAGCTCGACCTCTGCCCGTGGTTCGAGATCGCGATGCGCCGCGACGTCTAGCCGGCCACGGTCGTCCTCGCCCGCCGAGCTTCTCCTCGCGCTACACCGACGTCTCTCCTCGTGCGACACCGACGTCTCTCCTCGTGCGACACCGACGTCTCTCCTCGAGGTACCCCGACACCGCTCCGGGCGCCACCCACATCGATGGGCAGACCGTGTCAACTGTTCCACCCAATGGGGCGTTCTGCGACCACGCCTCGGGCGAAACGTGAACGGTTCCGATTATTGTCCATTGTTAACGGGCCCCAAACGTTTTCAGGTGGCTCGGCGTAGTTCGTGCCGAGGGCCACCCGGCCCCTGGTACCGATGAGCACCACCGCATCCGCGCCCGCTCCAGGCGGGCTCGACCTCTCGCGAGCCGAACAGTGGGTACTCCACCACGTGATGGTCGAGGCGGTCGATCGGGCCTACGACGCCGGCGACGTACCGCCCTGGTGGGCGGTGTCGATCGCGGGGAAACTCGAGAGCGGCGGTGACGCGGGCCCCTCGCCCGGCACCGGTGCCGAGCTCGGCGACCGCGTGACCACGTTCGAGGCCTGGCGGATGCGGGAGGCGCTCGTCACCTACGCGGATCGGTGTGACGTGCCCGAGCGGGACGCGGAACTCGTCTGGCGGATCGTCGAGGGGCTCGACGCCGAGTTCGAGGCCGCGCCGCGGACGATCCGCTGAGCGGGCGACGTCGTCGGTCGACGTACGCGAGCAGCCTCGGCTTCGTGGGCGGTTCCGTCCCGTACGTGGACGAAATCGTGCGGACACCCCTGCACATCGAGGCTTCAGCTCCCGGTAGGGACGAGTCTCCCGATCGCACGCCATGGCAGAGCCGGCCGAACTCCAGGCAAGGTCGGGGCTACCGCACTCCCGGCAGGGTCGGGTCGACCGACGACACGGCAGAGCGACGTCGGCCGACCGCACCTCAGGGCCGCGTCGTCGCCCACACTGCGACGACGCCCAGCCCGATCGCCGGCAACAGCGGGAAGAGGATCGTCCGGACGTGCCAGGGGAGCGCGGGCGGCCGGAGGTAGACCACCAGCGGCGCGACCACCAGCGAGAGGAAGAGGACGACCAGCAAGACGTCGCCGCGCCGGCCGAACTGGCGCTCGGCAGCCGCTGGGTGGACCACGTCGTCGCCGGGGCGGTGGGTCGTCGTGGTGGAGCCCCGATCCTCGGCGTCCTCGATCGGCTCCTCCGCGTCCGACCCCCCGCGGGTGTCCGGTGACACGCTCCGACCTCGGCACCGCCCCGGCATAGGGACTTCGGAGTGCCGGCCGGGGGTGCCGAGCGACGGTTCACCGCGTGGTGTGCGGGACAGCCGCGATCCACGTGCTCGCAGGAGCCGTCCGTAGCAGCGATCGGCGGGAGGGCAAGCGGCCGCGCGACGCCCCTCGGCCGCGGCGACCCTCAGCCGCGGAGACCCTCGGCCGCGGAGACCATCCGCCGCGGCGACCGTCGCCCGCGTTACCGTTCGTCGTCGGGGACGAGCACGACCTTGCCGACGCCCTCGCGCTCGGCCAACAGGGCGTGTCCGCGGGCCGTCTCGCTCATCGGAAGTCGTGCCCGCTCGCGGACCTCGAACGTGCCATCCCACACGAGACCGAGGGCCCGCTCGGCCGCCCCGAGACCGGCCATCGTCGAGCCGATCACCGACAGCTGGTTCCAGAAGATCCGGTCGATCGACGTCTCGGGGTGGGGCCCGGTGGTCGCGCCGCAGGTGAGGACGCGACCGCCCTTCGCCAGGCTCGCCAGCGAGTCGGCCCACGTCGCCGCACCCACGTGGTCGACGACCACGTCGACGCCGCGTCCGTCAGTCACCTCGCGGACCCGCTCGGGGAAGTCCTCGGCCTCGTAGTCGATGGTGTGCTCGGCGCCGAGCGCCGCCGCGGCGTCGCGCTTCTCCGCCGTCGAGGCCGTCGCGAAGACGGTCGCGCCGGCGTGGTCGGCGACCTGGACCGCGGCGTGGCCGACGCCGCCGCTGGCACCCAGCACCAGAACCGACTCGCCCGCCGAGAGATCGCCGCGCTCGATCAGCATCCGCCAGGCGGTCCCGAAGACGAGCGGCGCCGCGCCGGCGGTCGCCCAGTCGACGCCCTCGGGCACACGGACGAGGTTGTCGGCGGGCACGGTCGCGTAGTCGGCGTGGACGCCCGGCCGGTGCTCGCCGATGATGGCGTACTCGACGCACATTGTCGGCTCGCCGGAGCGGCAGAACTCACAGTCCCCGCAGTGGACGCCGGCCCAGACCGCGACGCGATCGCCCACCGCGAATCGCTCGACGTCATCCCCGACGGCGGCGACGACGCCAGCCGCGTCCGAGCCCGGCGTGTGTGGCATCGCGAGGTCGACGCCGGGCAGCCCGCGCCGCGTCCAGAGGTCCAGGTGGTTGAGCGCGCCGGCCTTCACGTCGAGGAGCACCTCGTCGGGGGCCGGTTCCGGGCGATCGACCTCGCGGTAGGCGATGACGTCGGTGTCGCCGTGGTCGGTGAACTGGACGGCGTGCATGGCCGTTCGTACGGCGAGGGTGTCCATAACGCTCGGGGCGATCGGCGGGCTCTCGGACGGCCGGGCCGCGAGTCCTGGTCCCGGGAGCATCACCGATTTGTACGACCCGGTGGTAGGTCCACGTATGCTCGACCCAGCGCCAGAGCGACCACCGGTCGCGATCGCGATCGCGGGCAGTGACTCCGGCGGCGGCGCCGGCATCCAGGCGGACCTCAAGACGATGGCAGCCCACGGCGTCTACGGGACGACGGCGATCACCGCGGCGACAGCCCAGCACACCCGCGGCGTCGAGGACACGCACGTACTGCCCGCGGACGCCGTCGAGGCCCAGATCCGGGCCGTCATGGGTGACTTCGACGTCGGCGCGATCAAGACGGGGATGCTCGCGACGACGCCGATCGTCGACGCCGTCGCCGACGCCCTCGCGGACGCAGACGCCCCCGTGGTCGTCGATCCGGTGATGGTCGCGGCCAGCGGCGACCGGCTGCTCGACCCCGAAGCCGAGGCTGCCTACGAGGCCCTGATCGGCGAGGCGACGCTCGTGACGCCCAACGCCGACGAGGCAGCGGTCCTCACCGGCGTGGAGCCGACGGACCGGGAGAGCGCCGTCGAGGCGGGCGAGGCTCTGCGCTCGATGGGCGCCGACGCGGCGCTCCTCAAGGGCGGGCACGTCGCTGGCGATCCGGTCCAGGACGTCCTCGTCGCCGCCGACGGCACCGCAGTCTTCGAGCACCCGCGGGTCGACACGGACGCGACCCACGGCTCGGGCTGTGCGCTCTCCTCGGCGATCGCCGCGCGCCTCGCCCGCGGCGACGCGCTCGCGAACGCCGTCGAGGGCGGTACGGACTTCCTCGGCCGGGCCGTCCGGCGACACTACGACGTCGGGCAGGGCCCGGGCGCTGTGAACCCGTTCACCGACGTCCATCTCGATGGAAGCCCGGCAAGCGAATAAGGGCCGCTCCGCAGACGGTTCGGCGGGCTTGCCAGAACGCCACCCCGCCTCAGAACTCGCCCAGTCGCGACTGGTCCCCGACGGCCTCGCCGGCGAGCGCGGCCGCCCGCTCGATCGTCTCCGCGAAGGGCTCGCGCTGACTCCGATCGTACAGCGTCGCGGCCGGGTGGACCGAGAGGAGGACGCGCTGGGGTCGCCCGCCGATGCGCGTCTCGACGACGTCGCCCGCCTCCGCGGTGATCGCGACGTCGCGGCCGAGGACGTGCTCTGCGGGAACCTTCCCGAGCGTGACCAGGACCTCGGGGGCGATCGCGGCCAGCTCCGCCGCCAGGTACTCCCGGCAGTGCTCGAGTTCGTCGGCGCGGGGATCGCGGTTGTCCGGCGGCCGGCAGCGGACGCAGTTCGTGATCCGGACGTCCGCGCGCGCCAGCCCAACGTCCCGAAGGACGTCGTCCAGCACGCCCCCGCTCCGGCCGACGAAGGGCTCGCCCTCGGCGTCCTCCTGGGCGCCGGGTGCCTCGCCGACGAAGCAGAGGTCGGCGTCCGTCGGGCCGACGCCGTTGACGATCCGGCTCCGGGACGCACAGAGCTCCGGACACCGCTCGCAACTGACGACCCGCGTTCCCTCCATCTTCCCCTCGGCCGACCCGTCGCAGTCGCCGTCACCGTCGCCCCGGTCCTGCGTCTCGTCCATCGGCGAACCGTTGGACGGCGGCCGGTAAAGACCCGGCGGAGGCGTGCCGACCGATCGGCGACCAGCGGGGGCGGCCCCTCCCGTGGGCGGAGCGGCGTGCGTGCCGGCAGTCCGATCTGCCCCGCCCCCGCGCAGGCGGCACCCTACTCCCGACGGCGAATCGAGTCCCCGGCCCGCGCCGCGAGCCGAGCAGCCCGCAGCGGTTCCGGCCGGCCGCCCTCGCCGGCGAAGGCCGCCAGCGTCGACTCGGCCTCCTCGCGATCGACGCCGACGGCTCTGTAGTAGATGTCGTGCCCGTCGTGGTCCATCCGGTGGCGCTCTGGGAGCCACTCGTATCGCTCCAGTCGCTCCTCGAGCGCCGACCCCTCGAACTCGGCCGCGAGCGCGGCCTCGAGCCCCTCGCTGTCCTCGAAGGTGACCGCGATCACCGGGCGGTCGACGCGCTCGGCCAGGGCGTCGGGGTCCAGAATATTGTACCACGCCAGCGCCACGCCGGCGACGAGCACGAACTGCACGTCCTCGCGGTCCAGTCGCTCCCAGAGGTCGACCATCGCCGCCGTGCAGTCCGTCCCGCCGACGGTACACGTCGAGAAGGCGAGTCCGTCGAAGCGACCGTCCGCGCGGAGGACGGTGCCGGCCAGCGTGCTCCGGGCTGCGTCGCGATCGAAGGACTCGGCGACCCCGAGCGCCCGGACGCCGGGCTTCATCAGCTGTGCTCTTTGATGTCCTCGAGTCGGTCGATCAGCTCGTCGTTCGACGCGCCGATCTCGAACTCCACCTCACCGTCGTGGTCGGTGGCCCCGGCCTCGACCTGGTCGTCGGAGAGCTCCGTATCGAGTTCCTGGTTCTCCTGTTCGGCCTCGTCGTAGCTCCCGAACCCCATGTTCGTTCTAACCTACCGGTTTGATGGTGTTAAATTGCTCGGCAGGCCGAATTGTCGAAACTGAACGGGCGTTCGAAACCCCCGAGACGACACGCAATCCGGCGATCAGCCTGGTCGACCGCCCCGGGAAGGGACCCGAGCGACGGGCCTTACCGCGAGACTGATTCGACCCCGCTCTCGATGAGCGCCTCGATCTCCTCCTTCGTGACCGCCGCCACGTCCCCGGTGATGGTTCGCTTGTACGCCGCAGTCGCGGAGGCGTACTCGAGAGCGTCGTCGACCCCGTCGCCAGCGAGTCGACGACCAAGGAACGCACCGACGAACGCGTCGCCGGTCCCGATCGGGTCGTGGGTGTCGGCCGCGAAGATCTCCTGCTCGTGGACGACGCCGTCCGAGAGCGCGAGTGCGCCGTGCTCGCCCCGGGTGACGACGACGGTGTCGAGGTCGTACTCCGCCCCGAGGTGGTTGGCGAGCTCCGTCGCGTTCCCCTCGTAGCCCAGGACATCCCGGGCGTCTCGCATCGCCACGAAGAGGACGTCGACGGCGGGGAAGAGCTTCGTCAGGGTGGCGTTGGCCTCCCGGGCCGTCCAGAGCTTCGAGCGGTAGTTGACGTCCATCGCGGTGGTGAGCCCGGCGTCGCGGGCGCCCTGGAGGAGGTGGTACGTCGTGTCCCGGGCCTGCTCGGAGAGCGCCGGCGTAATGCCACTCGTGTAGAAGCAACTGGCCTGCTGGAACGTCGCCCGGTCGAACTCGTCGGCCTCGACGGTCGTGATCGGCGAGTCCTGCCGGTCGTAGACGACGTTCGTCCCCCGGGGCTCGCCGCCGTGTTCGAGGAAGTACAGCCCCTGGCGGCCGTCCTCGCGCCAGACGATCTCCGTCTCGATGCCGTGGCTACGGAGCTCCGAGGCGACCCGGCGGCCCAGCGGAGAGTCCGGCAGCGAGGAGAGCCAGATCGCCGGCGTCCCCATGCGCTCGGCCGCGATGGCGGCGTTGCTCTCGGCACCCCCGACGTGGACGTCGAGGGAAGTGGCTCGCTCCAGCCGATCGCCCTGTGGCGCCGAGAGGCGCAACATCGTCTCGCCGAAGGTCACGAGGTCGCTCATCGGAACCGCCTCCTCGGGGCCGCGGCTGTGGACATGCCCGAAGTCTCGGCAGGGCGGACCATAAGTCCCCGCGGTCTTTTCCGAGTCTGACGACACCGGGACATCGAAAATCGAGGGCAAGCACGCCGACGTGAAGCAGAAATCGGCGCCCGCTCCCGCTCAGCCCAGCAGGCCGGCCGCGGCGTCGTGAGCGACCTCCGACGCAGGCCCGATAGCCCCCAGCAGGACGACGGTCACGAGGGCAGCGACGACGATGGCGCCGTAGAGGGCCACCGGCGTCGAGTCGATGTCGTGGCCGCCATCGGTGGGCTCGTCGATCCACAGCGCCCGGACCAGCCGCCAGTAGTAGAAGAGGGAGACGGCGCTGGCGAGGCCACCGATCGCGGCGAACCACCAGACGCCGTTCCCGACGGCGCCCGCGAAGAGCATGAACTTGCTCCAGAAGCCACCGCCCACGGGCAGGCCAGCGAGGCTGAAGACCATCACCGTCACGGCGCCACAGGCGACCGGCGCCTCCCGTCCGAGCCCGGCGTAGTCCTCGAACGTTCGGCCGACGTCCCAGTGCTCGGCCAGCGCGACGAACAGGAAGGCGCCGGTGTTCATGAAGCCGTAGACGAAGAGGTGGAGCATCCCGCCGGCGAGCACCAGTTCGTTGTAGGTGCCCCCGACGTCCAGCGCCGCCAGCGCGATGAGCACGTAGCCGGCGTGGGCGATCGAGGAGTACGCGAGCATCCGCTTGACGTTGTCCTGGACCGCGGCCGCGAGGTTGCCCAGCAACATCGTCAGCACGGCGAGGACGCCAAAGACCATCACCCAGTCGATGCCGGCGTCCTGCATCGCCTCCAGCGGGAAGCCGGTGGTGAACACCCGGAAGGCGATCGCGAAGCCGGCCGCCTTCGACGCCGAGGAGACGAACCCCGAGATGGATGCGGGCGCGCCCTCGTAGGCCTCCGGGGCCCAGAAGTGGAAGGGGACGCTGGCGACCTTGAAGCCGAACCCGGCGACCATCGTGAGGACGCCGAGGCCGAGCACGCCGGTCTGGTCGACGCCCTCGGTGATCGCGGCCGCGACCTCCGGCAACAGGAGCGAGCCCGTCGCGGCGTAGACGAGGCTGACGCCGTAGACGAAGATCGCCGAGGACAGCGCGCCGATGAGGAAGTACTTCAGGCCGGCCTCGACGCTGCCGCGGTCGTGCTTGAGGAAGGCGACGAGTGCGTAGGACGGCAGCGAGGCCAGCTCGAGGGCGACGAAGACCGTCGCCAGCGAGTTGGCGTGGGCCATCAGCACCATCCCCGTCGCCGCCAGCAGCGTCAGCGAGTAGAAAGCGCCCTTGTGAGCGACGTCCTCGAGGTAGTCGTAGCTGCCGACGACGACCAGCGCCGTCACGCTCGTCACGATCACCGTAAAGAGCACCGCGGCGTGGTCGGCCACGAGCTGCCCGGCGAACAGCGACGCACCGATGTCCGGTCCGACGCCCAGGAGTCGGGCGACGGCCGCGCCCAGCGCGCCGAGGACGCCCAGGAGCGTGATTCCGGCGACGGCGGGGTGGTTCGAGGTGTCGGGGTCGATCGCGTCGGCGAGGAACAGCGCCATCGCCGTCGCGAGCAACACCAGCACGGGCGCGAGGTGGACGAGCCAGTCCTCGCCGCCGAGCGTGTCGAGGGCCATTCAGACGCCACCCCCGTTCGCGTTCTCGACGATCGGCTCCGTCGCGCCCTCGACCATGTCGAAGACCACCTCCGGCGCCACGCCGAGGACGACGATCAGCCCCAGCAGGACGAACAGCGGCGCGACGTCGTGGAACGGCGCGCGGCCGATCTCGTAGTCCGTCTCGAGGTAGAAGGGGCCGAAGATCGAGCGCTGCATCGCCGCCAGCAGGTAGCCGGCCACGATGACGATCCCGAACATGCCCGCGGCGGTGAAGATCGGCGAGTACTGCAGGCCCTCGGCGCCGAACGCGCCCAGGAACACGAACAGCTCCGCCGCGAAGCCGCTCATGAGCGGGAGGCCCATGTACGCGAACGCGCCGGCGACGAACACCCACGTCGCGATCGGCATCCGGTCGGCGAGCCCGGACATGTCACCGACCATCCGCGTGTGCGTCGCGTTGTAGATCACGCCGACGGTCATGAAGAGGAGGCCCGAGATGAGGCCGTGGGAGAGCATCTGGAAGGTCGCCCCGCCGACGCCGTAGACGGTGTAGGCGACGAGCCCGAGGATGACGTAGCCCATCGAGGAGACCGAACTGTAGGCGACGATGCGCTTGAGGTCGCGCTGGGCGAGCGCCAGCATCGCGCCGTAGATGATCGAGATGACCGCGATCGCAGCGATGAGCTCGGCGTTGGCCGCCGCGACCTCCGGAAGCATCGTGAAGTTGAACCGCAGCAATGCGTAGGTCCCCATCTTCAGCAGGACGCCGGCCAGGAGCACCGACACCGGCGTCGGCGCCTCCACGTGGGCGTCGGGCAGCCACGTGTGGACGGGGACGATCGGCACCTTCACCGCGAAGCCGGCGAACATCGCGAAAAAGGCGACCGTCGCCAGCTCCTCGGGGCTGAGTCCATAGAGCGACGTCAGCTGGTCGTCGTGGATCGCCTGGGTGACCTCGGGCAGCGAGAACGACGTCACCGCGTCCCCGAGCCCCACGAGCAGCAGGACGAACCCGACGAACATCACCAGGCTGGCGACGTTCGTGTAGACGAAGAACTTGATCGCGGCGTACTTCCGGCGGGGCCCGCCCCAGATGCCGATCAGCAGGACCATCGGGACGAGGACGCCCTCCCAGAAGACGAACCAGACGAAGAAGTCCAGCGCCGCGAAGACGCCGATCAGGGCCGCCTCCATGAACAGCACCAGCCCGTAGAACTGGGACTGGCGCTCGTCGATGGGCGTCCAGGCGCTGACGATGGCCAGCGTCGTCAGGACCGTCGAGAGCACGACCAGCGGCAGGCTGATGCCGTCGAGCGCGGCGATCCACTGGACGTCGTAGGGACCGACCGGCAGGATCGTCGTCCCGGAGAGGTCGGACTCGAAGGCTCGCGCGCCGGCGTCGAACAGCAGGTTGCCGTCGCCGTCGAACTCCCAGAGCATCCAGAGGCTGCCGGCCAGCGGGCCGAGGCTCGCGCCGAAGGCCAGCTTGCCGGCGTACCGGTCGGGCACGAGCAGGACCGCGAAGCCGCCGAGGATCGCGACGGCCAGCAGCGCCTCGATGATCACAGGAACCACCCCCCAGCGATGCCGACGGCCAGAACGAACACGATGACACTCATGACGATGACGACGACGTAGTTCGTGACCAGTCCGGACTGGATCCGACGCACCCGCTCGCTCGAGAACAGCGTGACGCTACTGGCGGCGTTGACCGCGCCGTCGATGACGCCCTGGTCGAAGGTGTTCGCGGCCCTGGCGACCGGTTCGGTGACGCCCGTCGCGAGCCACACCTGGAACTCGTCGAGATAGTAGTTGTGCCGGGCGAGGTCGCCGATGGCCCCGAGGCGCTCGGTGGCCGGCTCGGGCTCGGGGACGTTGTAGAGCTTGTGTGCGAGACCGGCGCCAGCGAGCGCCAGTCCCAGCGAGACCGCAGCCGGCGCGAACGGCTCCAGCGAGGCCTCCTCGAGGTGAGCAACGTCGTGAACCAGGGTCCCGTAGTGGTGGTAGGTCAGCGCGGAGAACTCCTCGCCGATGCCCGCTCCGAGCGTGCCGTCGAGCCAGCGCTCGAGGTAGAGGATGTCGTGGTTCCCGATGGCCTCCGCGACCGGCTTCATGTTCAGGAGACCGGAGACGACGGCGAGCGTTCCCAGCACGGACAGGGGCCCCTTCACGTTCCAGCCAAGCGGCTCGGGGTCGGCGGCGTGCTCGCTCCGGGGCTCGCCGTGGAAGGTGAGGAAGACCATCCGGAAGGTGTAGAAGCCGGTGAGGAAGACGGCGGTCAGGCCCATGGCGTAGGCCGCCAGGAAGATGGGCTGCTCGAGGCCGACCAATAGCGCGTCGTAGAGCACCTCGTCCTTGGACCAGAAGCCCGAGAACGGGACGATGCCAGCCAGCGCCAGCGATCCCGCGAGGAACGTGTAGTAGGTCACGGGCATCGAGCGCTTGAGTCCGCCGAGCTTCCACATGTCCTGGTGGTGGTGGGTCGCGACGATGACCGCGCCAGCGCCCAGGAACAGGAGCGCCTTGAAGAAGGCGTGGTTCATGAGGTGGAAGCTCGCGGCGACGTAGCCGCCCACGCCCAGCGCGAGCATCATGTAGCCGTACTGCGATATGGTCGAGTACGCCAGCACCTGCTTGATGTCGTTCTTCACGACGCCCATCGACGCCGCGAACAGTGCGGTGAAGCCGCCGACGAAGGCGATGATCGCCAGCACCGTCGGCAGTCCGGCGTAGAAGCCGAACATCCGCGCGACGAGGTATACACCCGCCGCGACCATGGTCGCCGCGTGGATGAGCGCGGAGACGGGCGTGGGGCCCTCCATCGCGTCGGGCAGCCAGGTGTGCAGCGGGAACTGGGCGGACTTGCCGATCACGCCGCCCAGCACGAGCAGGCCGAGGATCGAGAACCACGTGTCGGTCGCGAGGTCGCCGGGCACCCAGAGGCCCGCCGATCCCTCGCCGGACTCGAGGAAGTGCGAGGCGACCTGCGGGAAGCCGTCCTGGGCGAAGGCCGCGGGCGTCTCCGTCGCGCCCGCAAAGGTGACCAGAATCCCGACGACGCCGACGAGGAAGAAGTAGTCCCCGAAGCGCGTGACGAGGAACGCCTTCTTGGCCGCGCTCGCGGGCGCCGCCTCGCGGAACCAGAAGCCGATGAGGATCCACGAACACAGGCCCACGAGCTCGAAGAAGATGAAGGCCATGAGCAGGTTCGACGCGAAGACGAACGCGAGCATGCTCGCCGAGAACAGCCCGAGTCCCGCGTAGTACCGCGGGAAGCCGCCCTTCTCGCGGTGGAGGTCGTCGTCGTTCATGTAGCCAAGCGAGAAGACGTGGACGAGGAAGGCGACGAGCGAGACGACGACGAGCATCATCGTCGACAGCGGGTCCGCGAGCACGCCGAAGGAGAGCTCGAGGCCGCCGGCGTCGACCCACGTGTACAGCGAGTTGTCGTAGTAGGCGCCCTCCGAGCGGACGGTGAGGAACGCCCAGATCGACAGCGCCAGCGAGGCGCCCGTGGCCGCGATGCCCGGAAGTGCGCCCTCCTTGGGCAGCCACCGGCCGACGGTGACCGCCACGACGAACGACAGGAAGGGCAATGCGGCGATCAGCGGGAGGAGGTCGAATGCCGTCGCCATGTCACCACCTCATCTCCGTTGGGAGCGTGACGTCTGCCTCCCCGAAGTTCCGGGAGAGCACCAGGATGATGCCGATGCCGATCGCGACCTCCGCCGCCGCGAGCCCGATGACGAAGAGGGCGAACACCTGCCCCGTCGCCGAACCGTAGAAGTGCGAGAACGCGATGAGGTTCACGTTGGCGGCGTTGAGCATGAGCTCGACGGAGATCAGGTAGATGAGGGCGTTGCTCCGCGTGAGGACGCCGAGGACGCCACACGAGAAGACGGCCGCCGACAGCACGAGGTACCACTCGACGGGGACCGTCATTCCTCCTCACCCCCGAGTGCGGTGACCGTCTCGCCGTCTTCCTCGCGGCGGGCCAGGTGGATCGCCCCGTCGAGGGCGGCGTCCAGCACCAGCGCGAGGATGATCAACGCGGCCATGAACCCCTCCGTCGGGATCTCGGTCGGGTTCGCGTCGATCAGGGCGTAGCCGATGGTGCCCACGACGCTCACCCCGTCCGGGAACCCCGCCGCGTCGCCGAAGGAGGCCCCGAGGAAGACCCACGCCATCACGCAAAAGAGCGCGACGGCGGCCAGTCCCGGGAGCATGTGCCGACCGAGGTCGAGGCGTGGCCGACTCATGCCGACACCTCCTCGTCGGTGTCACGGCGGGTGAGCATCACGGCGAACGTGATCAGGACGAGCACGCCACCCACGTAGACGAGCACCTGGATCGCAGCCAGGAACTCCGCCGCGAGCGTCGCGTACAGGGCTGCGACGGTCACGAGAGACACGCCCAACAGTAACGCGGCGTGCCAGACGTCGCGGACCGTCACGGCGCCCAGGCTGCTCCCCACGAGCACGGCGGCGAGCAGCGCGAACGCGATCGTATCCAGTGCCATTGGGGGTACATCCATCTGGGGGCCCTTTGAACATTTCGAGACGGCCGTGCGTATCGGTGACGCGGCGGGGTTGCCGGGTTCGGCCCGGAAGCGCCGGCCGGGTCGTCGTCCGGACGCGCGTTCGGTGCGACCACCGGACCGGTTGTGGCGGTCGTCCACACCCCTGTCTCTACGGGTGGGAGCGCGCACCATCGGTGGCCGGGTGACACCGGGGGATCCCTCCAGCGGGCCTACTCGACCAGCACCACACGATCGTCGGGCTCGACGGCCTCGGCGGCCCCAGGTGCCAGCTCCACGAACCGATCCGCCCGCTCCCGTGCGTGGCCGGTCCAGGCCGGGAGCGTCTCGACCCGACGGACCTCGTCGTCCTCCAGCCAGATCACGTCGAGGGGCGTCCGCACGAGCAGCATGTGGATCCCGTGGGTGGCGGGCTCGTCGAACTCGAAGACGAGCGCGTACTCATCCGGGATCGACGACCGGCCCATCAGGCCGATCCCCTTCGCGAGCAGCGAGTCGGCGACCTCGACGTCCGTCGCCAGGGGCCGGGGCTCGCCGTCGGCGGGCTCGTGGCGGAGTTCCACGCCGAGAGCGACGGCCGGCGAGCGCAAAACGGTTGTGTCCGCGGGCGCAGGTGGAGGGCCGCGATGCAGGGTCCTCGTCGCCCGACTGCTCAGCGGTTCAGCGTGTGGATCGCCTCGCCGCGGGCGTTCTCGCAGGCCTCCATCACCGCCTCCGCGAGGGTGGGGTGAGTGTGGATCGTCCCGGCGACGTCCTCCAGGCGTGCGCCGACCTCCACGGCCAGCGAGAGCTCGGCGATCAGCTCGGAGGCCTCCGGTCCGACGACCTGGCCGCCGAGGACGAAGCCCGCGTCGCCGTCGGCCACGACGCGGACGAACCCCTCGGTCTCGTCGGCCGTCAGCGCCCGGCCGGAGGCCCTGAAGGGAAACTCGCCGACGACGGGGTCGAAGCCCGCCTCGGCGGCGTCGGCCTCGGTCATCCCGACGGTCGCGATCTCCGGGTCGGTGAACACCGCCGCGGGGAGCGCCTGGTGGTCGAGTGCTGCCGGCGCTCCGGCGATCGTCTCCGCGGCGACCTTCCCCTCCGCGGCGCCGACGTGGGCGAGCATCGGCTCCCCGGCGACGTCCCCGACCGCGTAGACGCCGTCGACGTCGGTCTCCCCGGTCTCGTCGGTGGGAAGGAACCCGGCGTCGTCGGGCTCGAGGCCGATCGCCCCGGGATCGACGGTGTCGGTGACGGGCTCGCGGCCGATCGCGACCAGGACCGTCTCCGCGACGAACTGCTCGGAGTCGGCCTCCCCCTCGTCGCCGGCATCGTCTTCCGGAGCCGCTCCGCCGTCCGAGACGGGCTCGCGCTCGGAGGCTGGACCGCCGTCGACTGCCGCAGCGGAGACGGTTACCGTCCCGTCCCCGTTGTCCGTCCAGTCCTGGGCGCCGAGCCCGAAGTGGAAGTCGACGCCCTCGGCCTCGAGTCGCTTCTTGACGGGGCGTGCGAGGTCGTCCTCGAAGCCCGGGAGTGCGGACTCCAGCAGCTCGATCACGGTGACGTCGGTGCCCAGCGACGCGAACACGCCGGCGAGTTCCATTCCGATGTAGCCGGCGCCGACGACGACCATCGAGTCGGGCGTCTCCGAGAGCGCGAGCGCCTGGCGGGAGTCCAGGATCGGATCGTCCTCGGGGTCGAACCCCGGCAGCGATATCGGTCGGGAGCCGGTCGCAATCACGGCGTGCTCGAACTCGATCGTCTCGCTGCCCTGGCCCTCCCCGGCGTGGGCCACCCGGGCCCGTCCCTCGCCGGCAAACGTGGCGGTGCCCTCGACCAGGTTCACGCCGTTGGCCTTGCAGAGCTTCTCGACGCCGCCGGTGAGCTGGTCGACGACGCCGTCCTTCCAGTCGACCATCGCCGCGAGGTCGACCGCCGGGTCGGCGTGGATCCCCATGTGCTCGGCGTCGCCCGCACGGTCGGCGAGCCCGGTCGCCGAGAGCAGCGCCTTCGAGGGGATGCAGCCGTGGTTCAGACAGACGCCGCCGTAGGCCTCGCGCTCGACGAGCGTGACGTCGAGGTCGCGTTGCCCGGCGCGGATCGCCGCGGTGTAGCCCGCGGGTCCGCCGCCGATGACCAGTACCTCCGTTCCGGTGGAGACGTCGCCGACGACCATGTCCGGGGCGAGGGCCGCCGGGGGCATAAAGTCGCAGGCGTCCGGGTCCGTGGCGCGTCCGGGCCCGGGGCGCGTACGGGTCCGGGTACGCGTTCGGCTCGGACCGCTGGCGTCGGGAGCACGACGGGCGCCGGCGTCGAGACGCCCGGCGGCCGGGTGAGCCGCTACGAGCGGCCGCCGGAATCCCGGCTACTTCGGCACGTAGACGTAGGGGTTGTGCCGCCAGGCAGGGTGGCGCTCGGCGTCCGAACAGACCGAGTAGAGGCTCTGTGGCCACGTGCCCAGGACGTCGTGGATCCGCTCGTGGGAGAGGAGGTTCTCGCCAGCGAGCAGGAGTTCGAAGCGGTCCTCGAAGGTTTCGGGGTCGAAGGGAGCGCCCTCCGGAATCTCCTCCGCGGGCTCGGCGGCCATCCGCTGGTACTGCGAGCGCCCGAGGCTGTTGTGGTAGCCGATGGCGAGGGCGCCGCCGGGTTCGACGGCGTCGTAAAGCGCCTGCAGCGCCTCCTCGACCTCGGCGACGTAACAGAGCGTGTAGAAGCAGGAGACGACCTCGAACTGCCGGTCTGGATCGAAATCCGGGAGCGTGGCCTGCTCGAAGCGGACGGTCGCGGGGTCCTCCAGCGCCGCCGCGGCTCGCTCCCGGTTGGCCTCGACGACCGGTGGCGCGGCGTCGTAGCCCACGACGGTCGCGTCGGGATACTGCTCCGCGGCGTCGAACACGAGGTGGCCGCCGCCACAGCCGACGTCGGCGTAGGAGGCAGGCGGCCCGACGGCCGCCAGGAACTCGGCGAACGGTTCGCGAACGAGGTGGGCACTCGGGCTGGCCTTCTGGCGGGCGGTCTCGTCGGCGTCACTCCAGTAGTCGTCCCAGTCGATGGTGTGCTCGTAGCGCATGTGGTGGCGGGTATGGACGTCTTCAGCGCCGTGCGTCCCGATCTCTGTCGCTGCGTAGCCGGAGTCGACGGCGGGGCTCACTCGAACGCGAGCTCGACGTCCGCCTCCGGCCCCGGCCCCGGCGGTGTGACCCCCTCGGGGAGGGCGTGGAACCACCCGGCCCGCCAGGCGTCGGAGCCGGCATCGGCGCTACGCTTGCAGTCCTGGATCGTCCCGCCTGCGGGCGTGGCGTCGAAGACGACCCGGTGCGTCCGGGCGTGGGGATCGTCCTCCCCGTCGACGACGTGAACGGCCGATCGTACGGCCGCGACGGTCTCGAGGTCGACGGCGACGCCAGTCTGGCCCTCGGCCTCGCGGCGGGCGACCGCGGCCCAGTCGGCCCCGGGATCGACGGTCCCGTGCGGAAGCAATGCGATCCCGAGCTCGTCGTTGACGAGCAACAGCGTCGCCCCCTCGTCGTCGGTGGCCGCAACGACGGCCCGGCCGGCGACGTCCGCGTTGCAGTGGTCGCGGTCGTCGTGGACGGCGGTCTCCTCCTCGAAGGGGATCCCCGTACGCCCGCGGAGAGCGGCGGGGTCGGTGAGCGATTCGGTCGGCGCGTCGTCGTGGGACGGATCGTCCCGGGCAGGGTACTCGATCACGAATGGAAGCTGATAGGTCGGTCGGAGCAGCCGCTGCTCGGCTCCCGAGCGCAATGGCTGTGCGGCGGACGAGCGGCGGACTGCGGGCTGTACGGCGACGAACGAACGGATGGGAGAGCAGCAGAAAAAACTTGTGAAAAAAGTTTAGCTTACTCTTCACTTACAAATTCGATCGCCGGGGACAAAAACGTTTCGCCGTCCGCCCGCTCAGGTGTCGAGGAACTCGTCGATCACCGCGGCGACGCGGCGCTGTGCCGCCGGCGAGAGCACGTGGCGCTCGTCGTCCAGCGTCTCGACGCGGGCGACGGTCGGGAGGCGGTCCCGGGCGCGGTCGGCGATCGGGTCCGGCGGGAAGAAGGGGTCGTCTTCGGCGAGCACGATGGCGACCGGCGCGTCGAACCCGCGTAGTTCCTCGGCCGTCGCCGTGGGGAACTCGCGTTCGAGGGCGGTGGACCGGAGCGCGGCGCCGATCGTCTCGCAGGCGATCGGATCGGCCGACGGATCGGTCACGAGCTCGTCGAGCACCCGGTCGAGGAGGCCGGCCCGGCCGAGATACCGATAGAGCATCGAGAGGACGCCGACCCGGACCAGCGGGCCGAGCGGCCCCGTGCCGAACCCGGCCGGGACCACCAGTGCCGCCCGGTCGATGCGCTCCGGGGCGAGGGCAGCACTCCGCAGGACGACCCCAGCGCCATAGGAGGTACCGACCATCGGCGCGGCCTCGCGGTCGAACGCGTCGAGCAGGTCGAGGACCCACTCGCCGTAGGCGTCGCCGGTGGGATCGACCCGCGTCTCGGCGCTGTAGCCCGGTTGGCCGATCGTGTCCGGCGCGATCAGGCGGTACTCCTCGGCCAGGCCGGTGAACCACGAGAGCGTCATCGGGTTCGTGGCGTTGCCGCCGTGGAAGACGAACAGGGGGCGGCCATCCGCAGGTCCCGCGAGGAGGACGTGGGTGTCGCCGTGGCGGGTCTCGACGGTGCGCTCGTCGACGGCGACGTCGAGTGCCGAGAGGGCGTCGTCGTAGCACGTCAGCAGCCGCCGCCGACCGGCCGCGGAGCGGTAGATGGACATGCCTCGTCGAGTACTGCGCGGACCCGGGTATTGGACGCTGTGGTGTGCCGCGGAGGAGAATCGGCGGAGCGCGATGCGGAGGGCAGGGCGGTCAGCGGGGCGCACGCGGGATCGCTGACCAGCGGCGATTACTCGACGCAGGAGGAGACGGCCTACTCGACGCGGGAGGAGACCTTCGCGTACTGCTCGGCGACGTGGTCCCAGTCGACGACCTCGAAGAACGCGTCGACGAAGTCGCCACGAGCGGGGCCGTAGTCGTAGTAGTAGGAGTGCTCCCAGACGTCCAGCGCCAGGATCGGGTGCGAGCCCCACAGCGCGCCCTGGTCGTGCTTGTCGACCACGAGGTTCCGCAGCTGCTTGGCGACCGGGTCGTAGACCAGCAGCGCCCAGCCACCGGCGGCCGACGCTGCCGCCTCGAACTCGCCCTTCCAGCCCTCGTAGGAGCCGAAGTCCTCCTCGATTCGCTCGCGGAGGTCGCCCTCGGGCTCGCCGCCGCCGTTCGCCGACATGTTCTCCCAGAACAGCGTGTGGAGGTAGTGACCGGAGCCGTTGTGCGTGACGTTGCGGATGGCGCCACCGGAGCCACCGAAGTCGCCGGCGGCGCGGTTCTCGGCGAGTGTCTCCTCCGCCGCTTCCAGGCCGTTCACGTACCCCTGGTGGTGGGTGTCGTGGTGCCACGTGAGTACCTGTTCGGAGATGTGCGGTTCGAGGGCGTCGTAGTCGTATGGGAGGTCGGGAAGCTCGGGATGCGAGTGTTCGGACATTGCACTCAGTCGTTGGTGCTCCCCCCGGTTAACGGTTCGCTCAAACGAATTTTTGTTCGATATCCGATATGCCGTTCGCCGTCACTCCAGCAACAACAGCTCCGGCGACTCCAGGTACTCCATCACGGTGTTCGTGAACCGCGCGGCGATCGCGCCGTCGACGACACGGTGGTCGATTGTGAGCGACAGCGGGAGCACCGAGCGGGGCTCGATCGATTCACCGGCAGGCTCGCTTCGCTCGCCTCCCGAGCCCGGCCTCGCTCCGCTCGGCCGGACCTCGACAGTCGAGTCGTCGACGACCACTCGCGGCTTCCGGCGGATCTCCCCGAGCGCGATGATGCCGACCTCCGGCGGGTTGAGGATCGGCGTCGCGTACTCCCCGCCGATCGCGCCGACGTTCGTCACCGAGAACGTGGACCCTCGGAGCTCCTCCGGCGAGATCGTGCGGTTCCGGGCCTTCTCGACGACCTCCGAAAGCTCGGAGGCGAGCTGGAGCAGCCCCTTCCGGTCGACGCCCTCGATCACGGGCACCATCAGCCCGGCGTCCGTGGCCGTCGCGACCCCCAGGTCGTAGTACTCCTTGTAGACGATTTCCTCGGCGTCCTCGTCGAGCGCGGCATTCATCTGGGGGTGTTCCTTCAGCGCCGCGGTCACGGCCTTCAGCACGAACGGCATGTACGTCAGCCGGATCCCCCGCTCCTCGGCGCGCTCCGCGAGGCGCTCCTTTGTCTCGACGAGCGCCGTCACGTCGCACTCGTCGTGGTGGGTGACGTGGGGCGCGGTGTACTTCGACTCCGCCATCGCCTCGCCGATCGAGCGCCGGACCCCGCGATAGGGCTCGCGGCGCTCGGGCTTCTCCCCTCCGGCGGCGGGTGTTGTCTCCTCGCGGGCTGCGCTGGCGGCCTCGGTGCCCGCCTCCGCACCCCCCGCCCCAGCCTCCGCGCTCTCCGAGACGGCAGCCGCGTCCGCGGCCTGCGCTTCGCGCTGGGCGGCGGCGTACTCCCGCACCGCCTCCTCGGTCACGACGGCCTCGCCGTCCCGCTCCTCGACCGCGGGGACGGCGTCGATGTCGACGCCTTCCTCCGCCGCGATCCGGCGGGTGGCCGGCGTCGCGAGCGTTCGCTCGCGCTCGGCGGGCTCAGCGGTCGTAGCTGTCGCCTCGCCGTCGGCGTCGGATCCCTCCTGTGCCCCGTCGGCGTCCGCGATCCCGTTCTCGAGCATCGCCTCGATGTCCGCCGTCGGATCGTCATCCGCGACGGCCGCGGCCGCCCCGGACGCGGGGTCGGCGGCCCCCGAGCCCGCCCCGTCGTCAGCGTCGGCGTCCGCCGCGGGATCCGCGGGCCCGCTCTCGGTGTCGACTTGGGCCGCCGTCTCGACGTCCTGCTCCGTGACGCGGCCGCCGGGGCCCGACCCCTCGATGCTCTCGATGTCGACGCCCAGTTCCCGGGCGAGCCGGCGAGCGCTCGGGGCCGCGAAGACGCGGCCGCCGGCGTCCTCGGCGCTCGCCGCATCGGCAGCCTCGGGCGAGTCGGCGGCAGGCGGTGCCGAGTCCTCGTCGGTCGATGGCGTCGGGTCGGCGGCGGCCGAGTCGTCGGGGTCGACTGGCTCGCCCTCGACGTCGAAGACGAGCAGCACCTCGCCGACGTCGACGACGTCGCCGGGCTCGAAGCGCAGTTCACGCACGGTGCCGTTCACCGGCGCCGGCACGTCGACCAGCGCCTTGTCGGTCTCGACCTTCGCGACCGGCATGTCCTCGGTGACGGCGTCGCCGGGCTCGACGAGCCACTCGATCAGCTCGCCCTCGTGGACGCCCTCGCCGACGTCGGGGAGTTTGAACTCGCGGGGCATGCTCAGAACTCCACCGCCTCCCTGATGCTGTCGGCGATCCGCGCGGCCTCCGGCAGGTAGTAGTCCTCCAGCGCGTACAGCGGGAACGGCGTGTCGAAACCCGTCACGCGCTCGATGGGCGCCTCCTGGTAGAGCAGCGCCTCCTCCTGGAGCGTCGCGGTGATCTCGCCGGCGAGGCCGCCGGTCTTGGGCGCCTCGTGGACGACGACGCCGCGGCCGGTCTTCTCGAAGGACTCGACGATCGTCTCGGTGTCCAGCGGCGAGACGGTTCGGAGGTCGACGACCTCGACGTCGATCTCGTCTTCGAGGTCCTCGGCGGCCTGCATCGTTCTGTGGGCCATCGCGCCCCAGGTGTAGACGGAGACGTCGGCGCCCTCGCGGCGGACCGCCGCCTCGCCGAGCGGGACCGTGTAGGACTCCGTGGGGACGGGTTCGCGGAACGCCCGGTAGATGAGCTTCGGTTCCAGGAAGATCACGGGATCGGGATCCCGGATCGCGGCGGTCAGCAGCCCCTTCGCGTCGTAGGGCGTGGATGGCATCGCGACCTTCAGCCCGGGCATGTGGGCGAACATCGCCTCGGTGGACTCGGAGTGGTGCTCGGGTGCCCGGATCCCGCCGCCGTAGGGCGCCCGGACGACCAGCGGACACGTGAAGCGGCCCCGCGAGCGGGTCCGCAGGCGGGCGGCGTGGGAGACGATCTGGTCGAAGGCGGGGTAGATGAAGCCCATGAACTGGATCTCCGCGACCGGCCGGAGGCCGTAGGCCGCCATGCCGACGGCGGTGCCGACGATGCCGGACTCCGCGAGCGGGGTGTCGATCACGCGATCCTCGCCGAACTCCTCGTAGAGGCCGTCCGTCGCGCGAAAGACCCCGCCGTTCTCGCCGACGTCCTCGCCCATGACGAGCACGTCGGGGTCGCGCTCCAGCTCCGTCGCCAGGGCGTCCTGGACCCCCTGGACGAGGGTGAGGTCCTCGGTCTCGACGGTGTCGGGATCGGGCGCGACGGTCGCCTCGCGCTGGGCGTCGTCGGTCTCCGCTCCTGCGGTCTCCTCGGATGGGTGTTCCGTTGCCATGGTCACTCGAGTAGTGCGTCGTCGCCGTGGTTCGCCCGGAGTCGCTCGAGGTACGCGAGCTGTTCCTCGAGGCGCCGGGGCATGTCCGCGTAGACGTGGGCGAAGATCTCCTCGGGGTCGGGGCGCTCGACGGCCTCGGCGGTCTCGATTGCCTCGGCGACGCGGTCCTCGATGCGGGCGTCGATGGCGTCGATCCGCTCGTCGTCGAGCAGTCCGTGCTCCCGAAGGAACGACTCCATGCGCGGGATCGGGTCCAGCTCCTTCCAGCGCTCGACCTCGTCCTCGTCGCGGTAGACGGAGGGATCGTCGGCCGTGGTGTGGGCGCCAAAGCGGTACTGGACGGCCTCGATGAACGTCGGGCGTCGGGCGCTGCCGATCTCCTCGGCTCCGGGTTTGGGCTCGACGGAATCGGGATCCTTGGCCTTCCGGACGGCGCGGCGGGTCTCCTGGTAGACCGCGAGGGGATCCATCCCGTCGACCTGGACCCCCTCGAAGCCGTAGGCGGTCGCCTTCTGGGCGAGGGTCGCCGACGCGGTCTGGCGCTCTCGCGGCACCGAGATCGCCCACTGGTTGTTGTTGCAGAACATGATCGCCGGCACGTCGAAGACGCCGGCGAAGTTCATGCCCTCGTGGAAGTCCCCCTCGCTGGTCGCGCCGTCGCCGAAGTAACAGAGGAACGCGCGATCCTCCTCGTCGCGGAGCGTGGAGGCCCAGGCGGCGCCGACGGCGTGGGGGATCTGCGTGGCGATCGGGACGGCGGGCGTGAACACGTTGGCGCCCTCGGGCATCCGGGAGCCCCGCTCGGTGCCCATCCAGTACAGCAGGACTCGCTCGAGTGGGACCCCGCGGATCTCCAACGTCGCGTGCTCGCGGTAGCTCGGGAAGATCCAGTCCTCCTCGTCGAGCGCGAAGGCGGAGCCGACCTGGGCGCCCTCCTGGCCCGACAGCGGCGGATACGTGCCCATGCGGCCCTGGCGCTGGAGGCTCACTGCCCGCTCGTCGAACCGGCGGGCCAGTCGGAGATGCTCGTACATCTCGACGAGCTGGTCGTCGGAGAGGTCGGGGACCTCCGCGCCGTCGACGACCTCGCCGGACTCGTCGATGACGCGCCGCCGGTCGTCCGGCGCGGGCTGGATGACGCTCACGGTCGATCCCTCCGGAACATGCACACACAGTCGCTCGCTCGGCTCTTAGGGTTTTCGTCATAATTGTTTCCTATAGTAACCGGCGCAAAACTGCGCCACCAGACGGCGGGTGTAACGCCTCGGAATTCGAAGATCGTCCATCCAGACGCCGAATCTATAGACGGACGGGTAGTAGTTGCTCCAGGACGGGGCTCCATCCGGACGTCGGTCAGTTGTGGCCGTAACGCTTTCCGGGATCTCGATCGGTACCATACACCGACCATGGCCGAACTCGAGCACGATCGCGTTCGCGATGGCGCCGTCGCGGGTGCCGTGGCGTTCGTCGCCGGGGTCCTCGGCACGGTACTCCTCGCCGGGCCGGAGGACGACACCGATCTCTGGGAGTTCACGGCGATGGGAACCACTGACACGGTGACCTACGGCGAGATGGGGAGCCAGGGCGAGCTGGCCCAGCCCGAGACCTGGAAGGTCGCCGGCTGGGTCTTCCACCAGGCGCACTTCGCCTCGATCGATACCCAGACCGATGTCAGCACCGACTCGGCGTTCGGCGGGATGGCCAACTACGACCTGGCCTTCGCGATGGAGCCCTCGGTGGCCGTCCGGGTGCTCCCGGTGGTCCTGCTCGTGGGCGCCGGCTACGTCCTCGCCGACAGGGCGTCCGCCGACGAGCAGACCGCGGCCGCCCTCGATGGCGCCCACGTCCTCGCGGGCTACGCTCCGCTGGCGGTGCTCTCGGCGTTCCTCTTCGCGTACGAAGACACGCACACGGACAGCTCCGCGGAGGTGACGCTGAGCGTCCAGCCGGAGGTGACCTCCGCCCTGTTGTTCACGGGCATCCTCGTGCCGGTGGTGCTGGGGGCCGTCGGAGGCTACGCGAACCACGTTCTGTCCGGACCGGAGTGAGCGCGGCTGCTCGGACGGCCACCGGTGACTGCGGTATCGTCGTGAACAATTCCTCAGTGAGTTTTGAATGGTTTATAGGATCGAATCCAGGTAGGTCGTTTGATTTAATATACCGTGCCGGTGTCCGCCGTCTAGGATGGAACTGTACGATCCTGAGTCTGCACAGCGCGGGGCGATCGCGGGTGCGGCGTCGTTCGTCGTTGGACTGGTGGCGGCGGTACTCGTCGCCGCACCCTCGGAGGGCGACGACCTCTTCGAGGTGTCCGCGATGGGACAGAGCGAGGCGATTCCCTGGGAGGACACAAGCAGCGCACCGGAGGGATGGAAGGTCGCCGGCTGGCTCTACCACGAGGCCCACTTCGCGTCGACGGACGTGAGCATGGATTTCTCCGGGCAGCCGGGGGTGAGTCAGGTCGACATCTCCTTCGCCATGAGTCCCTCGGCCCTCCTGCACGCCGCCCCGATCGTCCTCCTCCTGGCGGCTGGGTACTGGGTCGTCTCCGCGGACGTGCCCGAGCAGCCCGCCGACGCAGCGGTTCACGGCGCCCACGTCGTCGCGGGGTACCTACCGCTCGCGGCGCTCTCCGTGTTCCTGCTGTCCTGGGAGGAGAGCGGCTCCTCCTCCGGCATCCAGGGGAGCATGAGCGCCCAGCCCGAACTCGTCTCGGCCGTGTTCGCGACGGGGATCGTCTTTCCCCTCGTGATCGGCGCGGCAGGCGGCGTCCTGGCGGCTTCCCAGGCTGGGCAGGAGGCCGACGAGCGGCCAGCCTAGCCACGAGTCGCCGCCGTGCCCTCCGGCGAGGTTACGTCGGATCGACCTGCTCGCGAGCCGCTGTCCGCGCCGACGCGAGCGAGACGTCCTCGCGCCGAAGCGCCTCGACGAACAGCTCCCCGGCGCGGTAGGACGACCGCACCATCGGCCCCGCGGCACAGTACAGGAAGCCGAGTTCTTCCTCGGCGACCCGGCGCCAGGTCTCGTAGACCTGCGGGTGGACGTACTCCCGGACGGGCAGGTGTTCCCGCGAAGGCCGGAGGTACTGCCCCAGCGTCACGACGTCGACGCCGGCCTCCCGGCAGTCCGCGAGCGCCTGGTACACCTCGTGGGCGTGCTCGCCGTGGCCGAGCATGATCGAGGTCTTGGGGTGGGCATCGGCCTCCCGGGCCACCTGCTCGAGAACCGAGAGGGACTGCTCGTAGCCGGCCCGCGGATCGCGAACGCGACCCTGCAGCCGCTCGACGGTCTCGACGTTGTGCGCGATGACGTCCGGCCCGGCGTCGACGATCTCGCCGACGAGAGCGGGCTCGCCCTGGAAGTCCGGGATCAGCACCTCGACCAGGATCCCCGGGTCCCGGCGCTTTATCTCCCGGACGGTCTCGGCGAAGTGACCGGCGCCCTGGTCCGGCAGGTCGTCGCGGTCGACGGAGGTGAGTACGACGTACTCGAGACCGATCTCCGCGACCGCGCTCGCGACGTCCGTCGGCTCGTCGGGATCCAGCGGCTGCCCGCCGCCGGTGTCGACGTCGCAGAAGCCACACGAGCGGGTGCACTCCGAACCCATCAGCATGAACGTCGCCGTGCCGCCGCGCTCGGCACCGGCTGAGTCGCCAGGGGACTCCGCGGTGTCGGGCCCGGCGCCCGCGTCGGCCGGCGCCGCCCTGGAGTCGCCGACTGCGGCCGATGGCTCCCCTGCCGCGTGGGCACCCGACCAGCACTCCCCGAGGTTCGGGCAGTTGGCCTCCTCGCAGACGGTAGTGAGGTCGTGCTCGCGCAGCGTCGCCTTGACCCGGGTGAACTCGTCGCCGGTGGGCACCTCCGAGCGGAGCCACGCCGGCTTGCGCGAGCGGGACACGCTCGGAATTCGGAGGGCCAGCGACGAAAAGGATGTGGTCGCACGGACGCCGGGCGTCGGAAGCGCCAGATTCAGGCCGACGGCCCTCGGTCCTCGCGTATGACTGCCGCCACGCCGTTCGTCGTCCTCGGCGTGGACCCCGCGGATCCGCGTGCAGTCGCGGAACTCGGTCCCTCGATCCCAGCGGACGCCACCGCCGTCTATCGGCCACCCGGTCTGGATCGGTGGCCGGGCGCTGCCCCGACGGTCCGTCGCGATCCGCCAGCCGTGCTGTTCGATCGCCTCCGGCGCCACTCGGGCCGAGACGGAAATCCGTCAGCGGTCGAGGAGGCCATCGAAACCGCAGCGAACGGTGCCGACCTCCCAGTCCGGGAACTCGGGGTCGGCGACCCCGCGGGAGCGGCCGACCGGACCCACTGGTGGACGGTCGGCGCGTGGACCGTCCTGGCCCTGCTCGTCGCACTCCCGATCCTCGGACTCGCCCTGATCGGCGTACGCGGGGGCCTGCTCCCCGTGTTGTTCGCGGTCCTGTTCGGCGTCGCCGCGGTCGCCCTCCTCGCGGGGTTCGTCTTCGCCGACGCGGCGGCGAGCGTCCTCCGCGGGGACCGGGCGATCGCGACCGCCGCGCTCGAGACCCACGCCGTCCACTGCGACGAGCGGCCGGTGATCGTCGTGCCCCAGCGACACGCCCCTGGCGTCGCGGACGTCCTCGAGTCGCTGGGCGCCGCGTCGACCGTTCGCTCGGCCCGGGCCGGTGCGTAAGAGCCAGGAGGGACCCGTCCCACCCCGCGGCCATGGAGTACGACCGGCCCCTCTTCTACCACGTGATGGCCTACGCCGCCCGGGCCGACCGTGACGTCGTCGACATGGTCAGCGGGTCGCCGGACTGGGAGCCCCCGGACGCGCTCCGGCGTGGGCTCGCCGACTACGCGGACGCCGACCCCGCGGCGTTCCAGTACCCACCCAGCGAGGGACTCCGGGCGCTGCGCGAGGAGATCGCCGCCCGCCGCGGCGTCGACGCCGACCGCGTGATCGTCACCAACGGTGCCGGTGAGGCGAACTACCTCGCGATGGCCGGCGCGATCGACCGCCTGCGTCGGGGCGACGGCGACGCCCGGCCGGCCTTCCTCTTCACGGACCCAGTCTACCCCTACTACCCGGGAAAGGCGGCGTTACTCGACGCCGACCAGTACTACGTCTCCGCGGAGCCCGACGGAACGCTCGATCCGGCGGCGGTCCGGTCGGCCACCGCCGAGGCCGCCGGAGACACCTCGGCGGCAGCGGCGGGAAATACGTCGGCGGGGGACGGGACCGCCGCGACTGCGGGCGGATCCACCACGAGTGACCTTGCCGCGATCGTCGTCAACACGCCCAACAACCCCACCGGTGCCGTCTACGACCGCGCGACGATGGCCGAACTCGCCGACGTCGCCGCCGAGCACGACGCGGTGCTGGTCGCCGACGAGGTCTACGACCACTTCGACTACACAGGCCGGTTCGAGAGCGCGCTCACCCTCGACGCCGAGAACGTTGTCGTGACGAACGCGTTCTCGAAGTCGATGGCGATCACGGGCTTCCGGGTGGGCTATGTCGTCCTCCCCGAGGGGATGATCGACGACGCCCGGCGTCGGCACATGCTGATCAACGTCACCGGCAGCCGGCCGGCCCAGCGCGCCGTTCTCGAGGCACTCTCCGAAACCGACGCCGAGTACTACCAGCGAAACCGGGAACGCCTCCAGGATCGGATCGAGACATTCACCGCCGCCCTGGCCGAGGCCGGCGCCGAGTACACCGTCCCCGACGGCGGCTTCTACGTCATGGCGCGCTTCGACGGCTTCCCGGGAACGCTCGAGAACGTCGAGCAACTCGTCGACGAGGCCGGCGTCGCGTGCATGCCCGGCGAGACCTTCGGCGAATCGCGCGAGGAATGGCTGCGATTCGCCCTCGTGACGCCCCGCGTCGAGGAGGCCGCCCAGCGGCTCGGGGCGTTCTTCGAGTGAGGGGCCAATCGGCACCGGGGCGCGGCTGGAGCTAGACGCCGCCAGCCCGGAGACGCCCCAGCCGGTCGGCGGCGTCCTCGATGGCGTTTGGAACCTCGTCGAGCGTCACCACGAACTGCCGGAGGACGACGATCTCTCCGGGCTCGCCCTCCGCGTCCGCGAGGGTGCGGTACTTGAGCCGGTCGCAGGCCGACTCGGCGGCCCGGACGGCGTCCACCTCGGTGCCGCAGGGCTCGTCGACCAGCACCGCCTCGACGCCGCGGCGGAGCCGGTCGGCGGCCGCCGCACTCCGCCGGGCGTGCTCGGCCATCGACGCCTCGGCCGCCGGCGGGAGATCGGGTTCGATCGCCCCCAGCTCCGCGAGGAACTGCTCGGTCGCCCCGGCGATCCGGTCGACGTCGTAGGCGAGCTCGAGCACGTCGGGCCCGAAGATGTAGGCGTCCACGAACGCCGGATCGCCCGCCGCCAGCGCCCGGCGCAGCGACTGGACCCGCTCGTCACAGCGGCTCTCGAGGACGCCGACCCGCGATACGAGTTCGCCGAACGCGGGATCCCCGTCGGCGTATCGCTGGATCGCCGTCGGCAGCACGGCCACGCACTCCGCGGCGGTCTCCGTCAGCTCGACGACGGATCGCTCCACTGGCGAGGCGGTTTCCTGGACCATACCGGCCGTCCCGGTAGCGATCGCAAAGTCGTTGCTATGAACGGTCCGTGGTCCTCCGGAGCGGTCACGAGCCGTCGGGACCGCTCGACATCGACGCCCTCAACACCGGGGCGCCGCGACCGGACGACGTGAGCGACATCGACGTCGAGCCGGTCGAGGACGCGGGCGGCGAGGAGGAACCGCCACCGGCGGACGGCGACCGCGGTGCGGCCGACGGCGAGCAGCCCGCCGGCGAGCCCGAGGCCCCCGGCGACGACCACGGTGCACTGGACCCGACCACCCTGGAGACGGAACGGCTCGACCCGCTGCCCGCGGACACGCCGGAGTTCGTCCTCTACGGCGGCAAGGGCGGCGTCGGGAAGACGACGATGGCGGCCGCGACGGGGCTGGCCTCCGCAGCCGAGGGTACCCGGACCCTCGTCGTCTCGACTGACCCCGCCCACTCGCTGTCGGACACCTACGAGGCCGAGATCAGTGGCGAGCCCACGCGGATCCGCGAGGACGACCCGCTCTGGGCCGCGGAGATCGACCCCGACGCCGCGATGGAGCGGGGTATGTCGATGTTCGGCGACCTCGGGAGCGGGCCGACCGCTGGCGGTGCCGGCGAACCGGGCGGCCCGTCGGCTGGTGGGGAGGCGGGGGTGGGCGACGGGCCAAGCGCTGAAGCCCCGACGGGTGGCCTCGGCGCGATGGCGGGCGGGAACCCGCTGGAGGCGATGCTCGGGGGCACCATGCCGGGCGCCGACGAGGCCGTCGCCATGCAGCAACTCGTCGAGTTCATGGACGACGACCGCTTCGACCGGGTCGTCGTCGACACCGCGCCGACGGGCCACACCCTCCGGCTGCTCGAACTCCCGGAGCTGATGGACTCGATGGTCGGCCGGATCCTCTCGATGCGCGAGCGCCTCTCGGGGCTCTTCGAGGGACTGGCCGGGATGGTCGGCGGCGGGGAACAGCCCGAGGACGATCCCGGCGTCCAGAGCCTGCGGGAACTCTCCGATCGGATCGAGCGGCTCCGTGAGACGCTGACCGACCCCGCACTCACGGACTTCCGGATCGTCATGGTGCCCGAGGAGCTGTCGGTCATCGAGTCCGAGCGCCTGCTCCGCCAGCTCGATGAGTTCTCGATTCCCTGCGAGACCGTCGTCGTCAACAAGGTGATGGAGGACCTCGCGGACGTCACCGACGCCGTCGACCCCGGGCAGACCGTGACGCCGAACCTCGAGGAGTGTGCGTTCTGTCAGCGCCGCTGGGACGTCCAGCAGCGCGCGCTGACCCGTGCCCAGGAGGTCTTCCAGGGCCGGACGATCCGGCGGGTGCCGTTGCTGGCCGACGAGGTCAGGGGCGAGCAGCCGCTGCGGGTCGTGGCGGCGTGTCTGGAGTAGTCTTTCGTCGAGAGTCAGACCGCAACGACGCTCAGCGTTCGTCGGATTTCTCGACGACCGTCGCTTCCCACGGTGGCGCCCAATTCATCTCTCGTCGAGCCGCGCGAAGCTCCTCGGGATCTCTATCGAGGATTCTGGCGAGTTCCTCGGTAAACTCCTCCCGGGTGAGCTCGATGGGGCCGTCGTCGTACTCCGTCACGTTCTCACGTTTGCCGTCTGTGATGTTAAACGTGTGGCCGTCGTCTGGGAGTCGCTACGGCCAGTCGGGGACGTCACTCGGATCCGCCCTCCCCTCGGAGACTCCGAGGAAGTATGCAGCGTGAGTGTCGAAGTACTCGATCGAGCGCTCGATCATCCTCCCGAGATCCGTCGCCGTCGGCTTCCCTCGTCGCGGGTGCAGGGTTCGTTCGGTTCCGTCCACGAGCCGAACGTCGATGTGAATGTCCTCAGAACCGAGGTCGTGTCCTCGGGGACTGGAGGGGTTGTGATCGATCCGCGCGATCTGGCGAGCCCGAAACGCCTCGGGGTTCTCCCTCGCTGTGAGTTGGACCAGGAACCGCTCCACTGTGCCCCGATACACGTCGAATCCAACGCCGATTGCACAGCGCATACAGGAGGCTGGAAGCACGTAATGCCGATCGAACCCGCCTGGACTCCTCGCCACGACAGCGCTTCGCCGCCCGATCTGTCATCAACCTGTAGCTCACGCGGTGGCAGGGACCGACGTACCACCTCAGGACAGCAGCCGCCGTACCACCGAGAACAGCCGATCCCGGACGCCCGCCGGGAGGAATCGCCCCAGCGTCACGAGCACGCTCGGGACGCCCACGGTGTACCGAGCCTGGGGCTCCGCACACGTCGCAGCGCGGTGGATGACCTCGGCCACCGCTCGCGGCGAGACCGCAGCCGGCCCACCGCCGCCGATGGCGTTGACGTCCTCGAACGCCGACTCGAACCACGGGTAGGCGCCGGTCGGCTGGAGGCGGTCGAGTTCCGCGTCGGCGCGCTCTGCGAACTCGGAATCGACGGGCCCCGGTTCGACGACCGATACCTCGATCCCGAACTCGTCGACCTCCTGGCGCAGCGCGTCCGACAGCGCCTCCAGGGCGTGCTTCGAGGCGGCGTAGCTGCCGCCGCCGGCGACGGCGAGCCGGCCCCAGATACTGGAGACGTTGACGATCACGCCGTGCTCCTGGTCGCGCATGTAGGGCAGGACCTCCCGGATCAGCCGGTGGGGCCCGTAGACGTTCACGTCGAACTGGTCGGCCATCGCGTCCGTCGGGACCTCCTCGACGGGGCCGAAGAGGCCGTAGCCGGCGTTGTTGACCAGCGCGTCGATCCGGCCGTCCTCCTGCATGATCCGGTCGACGACCCGGCGGACGGCAGCCGGGTCCGTGACGTCGAGTTCCTCGGTCGCACAGCCCGCTTCGGCGAGGTCCGCGAGGTCGTCGGCGTCGCGAGCCGTCGCGTAGACCGTCCAGTCGTCCTCCAGGAAGGTCAGGGCCGTCGCGCGACCGATCCCCGAGGAGCAGCCGGTGATCAGGACCGTTCCGGGATCCCGGCCACGGGCCTGGGAGGCAGCGTCGCCCGCGCTAGCCCGGTCGGTCGGCAGCTCCCCGCGACGCGAGTCGTCCGGCATGGTCGAAGCGTCGACGCGACGGGTGTTAAGGGCCGCGGGTCCCGGTCCGCCCAACCGCGGACAGCGGGCGGTTACCCCGGACGACGGGAATTCGGACCACCGGCCGGCACCGCGGCCGGGGACCACTCCGCAGAACGGGTTACTCCGCCGCCGTCAGCTCACCGACCCACCGGTCGGCCAGCCGGATCGGCTCGGGAAGCTTGTACTCCCTCGCTGTCGCGAGGACGAGCGCCGCCGCGGTCTCCCAGCCGACGCGGTGGCCGGGGCTGACGTACAGCGGGTTGATCGACTGCCGGTCGGAGGCGAACTGCCGGGTCTGGACCGCGGCACCGACGACGGTGCCCGGCTCGGCGGTCATCTCGTCGTCGGCCTCGATCGGGAGGATCGTCCCGGCCTCGCGGTTCTGGACGTCGCCGCGGACCGCCCCGCAGAGCAGCGACTTCGCGACCCCCACAGCAGGCCGGCCGACGGCGACGCCGACGTGCGTTGCCAGGCCCGCCTCCCGGTAGTGAATACGCCCGCTTCCGTCGAAGAGGAGGACGTCGGGATCGGTCTCGAGGCGCTCGAGCGCGGCGAGGATCGAGCCGCCCTCCCGGAACGCCAGCAATCCCGGTACGTAGGGCAGCTCGAGGGATCTCGATGCCGAGACGCGCTCGAGGACCTCCTCGCCGCGAACGACGACGACCGCACTGACCGCCTCGTCGTACTGCCCGGGACCGACGTCGCTGCCGTCGCTCGCGCGGAACGCCTGGTCGATCCCGGCGACGATTGGCTCGGCGACGGCGCCCCTACCCTCGCCGCTGTCGCTGCCGAGTGCCGTCGGGTCGAAATCCAGGTCGTCGACGAAGGCGGCCGCGTCGGCGATCTCTCGCTGGAGGGCCTCCATCTCCGCGACCTCGAGCCCAGGGTCCGGTCGGAAGCGCTCGTGCTGGACGGCGACCATCGCTCAAAAGCGCCGGCGCCCGCCCATGCCGCCACCGGGACCGCCGGGACCACCGCCGAAGCGAAGCTGCCGCGGGCCAGTCATCCCGTGTTCCTTCAGGTGGTGGCCGTAAGCGAGGCCGATCACGAGCCCGGTGAGGTGGGCGACGTGCCCGATCCCGCCGGCGCCGAGGCCGCCGACGCCGATCGCGAACACCGAGAACGCGGCGAACCCGACGGTGAGCAGCCACAGCGGCATCGGGATCGCGAAGAAGAGCAGCACCCGAAGCTCGGGGTTCAGGATCGTCAACACGCCCAGGATCGCGAGGATCGCGCCGCTGGCGCCGAGGCCGCCGCCGACCTCGCCTAGCAACAGCGGGGCGGCGACCGAGCCGACGCTAGCGACGATCCCGGCCCCGAGGAAGAGGATCGAAAAGCGCTTGGAGCCGAGCTTGCGCTCGACGATCGGCCCGAAGAAGTACAGCGCGATCGAGTTGACGGCGATGTGGCCGAGCCCGCCGTGGGCGAACACCGACGTGAGGTACGTCCAGACCGCCGCGGGGTGCTCCGTGTGGGCGACGAACAACTCGTCGTGGAGTGCCCCCTCGCCGGTGCCGACCAGGAGGAACTGCACCGCGAAGGTCAGCCACATCGCCAGCAGGAAGACGAACGCCATGTTGTTCCGGTAGTAGCCCCGGAGCCCGGTCGCGCCGGTGTCGATCGGGAGCCGATCGAGGATCCCGCCGGATCGCTCGCCGGACGACGTGCGGCGGATCGTCGGTCCGCCCGCCGACGGGCCCCGTCCGGCGTTCGGGCCGCCGGCTGAGGGGCCGCCGCCAAGGGCACCGCCGCCCTGGCTCCCGTCCCAGGCGTTGAGCGCTGGACAGTCGTGGGCCTCCGGCAGCCGGTGCTCCGTGCAGAACGTGCCCCCGCAGCGGCTGCACTCGTAGGGCATGTTCTCGAAGGATCCGCACTCGTCGCACTCGGCCATTACCCGGCCTTGGCCAGGCCCGGGCATGTGCGTTGTGGTCTCGGCGGGAACCGAGGGACGCTGGCGCGCCGTGGAGCCTCGTGGCGCGGACTGCCGGCCGGTCGGGGAGCGACCGCGCGCGGTCCGGCGAACTCAGGCCTCCCGCCAGCGCCACTCCGGCTCCCAATCGAGCAGCCGCCGGGCCTTCTCGATCGAGACGAGCCCGTCGGTGCCCGACAGCCCCTGCCGGCGCTCGGCGTCGGGGAACCACGCGTCGAGGAGGTCCTCGGTCGGGGGCGTGACGCAGGTGTCTGGCGCGACCGCCCAGAATCGCTCGTGGCCGGAGAGGTCCGCCTCGACCGCGCGCCGGGCGACCGACGCGGCGTCCTCGCGGTGGAGGTAGGTACAGAGGACGTCCCGCGTCACCCAGGCGTGGTCCTCGACCAGCGCGTCGGGGTCGTCGGGCCACCGCTCGAAGGACGAGCGCAGCGTCTCCCCGTCCTCGACCCAGGGGTACCGCAGCGTCGCGATCGAGGGGCCCTCGGGGCGGCGGGCGACGCCGTCGGCGGTCACCTCCATCGCGTGCTTCGCGACGGCGTAGGGGTCTCGGGGCGTCACCGGGTGGGACTCGTCGACCGGCAGGTACTCGACCTCGATCTGGGCGTCCTGGAACGCCGCGCCCATGACGTTGATGCTGGAGGGGAGGACGACCCGGTCGATCCCGAGTGCCTCCGCGGCCTCCAGCACGTGGTAGGCCGACTGGACGTTGCTCCGGAAGGTCTGGTGGCCGGGATGGTGCCGGGGGCTGGGGATCGTCCCCATGTGGACCACCGCGTCGACGTCCGTCCCGGCGAGTGCGGCGTAGACTGCGCCGGCGTCGAGGAGGTCGACCGACTGGTAGCGGTCGGAGTGGTCCTCGCGGCGCTCGCCGCGCGCGACGTTGACCGTCCGGTAGCCGTGATCGGCGAGGTCCGCGAGGATCGCCTCCCCGATCGAGCCGTTCCCGCCGGTGACGGCGACGCACTGCCGGGCCATACGGGAGGTTGCCCACAGCCCAGGTTATAGCTGGCGGGCGGGGCAACCCGCACCGGTGGCGTCGGGATCCAGCCCGGACTCACCCCGGAGCCCCGGTCCGGACCACCGTCACCGGGACGGGCGAGCGCTCCATCAGGCCGCTCGCGACGCTCCCCAGGACCCGCCGGCGCCGGTCGCTGACGGTCCGGTGGCCGACCACGACGCCGTCGACGTTCTCGCGGTTCTCGACGAACTCCGCGATGGCCGCCACCGGATCGCCATAGAGCAGCACGTCCTCGGCGGGGACCTCCCCCACGCGCTCCCGGGCTTCCTCGAGCAACTCCTCGCCGCGGTCCTCGGCGTCCTCGATCGCCTCCAGCACGAGCGACTGGTCGGCGTCGTCTCGCGTCGCGATGGGCCCCTGGCCCGCCTGCTCGTAGACCTGCGGGTCCACGGCGTGGACGAGCGTCAGCGACCCGCCGGTCTCCGTCACCAGCCCCGCGGCGTGATCGATCGCGCGGTCACTCTGGTCGGACCCGTCGACGCAGACGACGAGGTTCATACGAGCGACTACGAGCCTCAGGAAGAAGACGGTTGCCGCCGGTTCGAACGGTGGCGAGCACGTTCCACGTCCTGCTCGCGGAAGCTCACGGAGATGCGGGCCAGCGCCAGGTTCACGATAGTGAGCAGACAGCCCCAGAGGACGACGAGTGTGACGATGGCGGTCGTAGTGCCGACGTCCGTCATCACGTTGTGGAGTCCCGCGACCGGGAGGCCGAGAAAGAGGAAGATCGCGAACAGCGATAGCCTCGCTTGCTTGCCGTATTCCCAGCCGGCGTTCAGTCCGCACAGTGCGTGTTTGTCGATGCAGACGGCGGGAAACGCGAGAATCAGATACAGCCGCCACAGCACGACCGCGGGGAAGACCGGGATGCGCCCCAGCAGGCCAGGAAGTATGGCGACGAAGACGATTCCGAGGAGGCCGAGCCCGAAGACGACGTAGATCCCGAGCATGCTCGGGACGGCGAGGAGTACGCCCACCACGAAATCCCGAATGCCCTCGACGGAGTCGAATGCACGACCCACGTCGCGGAACAGCACAGCCTGGACAGCCAGGGTTGCAGCCAGGACCGCCACGGACACCAGCCCGAACGCCTGGGGATTCACGAGCTCGATCCCGGCACCCGCGACGGCGGCGAACACGAGGAGCAGCGGCTGCGTGACGAGTCGCTTGATGGCCCACCAGACACCGCCGACGGCGGTGACTGGTCGGGTCGGAGTCCGGCATTGCTCCGGTCTCCATAGCCGAGACGGGCCACGATTCGCTCATACGAAATCCTGTTGCGGCTATGGAAGACAGCGTGTGAACAGGCGTGGAGGAAAAACGGGAGAGAACGACGCTGCACCGTATCATCCTCGCCCTCGTGCGGTCGCGATGGTCACGGAGGCTAGCGGAGATTCCTGCGAGCACGAGACGAACGAACACCAGCAGGGGGCAGCCCAGCCGAGTCTCAGGGCCGCGAATTCGATCGACTGGAGTCGGTCGAGGGGGGCTTCGCGTGGCAGCCGATCGGTAGTGGGCCACCAGAGGGAGATGGCCGTCGGTTCGATCGGGGGCGCTGGCAACCCCCCTCGACGGTTGCCCGGCGGATGCCGAGATAGATCCGGGCGAGCGCGAGGTTCGTGATCGCGAGCAGACAGCCCCACAGGATCCCGAGTGCGACCAGGGTGCCCGGGCCGTCACCGCCGACGATCGAGTGCTGGACGGCGGCGAGTGGAGCGCCGAGGAACAAGAAGAGTGCCAGCAGCGAGAATCGCGCCCGCTTGCCGTACTCCCAGCCCACGATCAGCCCGGACAGCGCCCCGCCGTCGAGACACGCCGCGGGGAACGCAAGCGCCAGGGAGGCCCACCAGAGGGCCACCACGGGCAGGGCGAGGATCAGCCCCAACGCGCCCCCCAGGATCGCCACGGAGAGTATACCCAGCACACCGAGGCCGAGGAGGGCGACGAGCCCGAGCAGGCTCGGCACCGCCCGGAGGGAACCCAGCAGGAGATCGCGGTAGCCGTCCACGTCGTCGGAGGCGAGTCCCGCGTGCCGGAACAGCACAGCCTGGAAACCGAGTGTTCCGAACACGAGTGCGACGGACAGCAGCCCGAACGGCCCGTGGACCCCCAGCGCGACGCCGGCACCGACCACCGCGGCGAGCCCGAGCAACGCGGGGGAGCCGACGAGCCGTCTGCTCCCCCACTCGATTCCCCCGAGCGCCGTCACGTGATCGTGGCCGAACGAGGCGGAGCCAGCGCACGACGCGCGGACCGACGAGTCGCTCACGGGTACCCCTCAGCCTCGGCAGATCCGGGCGACGACACGAGGCCCCACCGACACGGACAGCCGCCCGGTCCCCCGGGAACCGTGGCAAGCGACGCTACAGTCGGTGAATCCGAGTAGACCATGGCTCGCACTGACAGGGGTGGCTAATAAAGGTTCGGCGTCTAGGGAGCGGTCCCGAACGCCGCCGCGTGGACAGGAACGCGGGGCTCGGCGGTGCTGCCGCAGGGTTCGATCGCGCTACGCGACGGCACGTTCGTCCCGAGACCGCTAGCAGGGAGGGTGACAGTCGGCGGCGCCCCGTGCCGTCCCAGCAGGAACTGCGGGCAACTGCCCGCCGGTGAAGCGCTGTGACACCGGCGGGTAGGTGCAGAACCTGGGGGCAGGCGCAGGGTTCAGCGCCCCGCGGCAGCAATACTGCAAGCGGGCGGGGTCTGTGCGACGTCTCCACCGCGCTGCCGAGCGCCGTCGGTGGGAACACGGCATGCGTCTCGAGCGGAGGAGAGGAAGAGAAACGCACTGTGCGGGGCCCACTCGCTGAAACAGCACGTAGTGGAGGGTGCTAGCGGGCTCGGTCGTGTGGCACCTCGACCACAGCGGTGCGGGGCGGTCCGGCTGCGGTCGCGGTCAGCATCCGCGGCGTGGAGGGCCGCGGTTCACCGCGTCGAGCTAGCGCCGCACCGTCAGACTCACTCCGTTCGTCTGACGAGCCCTGCCTCGCTCCGCTCGGCAGGACGACAGCGCGCTCGCGACGACGCGGTTTTTTGGTGTCCTGCTGAGGGAGCTGCGCGACCGAAGCAGGGCTTGCGGGACGCTTCGCGTCCCGCGGTGGAGATTTTTCGGCGAGGGTGAGCGAGCGCGCCTTGCGGGGCGCGCTCGCGAACCCAACGCCGAAAAAGGTCCTACATCGCGCCGCCCATGCCACCCATCCCGCCCATGCCGCCCATCCCGCCGGGGCCACCGGGGCCGCCCTCGTCTTCCTCGCCCTCGGTGGAGAGGTCGCCGGCGGAGATGATGTCGTCGATCTTCAGCACGAGGTTCGCGGCCTCGGTCGCCGAGGAGATCGCCTGCTCCTTGGCGTGGGCCGGCTCGGCGACGCCGGCGTCGAAGGTGTCGACGACGTCGCCGGTGTACACGTTCAGGCCGGCGCGGACGTCGCCCTCGTCGTGGGCCGCCCGGAGGTCGACGAGCGTGTCGATCGGGTCGAGTCCGGAGTTCTCCGCGAGCACGCGGGGGACGAGTTCGAGTGCGTCGGCGAAGGCCTCGACCGCGAGCTGCTCGCGGCCGGAGACGCTGTCGGCGTAGTCACGCAGGCGGCGCGCGACCTCGACCTCGGTCGCGCCGCCGCCGGCGAGGACGCGGCCGTCGGACACCGTCTGGGCGACGACCTCCAGCGCGTCGGAGACGCCGCGCTCGAGCTCGTCGACGACGTGGTCGGTCGAGCCACGCAGGAGGAGCGTGACGCCGTGGCCGCCGTCGCCGGTGATGTGGAACGCCTCGTCGGTGTCGTCGCGGACGACGTCGCCGTGGCCCAGCGAGTCGGCGGTGGCGTCCTCGAGATCCGAGACGACGGACGCCGAGAGGACCTCGCGCAGGAACTCGATGTCGGACTTCTTCACGCGGCGGACCGCGAGGATGCCCTCCTTGGCGAGGTAGTGCTGGGCGAGGTCGTCGATGCCCTTCTGGCAGAGGACGACGTCGGCGCCGAGGTCGGCGATCCGGTCGACCTTCGCCTTGAGCTCTTCCTCCTCGCGGTCGAGGAACTGCTGGAGCTTCTCGGGGTCGGAGACGTTGACGGAGGTGTCGACGTCGGCCTCGTCGACCTCGATGGCGGTGTCCAGCAGGAGGACGTCGGCGTCCTCGACGGCGGTAGGCATGTTGTCGTGGACGGGGTCCTTGTCCACGATAGCGCCCGAGAGCAGCGCGGACTCGTCGGCGGAGGCGCCGGTCTGGGTCTCCGTCTTGAGGAACTCGAGGTCGACGACGTGGTCGCCCTCGTCTGTCTCGACGGTGACGGCCTGTACCGCGCGAACGATGAGCTCCGCGAGGTGCTCCTTGTTGAGCTCGGCACCCTTGCCGGTCATCGACGTCTCGGCGACCTTCCGGAGCAGGTCCTCGTCGTCGGGGTCGACGTCCTGGGCGATGTCGCCGACCTCGGCGCGGGCCTGCTCGCTGGCCAGGTTGAAGCCCTTGATGATCGCCGTGGGGTGGATGTCCTGCTCGAGGAGGTCCTCGGCGGTCTTGAGCAACTCGCCCGCGATGGCGACCGCCGTCGTCGTGCCGTCGCCGGCCTCGTCCTCCTGGGTCTCGGCGACCTCGACGATCATCTCCGCCGTCGGGTTGTCGATGTCCATCTCCTGGAGGATGGTCACGCCGTCGTTCGTGACGGTGACGTCACCCATCGAGGAGACGAGCATCTTGTCCATGCCCTTGGGGCCCAGCGTCGAGCGGACGGCCTCCGCGACGGCCTGCGCCGCGGAGATGTTGTAGTCCTGGGCGTCCTCGTCCTTGACGCGCTGGGCGTCCTCGGACATCACGATCATCGGCTGTCCCTGCTGCATTCGCTGGCTCATAGACGGTCGAAAGTGAGGTAGTGCTTCTATATAATTGTGGCGATCGTCCGACTCGACGCACCGGCGCCTGCGACGGCGGCGATCGGCGGGAGATGCCCCGACAGCGACGGGATAAATCGTCGGAGAGCACTCTGTTACTGGCTCACACGACCGGCGCCCAGCGCCGGCGCGGAACAGTTTTAAATATGATCGGGGCGGCGAGCGGCCTCGCCGGCGCGAGTTCACCGCACGCCCGAAGGGCCCCGCTGTTCCCGGTCCCCGGTCGCTCCCGAACGAACCGACCGGCCGCCGCTACCCCTCGACGGGCGCGACGAGGTCGGGGCGATCGACGGTCGCGTCGTTGACCGCCGTCGAGACGCGGTAGGTGCGGAACTCGGGGTGCTCGAAGGGAGCGAGGAGCTCCGATCGTACCGCCGGATCCGCGGCCGCCAGCCACTCGCGCTCCCGGTCCCGTGGAAGGATGACCGGCATCCGGTCGTGGAGGTCGGCGACCGGCCCCGCGGCCTCGGTCGTCACGATGGCGACGGTCTCCCGGACCTCCGTCTCGCGCTCTCCCTCGCCCGCGAAGGCGTCCAGTCCCGTCTGAGCGGGCTGTCCCTCCCAGCGTTCCCAGATGCCCGCCATCGCGAACGGGCGGTCGTCCTCGAAGGCGATCCGGTAGGGCTGGCGCTGCCCACGGTCGCCGGTCCACTCGTAGAAGCCGTCGGCCGGGACGAGACACCGGCGGCTGGCGACCGCCGAGCGGAAGCTGGGTTTCTCCTCGATCGTCTCCGCGCGGGCGTTGATGTGGCCGCCCTCGGGCTCGTCGGCCCAGGCGGGGAGCAGCCCCCACGTGCGAAACTGGAGTCGGTCGGTAGCGTCGGTCGCGACGACGGGGATCTCCTGGCCCGGAGCGACGTTGTACCGCGCTCGGTAGTCCTCGGGGACGGCGACGTCGAAGCGTTCCTCCATGTCGTCGGGCGGCGTGAAGATGGTGTAGCGCCCGCACATGGGCGTCTCTACCGCTCGAATCGACAAAAGCGGCACCCAATCGGGGCTGCCAGAACCCTTTTTACCACGCTCGGCGACCCCCGCGTCATGACGTCGCACACGGTCGGTGTCCAGAGCGTCGTGTTCGCCGACCGCGAACTGTCGACGCTGCTCGACGAGGTGGTAGAGGTCGACGTCGACGCCCTCGAACTCTGGGGCGAGCACCTCTCACCGGACGACCACGCCGCGACCGTCGCCGCCAGCGTCGCCGCGTTGAAGGCGACGCGGATCGACGTGAACGGCTACGGCGTCGTCGACCTCGAGTCGCCCGATGAGGTCGCCGACCACCTCGCGTTCGCCGACCGCCTGGGCGCGGAGTACGTGACGGTCAGCTACCCGCCGATGGCCGACGACATCACCGACGAGCTGCTCGTCCAGGCGGACCTCCACGACGTCGACGTGGCGCTGCACAACACCTCCCGCGTCCACCACGACGACCGTTCGGGCGTCTTCTCGGACCTGGCGGAGGTCCAGGACGTCCTGGAGCGCAACGAGCATCCAAGACTCGGCGCGGCGCTTGACACCGGCCACTTCATGATCGAGGACGTCGATCCCGCCGAGGCCGTCGAACGGCTGGGCGAGCGGATCCGCGTCGTCCACCTCAAAGACACCAGCGAGGAGGCGATCGAGGACCGCCCCGGCGTCGGGGAACTCGAGCTCGATACCGTCGTCGAGCTCCTCGACGAGCACGGCGCCGAGGACGTTCCGCTCGTCATCGAGTACGAGCTGGAGCCCGCGGAGGCCCTCCCGGCGCTCCAGGCCGCGGCGATCGACGTCCGGGGCGCACTCGGCGAGCCGGGACCGCCGAGCGCCTGAATCGCTGGACCTTCCCAGGGCATCCGAATCGCTGGACCACTGCCCGGGGCCTCCGAGTGCGGTGGTGTCACCGGCGGTGCTAACGTACCTCCGGGGGCACCCGCGGTAGCAGAGTGCGTCGAGGTACCGCCGAAGCAGGACCCCACTCGAGGACCACTTCCACCGCGCTGGCCGCGGGTTTATACCCCTCCGAGGGCGACTGGCTGGCATGTCGAACGCGAAGGGAGACCGGCGCGAGCGCGAACTCGTCAACGCGCTCGACGACGCCGGCTTCGCCGTGATGCGGGCGCCGGCCTCGGGCTCGGCGACCGAGCGCGAGCTGCCGGACGTGCTGGCCGGCGACGGGACCGTCTTCTACGCGATCGAGGCCAAGGCGAGCGCCGGCGACCCGATCTACCTCACCGCCGAGGAGGTCGAGTCGCTGATCTTCTTCGCACAGAACTTCGGCGCCCGGCCCCGCGTCGCCGTGCGCTTCGACCGGGAGGACTGGTCCTTCTTCCACCCGGGTGACCTCCACGCCACCGACAGCGCCAACCGCCGCGTGAAGAAGGAGCGGGCCCTCGAGGGCGGGGAGTCCCTGGCGGAGCTGGCCGAGAGCGGCCCCGCCGAGCCCGACGCGCCCGCCCCCGACGTCCTCGACGTCCTCGGCGCCGTCGCCGACGGGACGCTCTCTCCGGAGGAGGCCGCCACGATGCTCGAGGACTGACGCGGATCGCGGCGAGCCGTCGGTCGCGGCCGAGCATTCCGACGGCGCTTTACTCCTCGCTGTGCAACCGCCGGGCGTGACGCCGGAGGCCGATCCCGACGACGAGGGGGCCGAGGCCGCCGCCGTGGACGATGGAACGGCACCATCCCCGGGGCCTGCTGCCGACGGCAGCGGCGCGGCGGGCGCGAACGCGACCGACGGCGACGAACCGGCGGAGTCGCTGCTGGCCGCGCTCTCCGTCGCCGAGCACGCCCGCGTCGGCCTCGCGGTGGGGCTCGGGCTGGCCGGCTTCCTCTACGTCGTCCGCTTCCCCGCGCTGGAACTCTCCGCGACGGGGAGTGGCGGCTACTACCTGGGGCTCGCACTCGTCCTCGCGGCGACGACCGCCGCAACGGTCACTGCCGCGCTCTCCCTCAAGACGTTCCTCGCCCCGGTGCTCGATGCGGCAGCCTGGCGTCGGCGGGGTGCAGCCGCGGCGATGCTCGGCGGCGTGACCTGGGCCGGGCTGGGGCTGCTGGCGGCACTCGCCGAGTCGGGGACCATCTCGACGGGCGTCTGGCGCACGGCGACCAGCCTCGGAGCGATCGCGCTGGTGATCGGGGCCATGGCGCTGCACGCGGTCGTGGACGACGCCACCGGGCGCCTCGAGCGGGCCGCCTACTGGATCGTGATCGTCGCGCTGGTCTTCGCCGCGGGGAACGCGACCGGCGATCCCTCCCCGGTGACGGTCACCGACGACGGCCCGCTGGCGACGCCGTTCCTGCTCGCCGCGTTCGTGGCCACGGTCGCGACGATCCCGCTGGCGGCGACGGCCGAACTGTCGGGCGAGCTGCCGCCCCGGCGCACGCGTGCCCTCCAGTTCGGTGCGCTGGTCGGGACCCTCGGCGTAGCGTGGCTCCTGGGACTCGGTGGGTGGGAGACCCTCGCGACGAGCGATCTCTCCACGGTCCCCGCGGCGCTCGCCGTCGCGACCCTCGCCCCCGGCCTCGGCTGGGCTGTCGCCGGACACGGCCTCTGGCGATCGGCGACGCCCGCCCGGCTCGCCGGCCGTTCTCCGGACGTGACCGTCGAAGAGCGATCGTAGTGACCGTTCGTCGGCGTCGACGGGGGAAGTGGCGATACGATCGGCCAGCAAATACCCGTATTGGCAACCCTTTTGGTGAACCGCCGGGAAGTTCTCCCGTATGCTCGACGAGGTTCAGAAGGGTCTGGAGGGCGTTCTCGTCGCCGAGTCTGGCCTGAGCTCCATCGACGGGGACGCCGGTCGCCTGATCTACCGGGGGTACGACATCGGGGACCTCGCGGAGGAGGCCACCTACGAGGAAGTCCTGTACCTGCTGTGGCACGGCGAACTTCCGACGCGCGAGGAGCTCGCGCGGTTCACGGACGAGATGACCGAGGAGCGGACCATCGACGACGACGTCCGCCGGACGCTCCGCGGGCTCGCCGACGCCGAGGAGGCGCCCATGGCCGCGCTCCGGACGGCGGTCTCCGCCCTCTCGGCCGACGAGCCGGAGGGCGACGCCGACCCGGCCGACCTCGAGGCGACGCGCCGCAAGGGCCGGCGCATCACGGCGAAGGTCCCCACGATTCTCGCGGCCTTCGAGCGCTACCGCCTCGGGGAGGAGGCCGTCTCCCCCGACCCCGAACTCGGCCACGCGGCGAACTTCCTGTACATGCTGACCGGCGAGGCGCCCGACGACGTCGCGGCGGAGACGATGGATCAGGCGCTGATCCTCCACGCCGACCACGGGCTCAACGCCTCGACGTTCACCGCGATGGTCGTCGCCTCGACGATGGCGGACGTCTACTCCGCCGTCACCGCCGGAATCGGGGCGCTCTCCGGGCCGCTACACGGCGGCGCGAACCAGGACGTGATGGAGGTCCTCCTCGAGGTCGACGAGAGCAAGATGGACCCCCTCGACTGGGTCCGGACCGCCACCGACGAGGGGCGACGCATCCCCGGCTTCGGGCACCGCGTGTACAACGTCAAGGACCCTCGCGCGCAGATTCTCCAGGAACGCAGCGAGGAACTCGCCGACGCCAGCGGCGACACCAAGTGGTACGACTACACGACGACCATCGAGGAGTACCTCACCGAGGAGGAGGGGCTCGTCGAGAAGGGGATCGCCCCGAACGTCGACTTCTACTCCGGCTCCGTCTACTACCAGCTGGGCATCCCCGTCGACATGTACACCCCGATCTTCGCGATGAGCCGCGTCGGCGGCTGGGTGGGCCACGTCCTCGAGTACCAGGAGGACAACCGGCTGATCCGGCCGCGGGCCCGCTACGTCGGCGCGGAGGACGAGGCGTGGGTGCCGATCGACGAGCGCTGAACCCGTTTCTCGGACCCTCCGATCGCTCGGGGGACGTCTGCCCGACGCGGCATGGCGTCGAAAGCACCCCTCCACGAACAGCCTGGCGTACTGGCCGCTGCTGAGGAGCGGGTCGGGACTGTGAAAACGGGTCAGCCAATCGTCGGCGGTGCCGTTGGGTCAGCGCATCTCCCGTAGCCGAGCGATCCGCTTCTCCGTCGGCGGGTGCGTCGAGAGGAACTTGCCTGCACCGCCGAAGATACACAGGGCCGACACCGAATCGTCGATCTCGTTCCCCGAGGCATCCGCACCGGCGGAGATCTTCTCGAGGGCACGGGCCAGTGGCTCGCCCCTGCCGATCACGTCGGCCGCGTCCGAGTCCGCGACGTACTCGCGGTACCGCGAGATCGCCATCACGAACAGCATGACTACCATCTGCGCGACGATACCGGCGACGATCCCCAGGAAGAAGTTCGCGATCGAGCGCTCGCCCGTGAGGATCACGGTCCACTGGACGACGATGCCGACGAGCGATGCGATCGAGTTGCCGATCGTCATCGTCACGACGTCGCGGTTGTCGAGGTGGGCCAGCTCGTGGGCGAGGACGCCCTCGAGCTCTTCGTGCTCCAGGATGGCCATGAGCTCCTCGGACACGACGACGATCCCGGAGCCGCGACGCCCGGTGGCGAACGCGTTGGGGACGCCCATCCTCGCCACCATCAGGCGGGGCTTCTCGAGGTCCATCTCGTCGCACATCCGCTCGACGCTCCGGTGGACCCGCTGGTACTGCCCGTCCTCGGGCATGTCCTTCGCGCCGGTCGACCAGATGGCCATCTTCTTGCCGACGATGTACTGGAAACCGACGAACAGCACGGACAGCACCAGTACGATCGAGAGGGGAATGTTGAAAGCCGCCCACGCCACGACGGCCAGGACGGCGTAGAACGCGAACAGGATCGTTCCCACGATCGCCATCCGCAGCTGCAGGCCTCTGTGATTCATACGGGAGTCAGTAGTCCATCAGGAGTCTTAAGATCACGGGTCCTGCACCGGAAAAGCCCGAGAGGTCGGCGCCACGGCGAGCGGTGGGGCGGCGCTCGCGCGTCAGAATCGATCCAGCACAGCGGGCCGCTCCTCGGGAAGCCATCCGCCGTCCGTCTCGCGGTCGTGCCTCCAGGCCGCGATCGCACCGAGACCACCGAGGAAGGTCACGGCCGCCGCGGCCGAGCCCGTCACGGCCAGGGGAATCGTCGCCCCGATCCCCGCCGCGCCGAGGCCGAAGAGGGCGAGGGTGCCGACGCTGCGGTAGACGCGGCGGTCGATGTCCTCTCGGAGCTCGGCGTCGGTGCTGTACTCAGCCTCGAGCGCGTCCCGGAGGTCGGCGAGCTCCGAGGTCGTCGCGTTGTGCCGGCGCCGGAGCAGGTCCCGCACGTCGGCGACCTGCTCATCTGCCTCGTCCCGGGCGAGATCGAGCTCCTCCCGGAGGTCGGTTAGCCCCGCCTCCGTGGCGGCGTCGGCCCGCAGGTCGTCGAGATCCTCGGCGACGACGTCGAGGCGTCGGGAGCTGGCGACACGCTCTTCGAGGGCCCGGAGGTCGGCTTGCAGGTCCTCCAGCGCGTCGTGGAGAGCCTCCTCGGTCGCCTCGACGTCGTCTCGGAGCGCAGCCAGGTCGTCGGTCGAGGCTGCCGCCTCCGATAGCGAGTCAGTGGCGTCCTGGATGTCGGCGATCGTCTCCTCGGCCTCGGCCGCGCGCGTTCGGAGCCCTTCGACGTCCTCGGCCACCGAGCGCAGTGCCGCGCCGTCGGCCTTCGCGTCGTCGAGGTCGGTGATCGCCCGCTTGAGCGCCCGGAGCTCGCCGGCGTCGGCCGTGACGCCGTAGATCTCCTCGACGCTCTCCTCGAGCGCCTCGACCTCCGATTCGAGACGGTCGGTACGGCGCTGGAGCTTCTTCCGATGGTGCTCGACGAACGCGTTCGTGGACTCGGAGAGGCGGGCGTCGAGGGCGTCACGCAGCGCCTTGCGGTGGTCCTCGGAGAGCGCCTCGGACTTGAGCTCCGCGACGAGCTGGAGGACGAGCGGTCGATCGCCCACGTCGTCGGCCCGCGCACCCGTGTCGGGCCCCTCTCCGACTGCGGAGTCCGCCGGGTGGACGTCGTCGCGATCTGCGGGACCGGCGTCGCCGTCCGTGCCACCGTCACGGGCGCCCTCGGAGGCACGCTCCCCACTCGAATCGCCAGTGGCGGCCGTGGTGGCGTCTGCAGTCGTCGAGGACCCACCGGACGCGTCTGCGGCGGTTAGCGCGCCAGCGTCGCCGCCCGCTGTCTCGTCGGCACCTACCCTGGTCGAGGTCGGTTCGACCTGTGCAGGCTCGAACCCACCGAGGCCGTCGTCATCGTCGGGCTCCCCGGTCGCACTGGCCGAGTTCGCGTCCTCCTGATCCGGGAACTCCAGTTCGAGGGAGGCGTCGTCGGTCGACGATGGTCCGTCGCTAGGAGCGGTCTCGTCGGTCGGAGATGGTTCGTCGCTCGCAGGAGTCTCGTCGGACGCGCATGGTCCGTCGCTGGGAGAGGGTTCGTCTGTCGCCGGTGCGTCGGCCGCCTCCAGCGCGGCGGCGTCTCTCGTTTCGCCCGGCGTGTGCCCACCGGCGTCGTCCACACCGGCGTCCCCGGAGTCGAACGTCACGCCGTTCGTCACGGATTCGGACGGTGGCTCCCAGGCGTCGGCTTCCGACTCGACGACCGCCGACTCGAGCGTCGGCGGGTCGAGGGTGGGGTCGACGCCCTCGGCGAGGCCCCAGGCGGTGTGGACCGCTCCCTCGGGCTCGAGTCGGTCCTCGAGGCAAAGTGCGGACCCGTCGTACTCCCAGTGCTCGGCGCACTGGCCGGGGAACCCGACGTCCGCGAGGTCGACGCTCTCCGGGAGTGGCTGGCGCAGCCGAACGTCGACGGCCTCGTCGCCGTCGGCCGCGATGGTGTACTCCAGGGCCCGAACGTCCGCGTCTGTCGACCGGGATCGCACGCGGGCGACGGCACCCTCCGCCGAACAGAACATCCCCTCGCGGCTCCCGTCGGGCGTGTGTGTCTGTGCCATCGTGATGACGAAGAAACCGTCTGCAGACGCATATAATTTATCCTTGTTGGAAGGAGAATAGAAGACTCGTCGCACGTGCTGGAGCGATCCCGGCACACCGCGGCGCGAGCGCGGACGAGACGAGCGGGGTGCGGGCCGAGCCCTGGGGTACCCCAAAGCGCGAGACCGACGATCGCGGCACTCTCGGGGCGGATGTGTGGCGGCTACGAACGGATGTCACGGCGATCGTTTGCGACCGGCGGGTGGGCCAGGGCGCGGGCGAGGCGAGCGGGACTACCTGTCGCGGAGCACTCGTCGTCCCAGCAGTGCCGCGACGCCTGCCGCCCCAGTCGCGAGTGCCAGCGGCGTCGAGACCGTCGCCACCGGGAGGCTCGCAGCGACACCGAGGACGCCCACGCCGAGGAGCCCCACGTCGAGGGCGCCGGCGCGCCCCGCCTGCCGGGCCGTCACCTCGACGTCGTCCTCCGTCGGGACCGCCTCGATGCGCTGCTCGTCGGGGACGGCCGCCCGGAGCTCCGCGAGGGCGTCCTCGGTCTCCTCGAGCCGGGACTGGGTGTCGTCCTCCACCGTCTCGACGCGGTCCCGCAGCGACTCGTAGCCGAGGACGCCCTGCTCGACCTGCTTCACCCGCTCGTTGACCGTCTCGAGGGCGTCCGCGGCGGCCGCGCGGTCGGCGAGGTCGCCCAGCCGGGCCTCGAGGTCCTCGACCGCGGCGGCCAGCTCCTCGACCTCGGGGTCCTCGCGCGCGTCGGCGAGGTCCGCGACGGCGGCCTCCAGGTCGGCGGTTCGGGCAGCGAGCGCCTCCAGGTCTCCCTCCAGCGCGTCGACGGCGGCTCGTTCGGGCGTCGAGGCCTCCACCGCGTCGATGCGCTCGGCGACCTGATCGACGTCCTCGCGCACCTGCTCGACCCGGTCGACCGTCGCGGCGCGGTCCTCCAGGGCCGCGAGCGCCTCCCGGAGTTCGGCGACCTCCTCCGCCACCTCCTCGCCGGCGTCGTGTTCGAGTTGCGCGATGGCGCCGCGGACGTCGCGGATCGCCTCGGCGTCGACCGCCCGCTCGTCGAGGGCGGCGACGCGCTCCTGGAGGGCCGTCAGCTCCTCGCGCTGGACGCTCTCGTCGTGGAGCGTCGCGATGAGCCGCTTGAGCCGGTTGATCTCCGTCGTCGTCGGCGTGCCCGAGCGGACGGTCTCCACGCGCTCCTCGAGCAGTTCGATCGCCTCCGTCAGCTGATTGTGGTGGCGCTGGAGCGCCTGGAGTTGCTCGACGACGACGTCCGGAGACGCCGGGTCCTCGGCCCCGAGGGCCTCCCGGAGCGCCCGGCGGTCGCGCTCGGGAACGTCGCCCGCCTCGAGCTCCCGAAGCAGCCGCCGGACGACGGTGGCGTCTTGTGGGTCTTCGGCGGCGCCAGCCCCGACGGACGATTCGCGAGCGCGGCTCGTGGCCTCGTCAGCTTCGGTCGGTCCGACACCGGTCTCCACGCGGTCGACCGCGTCGCTCGGATCGCGCGTGTCCGCCGATCGCTCGGGACCAGTGGCCGCCGATGGACCGCTGGCGTCGTCGATCACCGCCGGATCGGCCCCACGGGCGGCATCCTCGGCCGCCGTCGACACGTCAGCGTGGCCAGCATCCTCGACGGCCGTCGAACCGTCCGCGTGGCCAGCGTCCTCGACGGCCGTCGACTCGACAGCGTCACCGGCGCCCTCGCGCGCGGCCTGCTCGACAGCATCGCTGGCCTCCTCGGCCGCCGTCGGATCGGCGGCGTCGCCCGCCTCCGTGACGTGCAACGTCGGTGCCTGAATCGGTGGGTGCGAACTGCTGCGGACGCCCCAGGCGGTGGTGACGCGATCGCCTGGCGCGAGGCGGCACTGGAAGGTCAGCCACTCGTCGTCCCGGATCGTCCAGTCCGCGGTCGCGTCGGCCGCGAACCCGATGGCCTCCCGGTCGATCGAAGCCGGGAGCGGTTGTGAGATGAGCAGGTCGACCGGGTCCGGGCGGTTCGAGGCCAGCACGTACTCGAAGGCGGGGACGCCCTCGCCCGCGACGCGTCGGTGGACCCGCAGGACGACCCCGTCGACGGTGACGCCGAGGTCCCCCGAACCACCGCCCCCGTCCATCGGCGTACTCTCCGTCATTTGAATCAGGTGAATAAAATCCAGCGCCAAGGCATTAAAGGTATTCCCAACAGATGCGTCGTTTATTTCACATTGGCAAATATTTGTGCCAACAGCTCACGGAGCGCGGAACGGGGCGGAGAGGGGCCGGGAGCAGGATTTCGACGAGGCAAGAGGTTGGTTCGATGGGAGGCGCCTGCGAAACCCACTGGTCCGATCGTGTGCGGACGCGTCGAGGGCCCCACGGATCACACCAGCGTCGAGGACGCCGCCCGGCGGAGCCTCGACGGCCGCCGAGGCGCCACAGATTGTGCCACATCGTCCCACGGATGCCAAACCCTGAAGCCCACTCCGATCGAACGGCCGGGTATGCGACCGTCCGCTCGGGCGCCGTCGGTGTGCACGTCGAGCGGCGGTACCCGCGGGAAACGCGGTCGGTCGGCGCTCGCGGCGAGAGTGGCATCCGCGTCGCTGGCGCACCTCGTTCTCCGGTAGCGTCCGAACATCGAGGACCGGAACGCCCTCGCCGCGGATCGGCCGGCGTCCGGCCCGGTATCGCGGGGACTTACGTCCCCGCGGCTCCCACACTCCACAATGACAGTTCCACCGTTCCGCGGGGTCTACCCCGCGATGGTCACGCCGTTCGACGACAGCGGCGGTATCGACTACGACCAGCTCCGCGCCGAGGCGCGGCGACTCGAGGCAGCCGGCGTCGACGGCCTCGTGCCCGTCGGCTCGACGGGAGAGAGCGCGACGCTCTCCCACCAGGAGCACGTGGACGTCGTCGACGCGGTCGTCGACGCGGTCGACGACGTGCCGGTGATCGCGGGCACCGGCAGCAACAACACCAGCGAGGCCCTGGAGCTCTCCCACGGCGCCGCTTCCGTGGGCGCGGACGCACTCCTGCTCATCTCGCCGTACTACAACAAGCCCGAGCAGCGGGGCCTCGAGACCCACTTCCGGGAGATCGCGGACGCGATCGACCTCCCGCAGATCGTCTACAACGTCCCCTCGCGCACCGGCCGCAACGTGGCGCCAGACACCGTCGTCGCGCTCGCCGACCACCCCAACGTCGCCGCGTACAAGGCAGCCAGCGGCGACCTCGGCCAGGTCACCGAGGTGATCGAGCGGACGCGGGCGTACGACTTCGACGTCCTCTCCGGCGACGACGCGCTGACGCTCCCGATGCTCTCGGTGGGCGCGACGGGTGCCATCTCCGTCGCGGCGAACGTCGAGCCCGAGCGCACGACCGCGATGGTCCACAGCGCGCTCGCTGGCGACGTCGAGGCCGCCCGGGCGCTCCACCACGAACTCGGCCCGCTCTTCCGGCAGCTGTTCGTCGAGACCAACCCGATCCCGGTCAAGGAGGCCGTCGGCATCCGGGGCTACTGCTCGCCGGACCTCCGGCCCCCGCTCTCCCGGCTCACCGAGGAGCACCGCGAGGAACTCGCGACGCTGCTCGATGACCTGGAGGAGACCCGCGCGGACGCACTCGCCGACGTCGAGGCCGCTCCAGCCGCCGGTGAAGACCGATGACCCGACGCTCCGCGGGCGCGACCGGGGTCGACGGCGCTGCAGAGACCGCCCGGGCGATCGCCGACGGCGCTGGCGAGCCGACCCGCATCGCGGTCCCCGGCGCGACCGGCAGGATGGGCGCCGAGTTGCTTGCGGCCGCGAGCGATCGAACGGACGTGACGGTGGCCCTCGCGACCAGCCGGTTCCCCGAGGAGGGCCCCGTCGAGGGCGTCGACCTCGCCGCCCACGGAGACCTCACGCGGCTCCTCGCTGTCCGCGACGTCGACGTCCTCGTGGACTTCACCGTCCCCGACTCCTGCGCCGACGCGGTCTCGGCGGCCGCCGACGCTGGCGTCGCCTCGGTGGTCGGGACGACGGGATTCAACAGCGCGACGACCGCCGCGCTGCAGGAGGCAAGCGAGGACGCCCCGGTGCTCAAGGCCGCGAACTTCGCCCGGGGCGTCCAGGTGCTCCTCTCGCTCGTCGGCGAGGCCGCCGCGGCGATGGATGGCTACGACGCCGAGTTGCTGGAGACACACCACAACGGCAAGCGCGACGCGCCCAGCGGGACGGCCAAGCGGATCCTCGACGCCATCGAGGCGGGACGTGCGGAGGCCGAGCGCGAGGACGCCGACGCCGGCGGCCAGGAGCGCGTCCACGGCCGGGAGGGCCACGCACCCCGATCGGAAGACGAGGTCGGCGTCCACGCCGTCCGCGCCGGCGACATCACTGGCATCCACGAGGTGCTGCTCGCGGGGAACCACGAGGAGCTCCGCCTGACCCACCGCGCAGAGGACCGCGGCGTGTTCGCGGCGGGCGCACTCGACGCCGCGGTCTGGCTCGACGGCCAGCCACCGGGCTGGTACGACTTCGGCGACGTGCTCGGCCAGGAGTGACCGTGCCCACGAGCCCGCGGCGACGACCCAACGCCTAAGCGGGCGGGCGACGGCCTCCCGCTATGGTCTACGTCGTGCCGTTCGACGACTCGCCGCTCTCCCGGACCGCGCTCCGTCGCGCCGAGGAGTTCGCGTCGGCGATGGACGAGTCGGTGGTCGCGCTGGTCGTGGTCCCGCCCAGCGCAGCGTACGCCAGGCAGAAGGGCTGGCTCGATCCCGGCGACGCCTACGACGCCGATCGCATCGCGCGGGGGCTCCGGGCCTCGGTCCGTGAGATCGCGCCGGCGGCCACCGTTCGGATCGAGGAGACCGACGAGACGGACTACCGCGCGTCGGTCACGACCGACGTCGTGCGGCGGCTCAGGCAGGTCGCCACCGAACTCGACGCCGACGTCCTGTTCGTCGGCTCGGAGAACGCGGGTGCGGTCACGACCCCGGTCTCCAGCGTCGGCTCGCCCGTCTCCGAGGATCCACAGTACGACGTGCACATCGTCCGCCACGCCACCGACAGGATCGAGCCGTCCGGGTGACGTCCTCGCTCACGCCTTTCGACCCCCGAACTCACAGCTCGCGGCGCGGGCACTCACGGCGCTCTACGCCGGCATCCACAGCTCACCAGGCCGGCCACTCACAGCTCGCGTCGCCGGTATTCATAGCTCGCGTCGCCAGCATTCACAGCTCGCGTCGCCTGCCCTTGGGCACCATCGAGCGTAGCTCCCCGTGGACGTAGAGGCCGACGCCGAGGATCGCCCGGTCGCCGGCGACCTCGTGGGCGGCGATCAGGTAGCCCCAGTCGCCGTCCCACCGCTCGATCGCCTGGTCCTCGCCGGCGACGAACCGGCGGGCCTCCGCGGGCTCGAGGTCGATCACGTTCCGCGTCGCGTGGTGGCCAAAGCGCTGGACGGCGTCCGTCGTGGGCTTCCAGTGCTCCTGACGGGTCCGCAGCGCGGTCATCCCCAGGGCCTCGACGTCGCTGGGGTCGGCCGCGTCGCCGGCGAGCACCCAGGGCTTGCCGTTGCCCTTCTCCCAGAACGTGTGCTCGGCGAACGCGTCGGCGGGAATGCCAAAGCGCTCGGTCCACCACGCGAGGACGCCATCCCGCGAGGGCCGGCCGGCGACCGTCCGCTCGGCGTCCGTCGGGGCCAGCCGGTCGAAGCGGTGGCTGACGTTCTCCGCGCCGTCCTCGAGTGGCTCGGAGCCGCCGGCGCCGTCGCCCTCGTCGCTCATCCGCCCACCTCCAGCGTCGCGAGGAAGAACCCGCCCGTGTCCTCGAGGTGGGGATAGACCCGCGCCGCTCGCTCGATGGACGGATCGAACTCCTGGCCCTCCCAGGCGGTGACGCCCGGTCGGGTCTCGATGGGCAGTTCCTGCTCGACGATCCGGCACTCCTCCGCGTCGAGGACCGCGTCGAGCACCGCCTCGTTCTCCTCGGGCGCGTACGTGCACGTGGAGTACACGACGCGGCCGCCCGGGGCCGTGGCCTGGATTGCCCGCCGGAGGATGCCCGTCTGGACCCCGGCGATGTCCTCGAGGAAGGACTCGCTCCACTCGTCGAGGGCGGCGGGATTCTTCCGGAGGGTCCCCTCCCCCGAGCAGGGAGCGTCGACGAGTGCGCAGTCGAACGCGTCGACGTCCAGGGGCGACAGCGAGTAGTTCCGCGCGTCGCGGTTGGTCACGATCGCGTTGGTGACCCCGAGGCGCTCGGCGTTGAACCGCAGCGCGGAGAGCCGGCCCATACTCCGATCGTTGGCGACGAGGCGGCCCCGATCCTCCATCAGCGCCGCGAGCTGGGTCGCCTTGCTCCCCGGGGCCGCACAGGCGTCCCAGACGACCTCGCCGGGAGCCGGGTCGAGCGCGATCGGCGGGAGCGTCGAGACCGCCTCCTGGGTGTGGATCCAGCCGTGGAACGCGGGCCACGTCGAGCCCGGGCTGTCCGTGTCGACGGCGAGCAGTCGGTCGTTCCAGTCCACTGGTTCGGCGTCGACGCCGGCCTCCTCGAAGGCAGCCCGCACCCGATCGACGTCGGCTTTCAGCGTGTTCACGCGAACGGTCTTCCCGAGCGGTCGCTCGACCGCGGCGGTGAAGGCCGCCCAGTCGTCGACGATGGGGCGATAGCGCTCGAGGACCTCGTGCATTCGCCTCGAACGGGGCGCGGACCGGGCTTGTGGGTGTCGGTTCGTCGATGCGGTTGCGTCGCCGGCGGGCCGACGACGGGGAGGGGAAGCCGACCCCCCGACCGTAAAACCCGACGACGACGAACGACAATCCATGACAGGGATCAACGTCCACGGCGAGGCAGACCTCGAGGACCCGACGCTGGTCGAGGGCCTCCCCGGCGTCGGGCTCGTCGGGAAGATCGCCACGGACCACCTCGTCGACCACCTCGGGATGGACCGCTACGCCAGCGTGCGCTGTGAGGGGCTCCCGCAGCTCGGAGTGTACGTCCCCGACGAGCGCGACGTTCGCCCGCCGGTCCGGATCTACGCGGACGAGGATCGGGACCTCCTCGCCCTGGAGAGCGACGTCCCGATCTCGCCACAGGGAGCGCCGAACTTCGCCGACTGCATCGTGGAGTGGCTGGCGGCCGAGTCCGTCACGCCGATCTTCCTCAGCGGCTACGGCACCACCGACCGCGCCACCCCGCCGGAGTTCTTCGGCGTCGCGACGGGCGGTGCTGGCGGCCCACTCGACGACCTCGAGATCGCCCGACCCGACGAGCACGGGGCGATCTCGGGGCCGACGGGCGCCCTGATCGCGTCGGCCGCCGAACGCGAGCTGGAGGGGCTCGGGCTCGTCGTCCAGACCAACCCGCAGTTCCCCGATCCCGAAGCCGCGCGGGTCCTCATCGAGGAGGGCATCGCGCCACTGACCGGCATCGAGGTCGACGTCTCGAAGCTCGTCGACCAGGCCGAGGAGATCCAGGACCAGCGCGAGCGCCTCGCCAAGCAGCTCCAGGAGGCCAAGCAGGAGGCGAGTTCGGAGGCCAAGCCCCTGGGGATGTACCAGTAGTCGCGTCCGCTCGCCGGGGTCCCCTGCGCCGGTCCCGCCCGGAGACCCCTGGGCGGCACTCAGCCACACCGCCGTCGCCTCCCGGCTACGGGCGGTCGCGGGGCAGCCCCCTGGCCGTACCGGAGCGTACCAACGTGTACCACACGAGGAGTCCGATCTCCCGTCACGGAGCTGTGAGCCGGGCAGGTCGACGTGAAATCGCAAGACATCGTGGTGTTACACGTGCGTACCAAATCCGCTAAGGGGGCCAGCGCCCTCCGGAGGAGTATGAGCGCGACCGCCGCGGCGTCGCCCGCAAGCCTCTCGGAGAAGCAACGTCGGATCCTCGGGTACCTGCGCGAGCACGCCCCCGACCGGACGTACTTCAAGTCCCGCCTGATCGCCGAGGAGCTCGGGCTCAGCGCCAAGGAGGTCGGAACCAACATGACCGCCATCGCCGACGGCGACCTGGACGTCGCCGTCGAGCGGTGGGGCTACTCCTCCAGTACGACCTGGAAGGTAACCGTGTGAGGGGCCCACTCGCGCCGGCGGTTTCCGTCGCGGTTCACGTCGCAGTGTGGCTATCCTCGCGGTTCGTCTTTCGGCCCGGTTCCGTACCGCTGGTCGACGCTCGGCAGTCGCTGGTCGGCTTCGGTTTCGCAACGAGCGCCGGCGATCGGATGCAACGACCCGCAGCTCCTCAGGGGTCGAACGCGATGAACTCGTCGGCGTCCGCGGCGAAGTCGACCGCCGCGGCGTCGAAGGAGTCCGCGTACCGGACGACGAGCGCGAGCACCGTCTCCGGCCGGAAGAGCCGGTAGCCGTCCTCGGCGCGCGCGAGGAGGCCCGCCTCCTCCAGTCGGCTCGCGTGCCGACTCACGGTCGGGCGAGAGACGTCGACGGCATCGGCGAGCGCGCTGCCGGACTGGCCCGGCTCCCGGAGCAAGGCCAGCACCATCGCTCGCGGCGTCTCCTTCCGGAGCGCGGCGAGGGCGCGGCGCTCGAAGGCGGTGAAGCCGGCGGCCGGGAAGAATCGCGCGTAGTCGCCGTCCTCGTGCCGGACGACGGCGTCCGCGTCCTGGAGTGCACGGAGGTGGTGCTGGGTTTCCCCGGTGCCCAGCTTGAGGTCGTCGCGGATCTTCGAGAAGTGGGCGCCGGGGGTCGCCTGGAGGTAGCCCGCGATGGCCTCGCGGGCTTCGCTTCCCCCGGCGTCCGGGCCGTCCGCGGCCGCCGCCGTCCCCGAAAGTCCGGCGGGGATGGCCGCACCCAGGGCTGCGAACCGGCGGAGCGTGGCCCGCTTGTCCTCGTCGACGTCCTGGGGTGACATTGGGGGTGGACGGCTGTCCGTTGTCCGTTCCCGGAGCCGTGTGGCCAAAAGCGTTCCGTACCCCGGCGAGTGGCGGCGGTCGGGGTACCGACTGCCGTCGAACGAGGCTGTGTCGACCGCTCGGAAAGAGAAGTAGGCGACGACTCGCCGCCGATCGGGCGAGGCGACGACTCGAAGGCCATCGAGCGAGGCGACGACTCGACGTCGATCGGGTGAGGCGGCGACTCGAAGGCCATCGAGCGAGGCGACGACTCGACGGCCGGCGGACGAGGCTACGACTCGAAGTCGATGTCGTCGGCCGCGTCCTCGACGACCTCGTCGGGGTCCTTGATGCCCGCGGAGGTCTCGCCCTCCTTCACGGCCTCGGCCTGCTCCTCGATCTCGTCGATGGTGCCGCTGATGTCGGCCTCCTGGTCGATCTGGGAGATGATCTGCTCGATGTCGTCCAGCCCGAGCAGCTCCCGGGTGTCGGCGTCGAACTCCAGGGCGTCGAGGCTCTCGCCGTCCGCCTTGACGTCGGAGCCGGTGAGGTGCTTGCCGTACCGGCCGACCAGCGAGGACAGCTCCTGGGGCAGCACGAACGTCGTGGACTCGCCCTGGCCGATCGACTCCAGGGTCTCCATGCCCTTCTCGATCACCGCACGCTCGCCCATCGCCTCGGCGGAGCGGGCCCGGAGGACCGTCGAGATCGCGTCCCCCTGGGCCTCGAGGATCTGGGACTGCTTCTCCCCCTGGGCGCGGATGATGTTGGACTGCTTGTCACCCTCGGCCTTCTCGATCGCGCTCCGGCGTTCGCCCTGGGCCTCGAGGATCATCGCGCGGCGCTTGCGCTCCGCGGAGGTCTGTTGCTCCATCGCCTGCTGGACGTCCTTCGAGGGGTTGACCTCCCGGACCTCGACGGACTCGACGCGGATGCCCCACTCGTCGGTGGGCTCGTCGAGCTCGGTGCGGATCTTGGCGTTGATCTGCTGGCGCTTGTTGAGCGTGTCGTCGAGCTCCATGTCGCCCAGGACGGCGCGGAGGGTGGTCTGGGCGAGATTCGAGACGGCCTTCTTGTAGTCGTCGACCTCGAGGAACGCCTTCTTGGCGTCCATCACCTTGATGTAGACGACGGCGTCGGCGGTGACCGGCGAGTTGTCCCGCGTGATCGCCTCCTGGCGGGGCACGTCCAGGGTCTGGGTGCGCATGTCGAACGTGTAGGTCTTGGAGACGAACGGCGGGACGAAGCTGATCCCCGGCTCGAGGAGTTTCCGGTACTCCCCGAACACCGTGAGGGCGCGCTTCTCGTAGGCGTTGACGATCTCGATCGAACTCGCGACGGTGACGACCGCGAGGATCAACAGGACCGCGCCGATGATCGTCGCGCTCTCCGCCGCCTGGAGGGGCAGGAACGGGTCCATGGTTCGTCTATCAGGGACGTGAATCAAAAGGCTTCCCGTCGGCGGGGGCCTCGACGGCGGGCTCGCGTGCGTCCCACAGCGGGCGAGCGGGGACGTCGCGGTGGCGGTTCCAGTCGGCCGGCGGCGGCTATTCGGTGGAGGCCGCCCCCGCCGAGTCCTCCTCGGCGGACTCCCCCGCAGTCTCCTCGTCCGCCGCCGAGTCGGCCTCCTCTCCGCTCCCCGCCTCGTCCTCGCTCGCGGCGTCTCGGCGGAGCTCCCGCTCGATCTCGTCGTCCTCGAGGGCCTCGACCGACGCGACGGTGACGACGTTGCCCCCACCGGGATCGACGACGATGACCTCCTCGCCCTCGGGGATCTCGCCGTCGACCGACCGCGCCTCGTAGTTGGGGTTGAACCCGCCGTTCTGGAGCTTGACCCGACCCTCGGTCTCCGTCACCCGCTCGATGACACGGCCCTGGTGGCCGCGCAGCGAGTCCGAATCGCTGGTCCGACCGGCACTGGAGCCGACGAGGTCGAACTCGCGGTAGACGAACAGCGCGCCGGCCCCGAACAGCAGCGTCATCCCCGCGAGCGCGATCGGGGAGGCCAGCGGCGAGACGAGTTCGCCGACGAGCCCCGCCAGGAGGAGCGCGACGCCGAGGACGATCAGGTGGGCACCCGGGGACAGCGCCTCGGCGATCATCAACCCCAGTCCCGTCAACACGAGCAACAGCGGCAACGAGAGCCCGAAGACTGCCATGGGACTAGCTGCTCGCTCCGGGCGATTAATCCTTCCGCCGCAGTCGGGGGCGGAACGGACACCGGAACGCTCGAATCAGGGAGCGAACACCGCCACGGCACGCCAGATCACGAAGAGGCCGACCGCGACGCCGAGGAGCAGGAAGGCCACGTTCTCCAGCGAGGGCGTCTCGGGGACGATCTCGGGGCGGGGCGGGGCGTCCTCCGGGCGAGCGCCGAAGACGCCCGCGAGCGACGGCTCCTCCTCGTCCTCCGTCCACTGCTCGTCGGCCTCGTCTCCCGCCGACGACCCGTCCCCGAACCCGCCGAGTGGGGCCTCGGTTGCCGGGTCGGCCGACTGCGCGTCGGCGTCTCGGCCTGAGGAAGCCCACGCGTCCCCCTCCGAGGACGACCGCTCCTCCCCACCCCACGAGGAATTCTCGCCCTCGGACTGGGACGCGTCGTCGCCGGCGTCTGCAGGCATACCCGGACCCTGGACGTACACGTGGAAAAAGGCGCCGTCCGCGGGTCGAGGATAGACCCGGTCCCGCCAGGGAGGAACGCAACGGGCCCGCCGGCCGGCTACGTCTCCCAGGACTCCGGTACCTGCTCCACGTCGCCGGCGTAAACGACGCCGCGCTCGGCGTCGAGGGTGACGTCCATCCCGGAGGCCACGACGTCGGCCAGCGACGCGCCGGTCATCATCGGAATCTCGAGCTCGCGAGCCACGATGGCCGGATAGCCGGTCATGCCCTCGCGGGCGTCGACGATGCCCGCCAGCCGCTCGGGATCGCCGGTGAACTCCGAGTCGAACCCGTCGTCGAGGACGAGAATGCCGCCCTCCGGCACGTCGGTGAGGTCCCCGTTCGGCGCCCGGACGACGGGCCCGGTAACCCGGCCCCCGACCACCGACCGGCCCGTCGCGAGCGTCTCCGCGGCGACGTGCACTTTGAGCATGTTCGTCGTCCGGGCGCCCTCGAGGTTGGTCATCATCCCGGAGAGGGCGACGACGGTGTCGCCGCTCCGGGCTGCCCCGATGTCCATCGCGCTCTCGACGGCCGTCTCGAGGATGGCGTCGATCGTGCCGTCCTCGAACGTCTCGACGGTGGGGAGGACGCCCGCGGAGACCGCGAGCCGCCGACGGACGTCGTCGTCGGCCGTGACCGCGACGATCGGGACCTCCGGCCGGAACTTCGCGGTCTCCAGACCGGTGTAGCCGGACTCCGTGACGACGACCACAGCCCGGGCGCCGACGTCCCGGGCGAGGTAGCGGGCCGACCGTGCGATCGCACCGGTCCGGGAGTCCGCCGGCGGGATCCGCTGGTCCCGCAGCTCCGCGTACTCCTCGCCACCCTCCGCCTGGCGGACGATGCGGTCCATCGCCTCGACGACCCTGATCGGGTGGTCGCCGATCGCGGTCTCGCCGGAGAGCATCACGGCGTCGGTGCCGTCGAGGACGGCGTTGGCGACGTCGGAGGCCTCCGCGCGGGTCGGGCGGCGCTCGTGGATCATCGAATCCAGCATCTCGGTGGCCGTGATGACGGGCACGCCGGCCTCCCGGGCGACCCGGATGATCCGCTTTTGCATCAGCGGCACCTCCTCCATGGGACACTCGACGCCGAGGTCCCCGCGGGCCACCATCACGCCGTAGGCGGCGTCGACGATGCCCTCGAGGTTGTCGACGGCGTCGGCACGCTCGATCTTGGCGATTACCGGGATCTCGGCGCCCTGGTCCTCGATGGCCTCGCGGATCTCGAGGACGTCCTCGCGGTTGCGCACGAAACTCGCCGCGACGAAGTCCACGTCGAACTCCGCCGCGAAGGCGATGTCCCCGCGATCGGCGTCGGTCAGCGCGTCGAGGTCGAGGTCGACGCCGGGAACGTTCACGCCCCGGTAGTCGTCGAGTTCGCCGCCGCTGTCGATCCGAGCGAGGACGTGGTCTTCGATGACCTCCGTGACGGTCAGCTGGATCCGGCCGTCGTCGATCAACACGATGTCCCCGGCTGCGACGCCCTCGAGGGGAACCGAGAGCCCGATCTCCTCCTCGGTGGCCTCCTCGCCGTGGACGAGCCGCACCGTCTCGCCCTGCTCGAGGACGGGCGTCCCCGATACCTCGCCCGTGCGGATCTCGGGGCCCTGGAGGTCCAGCATCGTCGCCACCGTATGCTCGGTGCTCTCGTCGACCGCCTGGACCCGCTCGACCAGCTCGGCACGGTCGCCCCGGGTCCCGTGGCTTGCGTTGAGTCGCGCGACCGACATCCCGGCCGCCGCGAGCGCCCGGATGGTCTCGGTCTCGCGGGACGCGGGGCCGAGCGTGCAGACGATCTTCGCTTTCCGAATCCGCTCCCGGTCCATGGCGGCGGTTGCCGCCGCCCCGGGAAAAAGACGACGAACTGCTCGTCGGGGCGCTCGTGGCGGTTGCGGGCAGTTCACAGGTGACACCGGACGGCGCAGTGCCAGGAATGCGCGGCAGCGTCGGCCCCGAACACCATCGTCGTCGGGCGGCGCTCAGTCCCGGGGGTTCTCGGGCCTTGAGAACGGCGGGGAGCCTTTTCGCCGGGAACATCCAAAATAATCATGAGGGATGGAAAATGTCCCACCAACCATACGTCCGACGGCTGCGTGATCTGGACAGCGACGACACGGCCGAAGTCGGCGGGAAGAGCGCCAATCTCGGCGAGCTCGCCCGCATCGACGTGCCGACGCTGCCGGGCTTTACGACGACCTCTACGGCCTACGACAGCTTCCTCGAGGAGGCGGGGCTCGACGAACCGATCCGGGAGCTGCTGGAGGACGTGGACACGGCCGACGTCGAGAACCTGCAGTCCCGTGGCGTCCGCGTACGGGAGCACATCCGCGACGCCGAACTCCCCGCGCACGTCCGGGAGGCGATCCTCGAACAGTACCGCGAACTCGCCCAGGAGCTCGGCGAGGAGGAGCCGGAGGTCGCCGTCCGCAGTTCCGCGACCGCCGAGGACCTGCCGGGCGCCTCCTTCGCCGGGCAACAGGAGACGTTCCTCAACGTCTCGGGCGAGGAGGCGCTCCTGGAGGCGGTCAAGGAGTGCTACGCCTCGCTGTTCACCGACCGGGCGATCTCCTACCGGGTGGATCAGGGCTTCTCGCACTTCGACGTGAAGCTCTCGGCAATCGTCCAGGTGATGGGACGGGCCGACCGGGGATCGGCCGGGGTGATGTTCACGATCGACCCGGACTCCGGCTTCGAGGACGTCGTCACGATCGAGGCCGCCTACGGGCTCGGTGACCTCGTCGTCGGCGGCGAGGTGACGCCGGACACCTACACGGTGTTCAAGCCGACGGAGGGCATCATCGAGAAGACCCTCGGCGACAAGGCCGAGCGGGAGGTCTACGCCGATGAGGGCGTGGCTGTCGAGCCCGTGCCCCCAGAGGAGCGCGAGAAGTACGCCCTCGAGGACGAGCAGATCCAGGCGCTCGCGTCCTACGCCACGGTGATCGAGGAGCACTACGGCGAGCCCCAGGACATCGAGTGGCTCTACGACGGCGAGCGCGACGAGCTGTTCATCGTCCAGTCCCGCCCCGAGACCGTCCACGCGATGGAGGAGCGCAACGTCATCGAGACGTACAAGCTCGAGGAGCGGGGCGACGTCGCGCTGAAGGGGATCGCGATCGGCGACGGCATCGGTGCCGGCGAGGTCCGCGTCCTGGACAGCCCGAAGGACATGGACCGCTTCGAAGAGGGCGACGTGCTCGTGACGACGATGACCGACCCCGACTGGGAGCCGATCATGAAGAAGGCCGGGGCCATCGTCACCGACAAAGGGGGCAAGACCTCGCACGCGGCGATCGTCTCCCGGGAGATGGGCGTCCCGGCGATCGTCGGGGCTGGCTATGCGACCCGGACGCTCTCGGACGGCGAACCGGTCACCGTCGACTGCACGAGCTCGATCGGTCGGGTCTACCAGGGGATCCTCGAGTACGAGGTCTACGAGCGTGAGCTCGACGAGATCCCGGACACCGACACCGAGGTTATGCTGATCCTCGGCGACCCGGAGACGGCGTTCCACCACGCCGCCCTGCCCGTCGACGGCGTCGGCCTGGCCCGCGAGGAGTTCATCATCGCCTCCCACGTCGGGGAGCACCCGATGCACCTCGTCGACGAGGGCCGCGGCGACGAGTACGTCGACGCGCTCCGCGAGGGGATCTCTCGGCTCGCCGCCGCGTTCTACCCCGAGCAGGTCATCGTCCGGCTCTCGGACTTCAAGACCGACGAGTACCGCGACCTCGTCGGGGGCACGGCCTACGAGCCCGAGGAGGACAACCCGATGCTCGGCTGGCGTGGCGCCTCGCGCTACTACGACGACGAGTTCCGGAAGGCCTTCGCCCTCGAGTGTGAGGCGCTCCGGCAGGTGCGCGAAGAGGTCGGCCTCGACAACGTCACCGTCATGGTGCCGTTCGTCCGGACGCCCGATGAGGGCGACAGGGTGCTCGAGCTGCTGGACGAGTACGGCCTGGCCAGCGACGAGCTCGACATCTACGTGATGGCCGAGCTGCCGACGAACATCATCCGTGCCGACGAGTACGCCGAGCGCTTCGACGGCTTCTCGATCGGCACCAACGACCTCACCCAGCTCACGCTCGGGATCGACCGCAACTCCGAGAAGATGAGCTACCTCTTCGACGAGACGGACCCGGCAGTCGAGGAGTCCGTCCGGCGGCTCGTCGACGAGGCCCACGCGCAGGATCGCAAGGTCGGGATCTGTGGCGACGCGCCCTCGACCGTCGACGGCTACGTCGACTTCCTGATCGACGCGGGGATGGACTCCATCTCCGTGTCGCCCGACGTCGCCCTCGAGACGATCATGCTGGTCGACGAGGCCGAGCAGCGCGCGGCCGAGACGCTCGCCGCCGACGACGACTGATCGAGGACGCCGGGGGATCGCCGCGGCGGTGCTCCCTCGACGGCGAGGACCGAGCGACACGGCGTCGCGACAGGGGTCTGCGAGTGATCGCTCGTCGGACGCCTGCTCACTCTTTTGCTGTGGACGGGGCGCTCCCGTTCGGCGCGCTCGCTCACAACAGCAGCGACTGCAGCGACCCCACGCGATCGAGGCTCGCGGCGGGCCCCTGGTCGTTCCGGACGTGGATCGCCGTCCAGCCCGCGTCCTCCGCCGGGCGAACGTCCGTCTCGAACTCGTCGGCCACGTAGAGGTGCTCCCCGGCTCCGACGCGCTCCGCCGCCGCAGCGAAGATGTCCGGGTCGGGCTTGCGCACGCCGACCTCGTTCGAGATGACGACGGCGTCGAAGGCGTCCGCGAGATCGTGGGCGGCCAGCTTCGCCCGCTGGAGGTCCCCCTCGCCGTTGCTGAGCACGCCCACGGCCGCCGCCCGCTCGCTGGCGGCCGCGACGGTCGCCGCGGCGCCGTCGGCCAGCGTCGTCGCCTCGATCTCGATCTCGCGGTACGCGGTGGCGGCCTCCGCGGGATCGAGGTCGAGGGCGAACTCGTCGGCCACGGCCTCGAAGGAGCGCTCGAAGGGGTCGGACTCGCAGGCCTCCAGCGCCGAGAAGATCCGCTCGGCGAAGACGTCGTGGGCGCCCTCCGGCGGGTTCCGGACGCACGCGGCGAGCAGGGCCTCCCGGACGAACGCGTCGAAGGGCCGGTCGAAGGAGAGGAGGGTGCCGTCGAGGTCGAACCAGACTGCGGTCTCGGACATGTGGCGACGTCCGAGACGGGGACACTTGCCTCGTGCGATCCCGATCGTGCGGCTGCCACCCGACAACGGGACTGGCCGACCGGCCGGCGGTGTCTGGGCGTCGTGGGAGGCGGCTGGCCCGACCGCGAACACGCGGCGGCACCGCCATTTGCCTCACCCGGGGGTCTGGCTGTCCAGGACCGCCCACCGACCATCGTGGGGCCGCAAGACGAACTCGACACGCGTGCGCTGTTCCCTCCCGAAGGCGGCGAGCGTGATCACCGCCGTGACCGTCGCCTCGCCCTCACCAACAGTCGCAGATTCGACGTCCTCGATCGCGGCCGTCGAGAACAGCGCGAGGTCCTGCTCGTCCGGCACCGCCGCCGTGTTCTCGGGGTGGCTCACCGACTCGATGGCCGCCGGGTCGTTCTCCTCGATCGCGCGAACGAACGTCCGGATCGACTCCACCGGGCCAAAGCCCAGCGACGAGACCCGCCACTCGCCGTCCACTCGGGCGAGCGTCACGCTCTCGGAGCGCCGACGCGGCTCCCCACCGACGACCTCCTCGAGGTCGGCCGCGACGGCAGCCTCCCTCGGTCCCGTGGACTCCTGCTCGACGGAGACGAGCGAAAGCGACGTTGCCACGATGACCGAGGGCGTCGCCCAGGCGCGGTCCGGCGAGTCGGGGTGGAGGTGCTCGCGGGCTGCAGCCGGCCGATCCTCGTCGATCGCCCGGACGTACCCCTCGACGGCGAGTTCCGGCCCCGTTGCGATCGCCCAGACGCGCCACCCGTCGTCGGACTCGCGAACCGCGAAGCGCCGGCGTTCGGTCCACTCGCTGGTCCCCGATGCGATCGTCACGTCTGCCTCGACCGTCACCGTCGGCGGCTCGCCGGATGGTTCGTCGGTGACAGTCGGCTCGGCCAGCTCCCACTCGGTCGCTTCGACGGTGCCCTCGCCGATCGATCCTGCCGCCGGCCCATCGGGGTGGATCGCGTCCCTTGCGGCGTCGGCGTCGTTCTCCGCGTAGGCGGTGGCGAGGGCCTCAACCGGCGATCGGGGCCCGTCGTCGTCACCGTCGCCGCCGAGGATCGACGAGCACCCGGCGAGGCCAGCGGCCGACGCGCCGGCAACGGTCGCGAGGACGTCGCGTCTGTGCATAGCACGTCTCCCCGCCCATCACATTACTACGTTGTGATATCCCTCGAAGGAAAGACAGCCGGTTGGCCCAGGGCTCCGTTGGTCTGTCGGCAGGCCCAACAACGCAGATGGTGGCGCGACAACGGCGTTGGTGACTCAACAAGGGCGTTTGGGACTCAACAAGGGCGTCCGTGGCCCAACGACGGCCGGTCGGCGTGCCCGCGCCGGCGCGGGCGGTGGCGCCTACCGCTCCTCGACGTGCCGAACGTTCACTGCCACGCCGCGGGTGCTCGCCGCCATCTCGGGACCGGACATCGCCGCTCGTCCGACGCCGAAGGCCTGCGGGCCCTCGACGACCACCTCGTCCCCGGGACGGATCGCCTCGTCCGCGTCGACGACGCCGGGGGCCAGCGCGCTGCCGTGGGGGACGAACTCGTCGATCTCGACGCGCTTGACCGGGGCAGCCGAATCGACCCAGCGCCGGGCGCCGGCGAGGGTGAACGCGAGGGTCCCGTAGGTGGGAACGACCGCGGCAAGCTGGTCGCCGGACTCGACGCCACCGTCGCTGCCGGCGGCGGCCGCGTCGACCTGGAGTTTCGGATACCGACCGTGGACCTCCACGTCGTCGAAGACCTCGTCACCGGCACCCTCGCCGAGCATGTAGTCGGCGATACCGCGGACGATCGCGCGGTAGCGCTGGCTCCTGCTGTAGCGGAGTTCCCCGTCGAGGGCGCCCGCGAGCGCAGCGAGGGAATCGGCTGTCGTCGGGTGGTCGCTCACGGTGTACTCGACCGGCGGGACGGCGGCGTCGTCGACGTCCTCAGCGTCCGCGAGCGTCTCCAGCGCCCGCTCGACGATCGGGCGGTAGTCCTCGGGGACGTGCGCGACGATCCGGGGGTAGTCCGCGCTCCGGAGGTAGGCGGCGAGGACCTCCCCGACGAAGGCCAGCTCCGTCTCCGACCAGTCCCCGGTGACCACCGAGTCGTAGTGCTGGGCAGGGTAGGTGAGTTCGAGTTCGGCGGGGACGACGCCGATCGGGCTCGTGATCGAGACGACGTGGCCCCGGAAGTCGATCGCGTCGTGGAACTGCGCGTGGCTCTGGGAGTCGCTGTAGGGCTTGCTCGCCGAGCACGGCACGAGGACGAGCGGATAGCTGTCGAGGCGCGGGCTGTAGCGCGAGGTCACCCGGTCGGCGAAGCGCTGGATCTCCATGCGACGGAGGGTGTCCTCGCTGGCGGCGGTGATCTCGCTCCGGCGGACGATCGGCGTACGCTCCTCGAGGTACGACCACTGGCGGTCGAGCCGGCGGAAGACGGCGGTGTGCCACTGCTCGTGGCGGGCCTGGCCCTCGATGTAGTCCCGGAGCCTTCCCCCGCGGATCCGCGAGCGGACGCGGGCGAGTTCGGCCCGGAGCGTGGCGACGTTGTGCTCGACGCAGTCCTCGCGGTCGAACTCCCCGGCCGGCTGCTGGCAGGCCGGGCACGCGCAGGGGAGTTCGTCGCCCTCGTCGAAGTCCGAGATGCGCTGTTCGCCATCGCTCGTCAGGTACCAGCCCTGTGTCCCCCGAATCACTGCCCGGTCGGTGTCCACGAGGTCGACGCCGGCGTAGGCGAGCGTGGCGACGTTGCCCGGCGTCGCGACGCCCGGCAGGTAGAGGGCGGTGTCCGGCGGAATCGTCTCGCGCGTCGTGAGCATGGCGTCGACGAAGGCCGCGGCGTGGCCGACGATTCCTTGCGCGCTGGCGAGGACGTACGCGTCCTGGCCGTGGTCGGCGGCGGTGTCCTGGTGGACGACGGCGGCGCTGGGATAGTCGACCTCGGGATAGTCGGGTTCGAAGGCGTCCTGGACCTCGGGATCGGTGCCGGCGGGGAAGCCGCGGTGGGGGAGGACCGTGAGGGCGGCGTCGGTGCCCGCGGGGTCGTCGGCCGCGTTGCCGTCCCCACCACCGCCGGCCTCGGGGATGGCACGCTCCTCGGGCCACAGGCTCCCGGCATCGGCGAGGACGTCGTCGACGATCGCCGGGGTCCGGAGAGGATCGGCGAGGCGGACCTCGCCGTCACGGGCCGCGCCGTCTCGCCCGTGGACCTCGAAGAACTGCGTCATACACTCCTGTGCGTTCGGCATCGCGAAAAGGGCTGTCGATCAGTTCTCCGCGGTTTCGCCGGCAGATCTCCTTCAGCGAACGATCGGCTTTGAAACCACGCTTCGGGCTGATCCACTTCCGCGACCGCCCAGAAAGCCCTCGGTCCGCTCCTGCCCGCTGAGCCGGATATCCTCGCTCACTACGTTCGCTCGGATAGGGCCGGCTCAGCGAACAGGACCGGCCCTCGCCCTTTCAGTCCGCCAGGCCGCGGTGGTCGGTCGGGGCGAGCGCCGCCCAGCGAGAGTCGGCCGGCCGATATCTCCACGGGCGCAGGCAGCCCCGGCAGCCGGAGACCTGGCGGAATGAAAGGGCGAACCGGGGTCGCGGCCGCTGAGCGGCCTCTATCCGAAGGAGCGGAGCGTGGCTGACCGAAGGGAGGCCACGTTCACAGCGAGCGGCGAAGCCGCGAGCAGCGACTGAGGATATGCCGCTCAGCGGCCGCGAGCGCGGTGAGGGCTTTCGGGGTGATCGCGGATCCGGCTGCAGCGCCAACAGTACCACTTCAGAAGGCATCGTTCCAGTTCAACCACGGCCGGACAGGAACGCTGCGGGGTGAAGGAGCACGGAGATCCGTCGAGCGGGGTCGTTCGTGCCGCCTCGGGCCGTCAGACCCGATTGCGAAAGGGAACCCTTACGTGCGTCGGAGGGATACGCCGGTGTACTATGGCGAACGGCAAATACGCGGGGCGCAAGCTCCAGAAGGACCGCCAGAAGCACCGGTGGTCCGACTCGGAGTACGCCCGACGCGAGCGGGGACTCGCGGAGAAGTCCGACCCGCTCGAGGGCGCACCCCAGGCACGAGGCATCGTACTCGAGAAGATCGGCATCGAGGCCAAGCAGCCCAACTCCGCTGTCCGGAAGTGTGTCCGGGTCCAGCTGATCAAGAACGGCAAGCAGGTCTCCGCCTTCTGTCCCGGCGACGGCGCCATCTCCTTCATCGACGAGCACGACGAGGTCACCATCGCGGGCATCGGCGGCGCGAAGGGCCGCGCGATGGGCGACATCTCCGGCGTGAACTACAAGGTCGAGAAGGTCAACGGCGTGGCCCTGCTCGAACTCGTCCGCGGGAACGCGGAGAAGCCGGTGCGATAACCATGAGCGAGGCAGCATCCCAGCCGCTCCTCTTCGGCGAGTGGGAGATCGAGGGGATCGAGTACTCCGACCCGTCGACGGAGCGCTACATCACGGTCACGCCCGTCGCCCACAGCATGGGGCGGCACGCGGACAAGCAGTTCGCGAAGAGCGAGATCTCCGTCGTCGAGCGCCTGATCAACCGGCTGATGCAGACCGAGGAGAACACCGGCAAGAAGCAACAGGCCACCCGGATCGTTCGGGAGGCCTTCGAGACGGTTCACGACCGCACCGACGAGAACCCGATCCAGGTCCTCGTCGACGCCGTCGAGAACGCCGCCCCGCGGGAGGAGACCGTCCGCCTGAAGTACGGCGGCATCTCCGTCCCGAAGGCCGTCGACGTCGCCCCCCAGCGCCGCGTCGACACCGCCCTCGAGTTCCTCGCCCAGGGCACCTACAACGCCGCGTTCAAGTCCCCGGTCGACGTCGAGGACGCCCTCGCAGACCAGCTGCTGGGCGCCGCCAACGACGACGTCGACACCTACGCGGTCAACCAGAAGGAGGAGAAGGAACGCGTCGCGGCCGCGGCGCGCTGAGGCCGTTCGCCACTCGTTTTCCGTCTCGTCGCCCCGCCCAGCCACGCGGCACTTCCGGCGCCTGCTGGGGTTGCCGTCCGGGAATGCGACGGCTCGGCACTACGGTCGCGACAGGTCGAATGCGGACCTACTCCGTCAGCGGCATGAACACGCCGAAGACGAACGGCGTGATCAGCCCGACCAGGATGCCCAGCACCTCGAGGTCGAAGAAGAGCTGCTCCTCCCAGCCGGGGAGCGACCCGAGCACCGCGTGCCCCACGAACTCGCCGAGCACGCCGACCAGGAGCATTCCGACGCCCACGAGGAACCCGCCTTTCGCCAGCTTGGGGTAATCGTAGCTACGACGTCCGTGCATGAGCGAGGGTACGAGACGCTCGACGTAATCCTTTCGAAGCGCTCCAGCTCGACGTCCCCCGCTCGAGGCGATCGAGTCCGGCGTTCTCCGCTCGAAGCGATCGAAAGACTCACGCACGCCGACGGGAGAGTCCCAACCGATGAAGGAACTGCTTGCCGACTCGGGCGTGGAACTGCTCACGCTGCTGGCCACGGTCGCCGTCTCTGGCCTGCTGTCGGTCGCCGGGGGCGTGCTGGAGCTCCAGGCGATCGCCAACATCGTCGCCGGCGAGGTGACGCTGGGTGCCTGGGAGCTCGCCTTCGGCGGCGTGTTGCTCTACGGCGGCGTCTACCTGGTGGGCTACCAGCAGGTCGTCCCGAGGGTCCGGGAGCGCTCGGCCTGAGCGCCCTGCGCCGGGACAGCCCACCGACCGTCAGATGAAGTCCCGCACCTCGGAGTAGTACATGTCCTGGTCCTCGATCGCCCCGACGGCGCGAGCGATGTCCGCGGCCAGTGCGTGCCAGCACAGCGCGGTGGGGTCCTCGGGATCGAGGTTGTAGGTCGCGTCCTTGCAGGTGCAGGCGCCGTCCTCGACGACGTACTCGTCGCTGTGGCCCACGACGACGGTGAAGTCCTCGTACCCCTTGACCCGTCCCTCCCCGACAGCCTCGATCGCGCGGCTGCCCCGGTCGCCGTGGGCCGCGAGGATCGCCTCCACGACCGCGGGAGTCAACTCGCCGGCCTCGGCCAGCGCCGCGCGCCAGGACTCGGCCTCGTCGGTCGTTGCATCCTCGCCGCCACCACCCGCTTCCCCGCCAGCTGCGTCTCGATCCTCGGCGGGCCCGTCGGTCGGCTTCGAGGAGTCCGACGAATCCGACCCCTCCGGCGAGTCCGGCGACTCCGAGGATTCCGGCGACTCCGAGGAGTCCGGCGGCTGCTCGGTCACGGCCGTCCCTCCGCCGGCTCCGGCCCCGCCATGACGCCCGTGGCTACGGCGGGCGATGCCTAAACCCGTTGGGGTCGGCCGGAACCCAGCTGCGCGATTCGACGCCGGCCCCGGGCGTCACCGATCCGCCGTCTGGGCCTCCAGGAAGCCGACGAGCCGATCGTTGACCGGTCGGGAGCGCTCGATCGTCACGAGGTGCCCGGCCTCCGGGAAGCACTCGCGTTCTCCCCGGGGGAGCAGGTCGGCCAGTCGCTCGCCGTTTTCCGGGGGAACCACCGCGTCGGCCCCACCGTGGACGACCAGCGCAGGGAGCGTCACCTCGTGGAGCGGCCACGGCCGCTCCCAGGAGGAGAACGCCGGTGCCAGCGCCGCCCAGCTCTGCCGGGCGGCGTCCTCGGCCGTGCGCCACTCGACGATGCCATCGAGCACCGCGGGCTGTTCGGCGCGGAACGCCGGTGACAGCGCCGCCGCGAGCGAGTCCCGGACGGCGTCGGGATCGTCTCGCGACGCGTACAGCGTCTCGACGATCGACGACGGTGGCTCGGCGTCGGGGAGCCCCGGCGTGGTCGCGATCAGCGCGAGCGACCGGGCCCGGTCGTACCGCCGGGCGTGCTCGAGCGCGACGTGGCCGCCGAGCCCGACGCCCAGGAGGTGAACCCGACGCGCGTCGGCGTCGGCGAGGACCGCCTCGACGTCGTGGACGAGGGCCGCGACGGTATCCGAGCCGCTCCCGGCCGCCGGCGCTTCGGAGCCACCCGTGCCCCACGGCTCGATAGCGATGGCCTCGAAGGGGCCGGCGATGGCGGGGACCTGCCAGCTCCACTGCCAGGGGCCGTAGCCGAGCGTCGGTACGAACGCCACCGCCGGCCCGTCGCCAGCGGTCTCGTACCCGATCGTCCGATCGCCGCGGGAGGTGGTAGGCATGGCTACGGAGCAGAAGCGGCGGTGCGGTGCGGGCAGCGCACGCTCAGTCGTCCTCGAGCGGAGAGGGCGTCGGGTCGGCCTCGCCCGTCCCGGCCGAACTATCGTCGGCACTGAACCCGGGCGGTGCGTCGGCATCGCCGGCCTCGATCGGCCCCTCTGCCGTCGGGTCGAACAGCTGCAGGGCGGTGTGGATCGTCGTCCAGTCGTCCTCGGCGGCGGCGTCCCGGAGGCTGCTCGTCGGCGCCGCCAGCAGCTTGTTGACGAGCGCGTCGGCCATCGCCGCGACGGCCTCCCGCTGGCCGTCGGACAGGTCGCCCTCGGCCTCGAGCTGGTCGAGCGCCCGGTCCAGCTCCGCGGTCTTCACCGCGTCGGCGCCCTCGTACATCGCGGCGATGACCTCGTCGGCCCGCTTGCGCTTGTAGCGCTCGAGGAGGTGCTCGAAGGCCTCGTCGATGATCGCCTCGACCTCCGCGGCCGCCTCGCGGCGCTGACGGCGGGTCCGCTCGGTGACGGACTCGAGGTCGTCGAGGTCGTAGACGGTCGCCACCGGGTGGTCGTCGACCGCTGGCTCGACGTCGCGGGGCTGGGCGAGGTCGACGAACGTCGTCTCGCCCGCGCCGACGGCGTCCTCGACCCCGATCAGCGGGTCGTCGCTCGCGCTCGTCCCGACGACGACGTCGGACTCGGCGACGGCGGTCGTGATCGCGGAGAGGCCGAGCGCACTCGCCTCGACGTCGACGGCCGTGGCGACGTGCTCGGCGTGGGGGACGGTCCGGTTGACGACGAGCAGGCGGTCGATCCCGCGGCTCGCCAGCGACTTGGCGGTGATCGTCCCCATCTCGCCGGCGCCGACGACCGTCGCCGTCGCACCCACGAGGTCGGCGTCCTCCGCGGCGAACGCCGCGGCCGCGGACCCCAGGGAGTGGACGCCGTCGTTGATCGCCGTCTCGGAGCGCGCTCGCTCCCCGACGTGGATCGCCTTGGTGACCGCCTCCTCCAGGGTCGGGCCGATCCCGCCGGCACCCATCGCGTCCTGGTAGGCGTTGCGGACCTGCCCGAGCACGTGGTCCTCGCCCAGCACCAGCGATTCGAGCCCGGCGGCCACGCGCATGAGGTGCCGGAGACTCTCCTCGTGGTCCATCCGGTGGACGGCCTCCTCCCGGACCGACGGCGCGAACTCCTCGAACGCGGCCCTGCCGGTCGCGGCGTCGTCCGTGACGACGTAGGCCTCCGCACGGTTGCACGTCTGGAGGGCGAAGGCCTCCTGGATGCCCTCGCGGGCGGTGAGACAGGCCACTTCGGCGCGCTGGCTCTCCGCGCCGGCGGCCGAGATCTCGTCGACCGTCGCGGTGTCGTGTGCCACGCGAACGCCCGTGATGACGCCTGCTCCCCCGAACATCATGTGTCCTGGAGGACCTCGGTGACGAGTTCCTCCGTGATCTGATCGACGTTTGCGTTGGGGGCCCGTAAGTCTGTCCAAAGTTGCGAGGATCGTACAACGCCACGGAGCGCCCGCCGACGCTCGGCCGCCGGGACCCCTTTCTCCTGGAGCCGCTCCCGGAGCGCACCGGTCACCTCGGCCATCGCGCCGGCGCCGTCGATCTCGTCCTCGACCCGCTGGCGGAGGACGCGCGCCAGCGCCGGGCTCGTCCCGCCCGTCGATACCGAGACGACGACCGGGTCGTCGCGGACTGTCGCGGGGACGGCGACGTCGTCGACCGGCCGCCTCGCGGAGGCCCCATCCGCCGCGGGGCTCGCCACCTCTCCCTCGCCCGCACCGACAGTCTCCACGCCCTCGCTGGCGGTCACGACGCCCTCGCCAGCGGTCTCGGCGTCCTCGGAATCGCCAACCGACGCCGCGGCGCTGCGGTCTGCCCGATTGCACAGTGCACCCCGCTCCCGTGCGGCCGCCGCGGCGGCCTCGTTGATCGCGACGTCGTCGGTGGCGGCGACGACCAGCACCGGATCGACGCGCTCGACCCACGCCGCGATCTCGCCGGACTCCGGCGCGGCCCGCACCAGTTCGGCGTCGCCGAAGTCGGCGTCGGCGAAGGCGGGGCTCACGACCACCACGTCCGCCTCGACGGCGAAGTGCCGGGCTTTCCTGGCGCCGACGCTCCCGCCGCCGAAGACCAGCACCGTCTCGTCCGTGAAGTCGTGGGCAAGCGGGATCATCGGATCGGTCGTCACTCCACCTCGCTCGCGGGCGTCTCGGCGTCGGTGGACTCCTCGGTAGGCGCCTCGCCGTCCCGCGAGGCGTCGTCGGTCTCCCCGCCCCGGTCGCTCGCGGCGTCCGACGCCCGCTCGGCGACGTTGATGCCCGTCTTCTTCAGGATCTCCGTCGAGAACAGCGTGTCCCACGCGCGGATCTCGGTCACCTCGGCGACGGTCTCCCGGACGGTCTCGATCCGCGCCTCGCTTTCGGCTTCCGAGCGGCCGTGGGTCATCGCAAAGAGGTTGTACGGCCAGACGCCCTCGTGGCGCGGGCGCTCGTAGCAGTGGGTGACGAACGGCAGGGCGGCGACGGCCTCGCCGACAGCCGTGACGTCCTCGTCGGGGACGTCCCAGACGGTCATCCCGTTCTCGGCGTAGCCCAGCGCGTAGTGGTTGGGGACGACGCCGACGCGGCGTACCTTCCCTTCATCGCGGAAGCGGGCGAGGGTCCCCCGGACCCACGCCGGGTCGCGGTCCAGTTCCGCGGCGACGTCGGCGTAGGGCGTCCGGGTCAGCGGGAGGCCGTCCTGGACGGCCGCGACGAGGGCGAGTTCGTCGTCGGTCAGTCCGTCGGGCTCGTGATCCGCGTCCACATCGCCGCGGACGCCGCCCGGGGCGTCAGCTCCCGGACCGAGGTGAGAGAGGTCCAGCCCCTCGTCCTCGAGTGGCCCCTCGACCGGAAACCGTGCCGAGACCCGGAACTCCTGGAGCTTCGGCATGTCGTAGGTGGGCTGGCCCGTCTCGGCCTCGATCTCCTCGAGGACGGTGGGCACCCGATCCGGGTCGGCGACGGAAAGCACGAACCAGACGTTCAGCTCGGGGTGGTCGCGGGCGTAGTTGTGGGCGACCTCGGGCCGGTCGTTGATCGCCTCGACGACCTCGTCGTGGCGCTCGTCGGGGGCGTACGTCGCGACGAGCGTGGCGGTCCCGCCGATCTCGTCGGCGTTCACGAGGGGACCGAAGCGCGAGAGCGTGCCCGCCTCGTCCATCGCCGCGATCCGCTCGAGCAGGCCGTCGGCGTCGGCGTCGATTCCCCGGTCACGCAACGCCGCGGCTGCCGGCTCGAACGGGTCGGCGACGATCGGGAACCCGCCCTGGAAGGCGTTGACGATCGCCCGATCGCGCCGCGAGAGGGCCGCGTCCATGCACGGCGGGACGGCGTCGATGGGGATAAGCCGTGCGACCGCGGGTGCTGGAGAATCCGGCCGCAGGCTGTGGGCATAGCGACGGCAGGCAGTGGGCACGGTGGCCCCAGGCACGGGGACCCGCACCTGCCGAGCCTACCAGTCCAGCAGGATGGCGAACAGCCCCACCGCGGCGCCGATGAGGCCGGCGGCAGCACCCGGATTGCCCCGCCGCGCCAGCGCGTAGGAGAGCCCGGAGATCACGACGACCGACGCCGCGGCACCGGCGCTGATCCCGAGGTGCTCGAGGACGTTCCGGCGGGCCCGGGCGTCCCGACCGACCTGGCCGCCGAGCCCGATGGCGTGATCGCCGACGTCCCACGCGACGACCGAGGCCGCCGCACCGACGAGGGCGACCCCCGGCGCTGCGCCCAGCGCGCCGGCGAGGACCACGCCCCCGAAGCAAAGCACGCCCCCGATCGTGTGAAGCGATCGGCGGCCGCCCTGAACGCCGACGGCCATCAGGACGATCCCCGCGCCGGCCACCGCGACGGCCGACCCGGCGAAGGCTGCCGCGACGACGGCGATCGCGCCGACGCCGACGGTCGCGGAGACGCCCGGGGACGGCGAGCGGTCGTCGAAGGTCACGTCGCTCACGCCGACCACCGCCGTTGGGACCGGGCGAGCGCCCGCGCGAACGGTTCGGCCGGATCCCAGTCGATCGCCGGGATCCCGCGCTGGCGGGCGCCGGCCAGCCGGAGGGAGCGGGCCAACCCCGCGGCCTGCTGGCCGACGGTGTCGCTCACGCAGACGTCCGGGCTGACGACGGTCGTGAGGTGGCCGTGTGCGTCCAGCCGGTGGGCCGCCTGACTGGCGCCTTCCTCGAGCATCGGGGAGACGAAGACGACCTGGGTGTCGCTGGCGATGCGGTTCCGGATCTCCCGGCCGGCCGCGTAGACGTTCGCGCTGCGGTCCGGGGGCGTGCGCTCGAAGGCCTCGTGGGTGCCGAGTGCGGTCCTGATCGCCAGACGGTGCTGGACGCCGCGTCCCGGGATGAGCCACGGCGGCCGCGGCGAGAGCGCCGTGAGGCCGACGGAGTGGCCGTCGTCCAGCAGCGAGCCGGCGATCGTGCGGGCCGCCTCGACGCAGTGGTCGACGCTCGTCGCAGCCGTGGGGTCCGGCGCAGCGTACGCCGCTCGCCGTGCGTCGACGACGATCAACACCGAGGCCGCCCGCTCGCGGCGGTACTCGACCGTGGTCAGGTCGCCGGTCCGGGCGACGCGCTTCCAGTCGATCCGGCCGAGTGGATCGCCGGCGCGGTACTCCCGCGTCGCGTGGAACTCGACGCCGTCGCCGCCCTCCGCCGCCGAGGTCCGGCCCGTGTAGCGCGTCGTCTGTGGACGAAGTGGGAACGGCGGCGGCTCGGCGGGCAGCGACGGGACGCAGTCGATCGTGCCGGGCGCGTCGATCTCCACGGCGCGCTCGGTCGCCCCGCTCGCGTCGCGAACGATCGCCACGACCGGATCGAACGTGTGCCCGCCCCGGGCGGCCTCCAACTCGTACGAGACCGCGGCGGACTCGCCGGGCGGGAGCGAGGTGGCGATCCGGGGGGATCCCGACGCCACCGCGAGCCCCGAGGGGACGCCGTCGACGATACGGAGGTCGCGGAGCCGGCCGTCCCCGTCGTTGTGGACCGTCAGCGTGACGGGGATCTGCTCGCCCACGTCGGGGTCTGTGACCTCGATCGCTCGCTCGACCTCGAGGGCCGGCGACGGCGCGGCGCCGAGGCGGCCGTAGGCGGCGAACGCCACGCCGAAGACGCTGGCCAGGAGCAGGCCCGGCTGCTCGATGATCAACCCGAAGCCGATCGCCAGCAGCGTGAGCCCCGTCACGCCCCGCCACCGCCGGGTCCAGCGCAGTCCGGTCGGGACCGGCTCCGTCCACGGATCGGGCTCCTCGTCAGGCTGGGCGTGGCGGGCGGCCGCGGGGATGCTCTGTTCGCTCACGCGCCAGCCCCCGCGATGCGAACCAGTTCGGCGACCGCCGCCCTGGCCCGCGCTGTATGGGGGTGGTCGCCGCCGACCGGCCGGCGGATCGCGCCGGTCACCTGGTCGCTTGCGCCCCCATCGCCGCCGAGCCGGAAGAAGCTCGCCGCCCGCTCGTCGTCGGTCCACGCGCCGCTCCGGAGCTGTTCCCGGGCGGTCTGCGTCGTGCATCCCCGGTGACGGGTGAGGACCTCGATGGCGAGCTCGCGGAGGTCGTCGCGGGTCTGGGCCCGGAAGTAGCGGACGGCCTCCGTGGAGCTCAGGCTCGCGACGTGGGCGAGTTGTTCGTCCAGTTCGTCGCCTGGCACCTCGATCGGTCGCAGCTCCTCGCGCTCGGGCGGCCGGTAGCCACGATCCTCGGCGCGAACCCACCGGCGCAGGAGCCCCGCGCCCACGGCGATGCCGGCGACCCCCAGGATCGTTCGGGTCTGGTCCTCGACCAGCCCGCTGACGTCGACGGCCGTGCTGAAGACGCTGAGGATCCCGACGACCACGACCACTGCCGCGACGGCGAAGCCCACTGTCCCGACGTCGATTGCGCGCAGGCGGTCGGCGGCAGCGCTCATCGCTCACCCGAGATCCTGCCGCGGGCCCGACGTGCCCGCTCCTCGAGTGATTCCTCGGGCTCCTCCGGGCCGTACCGGACGAGTTCGAACAGCGACGTGATCTCCCGCGAGACGTCCCGGGCGACGCCGGCGGCCTCCGCCCGGTCGGCGACCTCCCCTGGCGTCGACCGCCGGGCGTCGACCCCGGCGGCGTCCGCCAGTGCGAGCCAGGCACGGTAGACCTCGTTGTCCGCAGCCACGTGGCCGACCCCGGCACCGCCAATGGGGCCACCGCCACCGGCAGGCGCCGTCGCGCCGGGTTCACCCTCGACGACTGCGGCCTCGGGCTCCCCCTCGACGTCGTCCTCGCTCTCCGACCGGTGGAGCATGAGCGCGACCATCACGAGCACGCCCACGAGCACCGCGACCCCGAGGATCGCCGGGAGCTCGAGGCCCGTCGCGTCGCTGACGGCGCCGGCGCCCTCGGCGTTGCCCTCGCCGCCCAGTCCGGAGGAGCCGCCGCCGACGCTCGGCGAGAACTGCTGGAGCAGCAAGTAGAGCACGCCGAAGACGAGGAGGACCGCGATGGCCTTGCCCCCGTACTCCCGGAGCACCGTCAGGAACTCCTCCCAGTCCCAGCGGACCAGCCCGAGAGCGAGTCCGACGATGGCCACGAGTGCCCCGACGACCGCGAGGATCCCGATCGCCATCGTGAGGTAGGCGCCGTCGAACAGCGGATTCAGCTCCTGGATCTCCTGAAAGATGCCACTCTCTCCCTCGCCGATCCCGCTCCCGGACCCGTCGCCCAGTCCCGCACTCCCGCCGCCGGACCCGGTGTCGCCCATCGAGGCCCCCGCAGCACCGAGGGCGACGACGACGAGGACGAGCACGAGGCCCGCCCTGACACGTCTCCCGTCCATGTGTTCCGAGGTAACGTGGCGGCTAGTTTGCCTCTTTCGGTCGTCCGCGGGGTCCCGGCGCGGGGACCGCCAGCAGCCGCCCGGGTCAGCCCTCGACGACGGTCGTCGCGAAGCCGGTGTCCTCGGAGACGGCCGCAGCGAGCGCCGCGAGGTCCGGCCCGGACTCGAAGTAGAAGACCAGGTCGTAGCTGCCCGCCCGGAGCAACTGCTGGCACTCCCAGACGAACCCGTCGTCGGCGAGCGTCTTGCCCTGGTGCTGGTTCGAGGCGAACTCGGGACTGTCGTTGCCCGAGTAGACGTACGTGTCGGTCGGGTCGTGGCCGGCGTGCTCGGCGATCAGGTCCCCGACCGTGAGCGTCGCCTCCTGCATCTCCACGTCGGCCTCGCTCGCGAGGTCCGTGTGGACGACGAGCCCGTCGAGTTCGATCTCCCCCGGCTCCAACAGCGCAGCGGTGCGCTGGTAGAGTTCCGGATCCTGGACGTCCTCCATGGTGGACCCAGCGTCGCTGCTACCTTACGGGTCACGATCCGCGGCCGTGGGTGGAGGGCAGGCGTCAGGCGGCGATGGGCAAGCACACGGTCCGTGACGGCGCTGGCGCTATCGGCGGGAAAAACGGAGAATCGCGTTTCTCGGGGACGTCACCGCTCCCGGTGCCTGGTCCGCCGTGTCTGTGCTTACAGACGGGTCAGGTTCTTCGCGCGCGGGCCCTTGTCGGCCTGCACGATCTCGAACTCGACCTCCTGCCCTTCCTCCAGGTCGGGACCGCCGACGTCCTCCATGTGGAAGAAGACGTCCTCGTCAGAGGCCTCGGTTTCGATAAACCCGTAACCGCCCGAATCGTTGAAGAAGTCGACCGTACCTTGCGGCATTGCATCCAAAGCGTCACCCTCCACGTATATAAATTACGTGATGAACGGTACGAGAGTGCCGATATCGGACGGCTCAACCCGTCTACGAGCCACTCTGCGCATTCGAGATCACGTGGACGCTCCGGGCCTCGGGCGCCGTTGGACGGTGCTCGGGCCACCGGGCACCGTTGGACGGTGCTCGATCCACCCGAACGGAGGGGTCGGACGGTCGTCTCGAGGATGAGGAACGTCGTGGCCGGGAGTACCACCGAACGACGGCAGCACATCACCGAGACGGACCGGACGAGCTGGAACCGCGCCGCTCGACTGTCCGGCCACGTACCACGACGACGGATCCACACCGGAGCGCTCCGGTGGCTGGCGATCGCACTCCTTGCGGAACGTACAAACCCTCCCCCGACGATGACCCGACTGTGAGGACGGTCCCCGGGATCGAGTGGCTGCGCGGCCGGATCAGCCGTGCCTACGAGCGCCAGCTCGAGCAGTCGATCGACGATCCCCCGGAGCACGTCGCCGTCATTCAGGACGGCAACCGGCGGTACGCCCGCGAACGCGGCGCCGCGGCGACCGACGGCCACCGCGAGGGCGCCGAGACGACCCAGCAGCTGCTGCAGTGGTGTGAGGAGCTCGGGATCCAGGAGCTGACGCTGTACACCTTCTCGACGGAGAACTTCGACCGGCCGAAGGAGCAGCGCGAGGTCATCTTCGACCTCGTCGAGGAGAAGCTCTACGAGTTCGCCGACGCCGACCGGGTCCACGAGTCGGAGGTCGCGATCCGTGCGATCGGCGACCTCCAGCGGCTGCCCCCACGGGTCCGGGAGGCCGTGGACTACGCCGAGTCCCACACCGCCGACTACGATCAGTTCGTGTTGAACATCGCGCTGGCCTACGGCGGGCGCGCGTCGATGCTCGAGGCGGCACGCGACGTCGTCGAGGCCGCCGCCGAGGGCGACCTCGACCCCGCGGAGATCGACGTCGACACCGTCGCCGAGCGGCTCTACGACGGCGAGGTCCGCGACGTCGACCTCATCGTCCGCACCGGCGGCGACCGACGGACGAGCAACTTCCTGCCGTGGCACGCCAACGGCAACGAGGCCGCCGTCTACTTCTGTACGCCGTACTGGCCCGAGTTCTCGCGTGCGGACTTCCTCCGCGGACTGCGGACCTACGAGCACCGCGAGGCGTCCTGGCGGCGCACCCGCGCGCGGCGAGGGGTGGCACTGCTCCGCGCGCTCGGTGGCGTCGAACTCGCGGAGGCGCGCCGAACCGTCGAGCGGTTCCGGGACGCGCTCCCCGACGGCGAGAGCCCGGAGGTCGAGACAGAGGCGCCGCCGGAGTCCGGCACGCCGACGGACTGACGCCGGCCAGCCGGCCGTCGCTCACTTCCCGAAACGGCGGTTCCGGTGGATGTACTCCCGGATCGCGCGGAGGTAGTCGCGCTTGCGCAGGTCCCGCCAGTTGACGTCGGTGAAGTACAGCTCCGAATAGACCGACTGCCAGATCATGAAGTCCGAGAGCCGCTCTGCGCCGGTCTTGATCACCAGATCGGGCTCGGCGGGGACCGCGAGTTCGGCCTCCACGTCGGCCTCGTCGAGGTCCGCGGGGTCGAGGTCGCCTGCAGCGGCCTCCGTTGCCAGGGCCTTCACCGCCTCGGTGAACTCGTGCTTGCCGCCGAGACCGAGGACGATCCGGATCGGTGGATCGCCGTCGGACTCCGCCGTGGCAGAATCGTCTCCACCACCGTCTCCGCCAGTTGGCTCGCCCGAGCTCGACTCGGCGTCGACGGGACCGTCGGTCGTCTCGGCTGCGCTGTGATCGGCGGTCGTCTCGGCGCCGTCGTGACCGGCAGCCATCTCGGCTGCGCCGTGACCGGCGGTCGTCTCGACGGCTCCCGCCCGGGCCGTCGAGACGGGCGACCCCTCAGGCCCGGCCGGAGCGCCGTCCGCGCTGGTGTCGACCGCCCGGTCGGATGCGGCACCGCCCGCCGCGACCGTCGCGGATTCGGGGTGGTGGATCGCGACCGGTGCGGGCGCGTCCACCGCCGCGAGGCCACGCTCTAATGGTTCGATGGCCTCCGGGTCGAGGACGCTCACGTAGACGGCCACGCGCTCGGCGCCGTAGGCGAACGCCCAGCCGAGAAAGTCCTCGAGGGTCTCGTAGGCCCCAGGCTCCAGCAGGTCCCGCTCGGTGATCGCGAGGGCAACCGTCGCCGGCGGATCCGGGTCTGCGGTCCGGATCCGGAGCGCGAGATAGCGGTCGTACAGTCCCACGTCGAGGACGTGGAGCGGTCGACACCTAAACCCCATCGGGACTGGGCAACCAGTGGGACGGGAGAGTCCATCGGGAGGACGCGTTCGGGCCTGAGCGCTTGGAACGGTGTCTCGGCCCGTGAGACGGCCACTGTCGGCGATTTCCGACCTTCGGGAGGGTTAAGTGCTCCTCAGCGCAAGCCCCGATACTGTGACTGGCACCGTGCGGCGGGCGGTGGCCTACGGGGGCGTGGGGGCGCTGGCACTCCCCGCGCCGGTGCTGGGGACGGCGGCAGTCGTCCCCTTTCTCGTCGTCGCGGCGGGCGCCCTCGCCGTGACCGACGGGCCACTCTTCGAGCTCTTCGCCCGTCCGACGGACCGGGAAGCCGGGCGGCTCCGGGGACTCTTCGACTTCGCGCTCGCAGCGACGGTGCTCGGCGGGCTGGCCGCGTTCGGCGACCTCCCCGTCGCCGTCTTCGTCACGAGCGTGTTGCTCGTGGCGGCGGGGAACCTCGGGGGCGAGGTGACGTTCGTCCACTCCGAGTTGCCGCCCACACTCGGCGTTCTCGCCGGGGGCCTCGTCGGCGGGGCGATTGGACTGGTGGGCGCCGCAACCCTGGCCGGCACCGGGATCGAATCGGGCAGCGCCATCCTGCTGGTGCTCGCGGGCGCGCTCGTCGGCGCCCTCGTCCGGTCGATGCTGTTCCCGCGGGACGAGCCACCGGTCCTCCTCTCCGTCGGGCTCCTGTTGTGGTTCCTCGCGGCCGTCGACGCGGGCGCGGACCCGGAGGCAGTCGCGATCGCCGTCGCCGTGATGACGGTCTTCGGCGTGCTCTCCTACGCGATCGACACGGCGTCCCTGGAGGGCGTGCTCGCGGGGGTGCTCCTGGGCCTGCTGACGATCCTGCTGGGCGGGTACGCCTGGTTCGTCGTCCTCCTGACGTTCTTCGGGGTCGGCGGGCTCGCGACGAAGTTCCGGTACGAGACCAAACTCGAGCGGGGCGTCGCCGAACCCGACGGCGGCAACCGCGGCGGCGTGAACGTCCTCGCGAACTCACTGGTCGCCGTCGGCGCGGTCTGCGTCCTCGCAGCCGTCGAAGCGGGCCACCTCGAGTCGCCGACGGCGCTGGTCGCCTTCGCCTTCGGTGGGGCGGTCGCGACAGCCCTCGGCGACACGCTCTCCAGCGAGATCGGCGCCGCCTTCGACGGCGCCCGGCTCATCACCACCTTCGAGCGGGTGCCAGCCGGCACCGACGGCGCGATCACGTGGCAGGGCACGCTCGCCGGCGCCGCCGGTACGGCGACCATCGGCGGGCTGGCGCTCGTCCTGCTGCCCGAGATCGCGCTCGCCGGCGGGATCCTCGTCGCGGTCGGCGGTGCCGTCGGCATGACCCTCGACAGCGTGCTCGGGGCGACGGTCGAGGGGAGCCAGCTCGGCAACGCGGGGGTCAACTTCGGTGCGACGCTCGGCGGCGCGATCGCGACGGCGGCGATGGCAATCGCGGTCGGGCTCGTGACCGTCGGCGGAATCGCGGTCTGACCGACCGCAAGCACCGTCCGGACGCAGCGCTTCGGAGAGACTCGAGAGCACGCTGCACGAGAGCGTGTGAGAGTACGAACGCAGCCGGGCGATCGACCGCCTCCGCGTCAGCTCGCGAGGACGGCCTCGGCGGTCCGCACCCGCACGTCCGTCGGCCGCTTGGTGAACTCCCCGAGCTCCGCGGCGACGACCTCGCGGACGCCCAGCTGGGCGGCGAGGTCGAGCAGTCGTTGCTCGAGCCGGCCGTCGAGCACGATCGCTCGCGGGACCTCCTCGGCACCCTCCAGCGCGTCGAAGGCCGCCTCGGCAGGCGCGGTCTCGAGCAGCTCCGCGTCGGCGTCGAGGAAGCGGACCTCGTCGGTGTCCACGGCAGCCTCGACGTGCCCCGGAACCGTCGATGGCTCCGGGGAGTCCGCGAGGGAATCCTGGGCGTCTCCGCCAGCAGCACCGCCGGCCGCCGAAGCGTCGCTGGCGGCGCCGTCCTCGGCGCCATCGCTGTCGCCGGTGTCCGCCTCCGGGTCGAGTTCGGCGTCGGGGTCGGCCGCACCATGGGGCGCTTCCGGGTCGATCGTCGAGGGCGGAACCGACTCGGCGCCGCCTTCGACGACGGGCGCCACGCCATCGGCCCTCGGCTCGGCGCTATCGACGGGATCGGCGTCTCCAGCGTCGCCGGCACCGACCTCTCCCGCCTCCTCGGCACCGGCCTCTCCTGCAACGCCGTCCTCGGCCTCCCCCGTCACGCCGCTTTCGGCCTCCGTCTCGGGGACCTCGACGGCAGTGCCGCCGGAGGTCCGGACCCGCGCGGCGTCGGCGAGATCCCGGGCGGTGGCGGCGTCCTCGACGGCGGCGACGTCCACGGCGCTCCGGAGGGCGGCCAGGACCTCCGAGCGCGTGAGGTCCTCCACGGACCGGTTGGCGGGCGCGAACGCGACCGCGTCGACGTCGCCGACCTGGCGGAGCTCCCGGAGGACCAGTTCGCCGCCGCGGTCGCCATCGAGGAAGGCCGTCGTCCGACGATCCCGGGTGAGCTCCGCGACGGCGTCTGGAACGTCCGTCCCCTCGACGGCGATGGCGTTCTTGACGCCCGCCGCGAGCAGCGTCTTCACGTCGGCCCGGCCCTCCACGACGATGACGGCGTCGCCACCCTCGACGTTGGGACCGGCCGGGAGCCCCTCGAAGGTCGTCACGTCTGCGGTCGCGACCCGTCGTCGGACGGACTCGATGATCGCGTCGCTGGTGGCCTCCTCGAACTCCGAGAGGAGCAGCTCCTGGGCGCGCTCGACGACGCGGCGGCGGGTGGCCGCCCGGACGTCTTCGAGTTCGGTGACCTCGACGGTGGCGTGACACGGCCCGACGCGATCGATGGTCTCGAGGGCGGCTGCGAGCGTCGCGGTCTCGACGCGGTCGAGGCTCGTCGCGATGGTGATCTCGCCGACGGACTGGCCGCCGCTGGTCTCGATCTCCACGTCGATCCGGCCGAGCTTCGAGGACTCCTGGAGCCGGCGGATGTCGAGCTCCTCGCCCAGCAGGCCCTCGGTCTGTCCGTAGACCGCGCCGACGACGTCGCTGCGCTCGACGACGCCGTCGGCCGCGATCGCCGCGTGGATGAGGTACTTGGCGGAGTTGTCCATGGGTGGGCGGCCCGGGGGACCCGCCGGGCCGGATACTATTGATTGCATCTAGGGCAGTGAGCACGCAAAGTCCTATCGGATGCCCCAGCACGTCGGGACTCCGCTGAGCGGGCCACGCACGGCACCCGGCACTAGCCGGCCCAGCCGGGCCAGGGGGTCACGCCTGCAGCGTTTCGAGACACGAGAGCAGCCGCTCGGTCGCCGCCGCGTCGAACCGGAGCGGCCGGCGCCACCACGGCCCCGCACCCGAATCCTCCGAGAGTCCGGTGACGATCGGCCCTGCCTGTGCGCCGCCAGCGGGGCTGGACAGCGGGAGCGCAGCGTCGAGCAGTGCCGATCGCTCGGGATCGCCCAGTAGCAACACCTCGGCGTCGGGCTCGGCGCGCTTCCGGTGGGCGTTCTCGGAGAGCCGACGACGATCCGTGGCGGGAAGCGCCTCGAACTCGCCGCCCGGGACCGGATCGCGATCGAGACGGAACCCGCCGATCACGAACGCGCCCCAGCGCGGCGGTCGCCAGTCCGTCGCCTCTCCCCCATCCACGCCATCCGGCTGCGAGACGCCCTCCGGAAGCGGTCGCGGCGGCGCTGCCGGCCCCGCCCCGTGCTCGAGGGTGTCCAGGGTCGCGTAGAAGCAGACGAGATCGCCCGCGGACAGCGACAGTAGCGGCGTCGCCTTCACGCCGTGCTCGTCGCCGTAGGTGTAGGCCGTCGAGCCGTGGACGCCGGCGAAGGAGGGGTCGAGGTGGACCGCCGCGTCGCGGTACTCAGCCGGCACCGCGACCGGAAGATCCAGATCGGCGTAGGTCGGCACCGACGACCTTGCCTGGGGGTCCAGGGGTTCGCGCTCCGGGATGGGAACGTACGCGAAGCTGCCGTCGGGCCGGATCGGCCCCCGCACGCCCGGGAGGGTACTGTTGGCGGCGACGTTGATCGCGACGGCGCGTGGCACGGCCGGAGGTGGGTCGCGGAGTGGAAAAGCCTCGCGCCCTCCCGTGGTTGCCGGTCCCGTCGTATCGAAACGTTCAACACCGGAACCGGGCAAGCACTGCCTGCGCGCCTGGGTAGCTTAGCGGTAAAGCGCGTCCTTGGTAAGGACGAGACCGCGGGTTCAATTCCCGCCCTAGGCTCTTCTCGCGACCGCTCGTCGCGCAGTCTCGTCTGCGCGACGACGGAGGGAGCGTGAAAGCCCTCGCGGGAATTGAACCCTGGAAGTCGCAGCCGGGGAGCGAGCGAAGCGAGCGACTCGGACCGTCTTCCTCCGGTTCAATTCCCGCCCTCGACCACCTCCCGACCGCTCGGAACGCGACACCCGACGGACCACTCCCAGACCGAACGACGATCACGAACGGCGAGAGCGAACGACTGCCCTCGCCATGTGAGCCGCCCTCCCCTACCGCGCCACGACCACCGTCACCGGCGACCGCCGCACCACCTTCTCCGCGACGTTGCCCAACAGCACCCGCGAGACGCCCTGGCGCCCGTGGCTGCCGATGACGATCAGATCGACGTCGTGTTCCTCGGCGTACTCGACGATCTCGTCGGCGGGCTGGCCGACCGCGATCTCGACCTGGAACTCGATGTCCGATCGATCGATGAGGTCGCTGACCTCCTCGGAGATCGCCTGGCTGCGCTCGTCCTTCGCGGCCTTCAGCCGCTCCTGGACGAGGTCGATGCCCGCGACCAGCGAGCCCCCGGACATCTCGATCACCCGGAGCAGGACGATCTCCTCGTCGGGGTACTCGCTGACCGCGAAGGTCAGCGCTTCCTGGGCGGGGTCGGAGCCGTCGTAGGCGACGAGGATCGACATGCGCGGTCCTACGCGTCGCGCAGGGATAAATTCGATCGCAGGTCGAGGGACGGCGCGCCCCCGAAGTCGGGGGTAACGGCCGACACGGGGGACTCCGCCCGCGCGAGCGAGCGCCAGTCGTCCGCGGTCGGTCGCTCGCTCCGGCCGACGCCAGACACCCGCAGCTCGGGGGGAGATCGCGGAAAAACGGCACGATGGGACGGGAACGCCGACTGCGTCACGCGCTCGTCCAGTGCTCGTAGCCGTTGAACGCGGCGAGGACGAGCGCGATCACGCCGGCGCCGATCGTGCTGTACATGGGCTGTGTGCTACCGATGTCACCGCTCAGCACGAACGGCGACGCGATCAGCCACAGGCCCGCCAGGGCGGCGAGCCAGCCCGCCCACTCGACGGGCGTGCCGGTCGGCAGCTCCGCCCGGATGCGGACGCCGTAGGCCCCGACGGCCGCGAAGACGACGATCGCGATCCCCGCGAGGATCGTGCTGTACATGGCGGCTCCGCTCCCGATCGAGCCATCGAGGACGAACGGCGACGCCACGGCCCACAGCCCCACGAGCACGGCGAGCCACGGGAGCCACCGGGTGAACCGCTCCGCGGTGGAAGCGGCAGTCGCTGGCTGTTCGGTTGCCATGGCTGGGACACCATCGAAGACGTAATCAGCACTTCTATATAAAATTGACTCTAAAGAGGCCCCCCGGTATGCCTGGATAGCGTCGCTTTTACAAGTGAAAAGGAAGTATGTTCGGGCGGAGCCATGCCCCCGAGTCCCGACACCGACCAGGCGGTACAGCGCGTCAAAAACGCGTTCGAGGGCGCCGCCGAGGAGGCCGGCGAACTGAGCGAGGCGGCCCGCGAGGAGTTCGAGGAGGCGATGGCGGACCTCGAGGAGAAGATCGAGGGCCTGCGCGACTGACGGGAGCGGCCCGCCGCTCGATCGACTCCCGGCAGTCGCCCGCGTCGGCGAGTCGATCAGTCCGGCAGGTAGCGGACGCTGAGGAGCCCCTCTGCCGTCCGGACCTCGACCCGCGTCGCACCGATCCTGGCGGCCCGCTCGATCGTCGCCTCGTCCTCGACCACGTCGGCGGCGGCCGCCGACTCGCTTCCCGCCTCCACGGCGAGGACGTGCACCTCGCCCTCCCCCGCGCGCTCGAAGCGCTCGACGTCGCCCACGTCCAGCGTCTCGACGGCCTCCCGCGAGCGGCGAGTGGGTTCGAGGGTGACGTGCTCGCGAGGGATCTCGCGGGAGGCCTCGATCTCGGCGCTCCAGGTCACCTCAATCGGCGGTTCTGGCTGGAGCGTCGCGTCGACCACGGTCCCCGCAGACAGCTCGGGATTTGTCTCCAGCGTGTGGACCTGGCCGCTCTCGACGTCCCGCAACACCGCCGACGCGTCGTCGGCCTCGACGACGAGAAAGGTCCCCTCGGTCCCTGTCATCGACAGCGACTCCGCCGTGGACGCCCTTCCGCGTTTCGCGTTCCGGAGCGGGCTGACGTCCGGCGGTCGATCCGCTCCCGAGGCTCAGGATGCAGCGTCCTCGCCGGTCTCCGATCCACCCGTCCCACGGTCCGTCAGGACGCTCGCGCCGGGGAGGCGCGCCGCGATCGAGGTGACCCAGCCCAGCTTGAACAGTCCCACCTGCGAGAGCACGCCGAGCGCGAACAGGCCCAGGAACCAGGGGTCGTCGACCGAGAAGATCACGGGATCGATCACGGGGCCGTCGGCGGCCGCGCTCAGATCGTCCATCGTGATCTGTCTGGAGGCGAAGGCGGCACCGACGAACGCGGTCAGGAAGATCAACACCGTCCGGGTGAAGAACACGGCCGCGAAGGCGACCACGAGCCCGGTGGCAACGGCGACCCCTGCCTTGGGCACGAGCCCGCTGGCGCCGACGACGTCGGTCACGACGAAGATGCCGAAGACACTCCCGACCGTGAACCCGGCGAGCGCGACGACGATCGAGAGCACGCTGTAGGCGACGATCACGCCGACGAGCGCGCCGACCACCACGGCGACGGCGGTCGCTGCGAGCCCCTCCAGCCCGACGGCGCCGCCGATCGTCGGTGCGAGCGTGAAGCCGACGCCGCCACCCAGGACCGCGCCGAGCAGCGCGACCCCGTAGACCGAGAGGGCGGCCCCGGCCAGCAACAGGAGCACACCCAGTGCCACCAGTCCGACCGCGACGAGTTCGACCATACGGATCGCTCGACCCGCGGGGTGGTGAATCTTGTCCCGCGGTCCTCAGGTCCGGACGGCGTCGAGTCGCTCCCGGGTCGCCCGGTCGCCGGTCCAGTAGATCCGGATCGTCTGGCCACTCCGGACCTGGACGGTGACGGCTGTTCCCTCGGTGACCCGCTCGGGGAAGCCGACGACGCGCTCGCGGCCGTTGATCGTCGCGATGAGTTCGTCGCCGCGGAGCGCCTCGCCGCCAGCGTGGACGAGGCTGACGTGGGTGTCGTTGATCCGCTCGACCTCGAAGCTCGCCTCGGGTGTGGTGGTGCCGTCGGAGCCGGCCTCGATGGCGCCGAACACGGCGAGACCGACCGAGGCCAGGAGGACCACCGCGAGGACCGCCCCCAGCACGTCGAGCTTGCGGTCCCGGGTCAGCGACATACGCCGTCCTCGCCGACGCGTCCGCCTAACGGTTGCGGATCGGGAAGCCCCGCCGACGCGGACTGGCGGGGACCGCTGGGTTCAAGCGCGGCCCCCGGCAACCCCGGGCCATGTACGACCGGATCAAGGGGTTCCGGGACGTCTACCCCGTGGAGATGGCTGGCCGACGGTGGCTCTTCGACGAGCTCGAGGCCACCGCGCGGCGCTATGGCTTCCGCGAGGTCGACACCCCCGCCCTCGAGCGGACCGCGATGTACGTCGACAAGAGCGGCGAGGAGATCGTCGAGGAGCTGTATAGCTTCGAGGACCAGGGCGGACGATCGGTCGCGCTCACCCCCGAGCTGACGCCGACGGTCGCCCGGATGGTCGCCGAGCGGGGACAGGAGCTCTCCAAGCCCATCAAGTGGGTCTCGACGCGGAAGTTCTGGCGGTACGAACAGGTCCAGCAGGGTCGATTCCGGGAGTTCTACCAGACGAACGTCGACGTGCTGGGCTCCGCGGAGCCCGACGCCGACGCCGAGATCCTCGCGGTCTCCGCCGAGATGCTGACCGGACTGGGCCTCGGCGCCGAGGACTTCGAGTTCCGCGTCTCCCACCGCGACATCCTCGGTGGCCTCCTCGGGGCGTTCGACGCCGACGTCGACACCCGCGAGGCGATCCGCACCGTCGACAAGAAGGAGAAGATCGAGCGCCGCGAGTACCTCGACGGCCTCGTGGCGGCGGGCCTGACCGAGGCACAGGCAGAGGAGTTCGACGGGCTGCTCGCGACCGCCGAGGACGACCTCGAGGACCTGGTCGCCTTCGCCGGCACCGACCGGATCGAGGAGGCCGTCGGCAATCTCCAGGCCGTCCTCGACGCAGCCGCCGACTACGGCGTCCGAGAGTACTGCACCCTGTCGCTGTCGACCGCACGCGGCCTCGATTACTACACCGGAACGGTCTTCGAGTGCTTCGACTCGACGGGCGAGGTCTCCCGGGCGGTGTTCGGCGGCGGGCGCTACGACGACCTCATCGAGGAGATGGGCGGGCCGCCAACGCCCGCCGTCGGCGTCGCGCCGGGCGCGGCACCCCTCTCCTTGCTCTGTCAGCGCGCCGGCGTGTGGCCCGAGGACGGTCTCACGACGGATTACTACGTCCTGCAGGCGGGAGACACCCGGCCCGAGGCCGCCGCCGTCGCGCGCGACCTCCGGGAACGGGGCCACGTCGTCGAGTCCGACGTGGCCGACCGCGGCTTCGGGGCACAGCTCGAGTACGCCGACTCGATCGGCGCCGAGACGGTGGTGATCGTCGGCGAGCAGGACCTCGCGAACGACGAGTACACGATCAAGGACATGGCGAGTGGCGATCAGACGACGGTGCCCCTCGACGAGTTCCCCGGCGATTTCGAGCGCCCGACGTTCGAGGACTTTTCCTGACGAAGAATCGGTCAGTACGGTACAACCTGGAGAGCGTCGACGCGACGAAATTCGGAGACGTTTCGAGTGAGGACGGGTTCGTCGCGATCGACTGCAGTTGCTGCGATCATCGCATCGACGTTTCCGATTCGATCGCCTGCCGATTGCAGATCTCGCTGGATCGATGCTGCTCTCCGAGCAGCGGATTGCTCCAACGGCACGACTGTGGTGCCATCGACGAAGGCATCGAACTGTTCTCGATGGGATCGAGCATCGAGGCCACTGCCCACCTCGACGATCGAAAGCGTAGATATCGCCGTGGGCACACCACGTTCCAGGAGTTCGTCCCGCTTTGCTACCGCCCCATCGTCGTTCCCCATGAGATCGACGACGTAGGTGGTGTCAAGCATCATGGCTACGCATCTCCCGATCGACGTCCTCCCGAAATTCACGAACGTGTTCTCGAAGGTCCTCGGCTTCCGCTTCGTCGAGGATTCCCGAGATCGCCTGAAGCGGATGCTCCCCCCGTTCGGCTGCCATGAGACGCTCGATCACGTCCGAGAAACTCTCGTCGTCGCCTTTGATGGACCGGAGTTCGTTATATACGTCCTCACGGAGGCTGACGTTCTTGCTGCTCATATCTGTGTAGACGTACGCTTCGCATATGTGTATTGTGCAGGTTCCGGCTCACACCGCGTGTAGAGCGGTGAACGTCTCGTCGTGGAGAGCGGTGAACGTCTCGCCGTGGAGACGGTCGACCACGTCACTGGCCGGCTGCCCGTGCTCGACCAGCCCGGCGCTCTGCCCGACGTACAAGGGTACTGCCTCCACGTCGCCTTCCACTTCCGACGTCGCCAGCGCGTCGTCGTAGCGCTCGATCGGCTCGCCGTCGTCGTGGGTGACGACGTCCCCGGCGCCCGGCTTCTCCGCCCGCGGACGGCCGGCCGCCTCACAGCGCGCCGTCGTCTCGTTCTCCAGCGTCCGGTGGGGCTGATCGGGCCAGCCGTAGTCGTCGGGATCGCCGTAGACCGTCCCCGTCGCTTCGGCCGCACTGACCCGTTCCGCGTAGCGCTCGTGGGTGGCCGCCGCTGCCGTCGCGACGAACCTGGTGCCGAGCATCGCGGCGTCGGCGCCAAGGGCGAGCGCCGTGGCGACCCCGCGGCCGTCGCCGATCCCGCCGGCGTCGATCACGGGCGTCTCGGGGACGGCGTCGACGATGGCAGGCACGAGGAGCATCGTCTCGACCTCGCCCTGAACGTGACCGCCGGCCGCCCAGCGGTGCGTCAATCGTCCGTCCGTAGCGGCTCGAAAATGTCCTCGGCCGCTGGCGCAGAGCGCGAGGGCTGCCAGTCGGCGAGCGTCGGCTCCACGGCCTCGGCCTCCTCGACCAGCCGGTCGGTCGAGACCTTCTCCTCCCGCCGCAGCGCCTGGCGGGCGACGCGCCCCGCGAGGTGGCGGAGGTCGCGAATACTGAACCCCTCCGTCGCCTCGGCGACGGCCGCGAGCTCCACGTCGGACTCCACCATGGTCCCGGGGAGTTCGTCGCCGAGGATCGCCGCTCGCGTCGCGCCGTCCGGCGGCGGGACCTCGATCCGCTCGTCGAAGGCCCCGGCGTGGAGGACGTCGGCGTCGACGGCCCCGATAGAACCGGCCGTGCCGACGACGAGGACCTCGTCGCCTTCGAGCGTCGGCAACAACGAGGCGAGCCGACTCGCCAGCTCGCGGTGGGCGTGGGAGCCGCCGTCCGCTGGCGCCAGCTCCTCGAGATCGTCCAGGAGGAGTACCGAGGGCGCGGCGTCACGGGCGTCCTCGACGATCTCGGCGGCGCGGTCGGCCAGCTCCGTGACGCCCTCGCGACGGAACCGATCCGGGCTGATCTCGATCGAATCGCGGTCGAGCTCGGCGGCGATCGACCGTGCGACCGTCGACTTCCCGGCGTCCGGTGGGCCGACCAGCAGCGCACCGTGGACCGGCTCGACGCCGTACTCCTCGTAGTACTCGGCGTGTCGCACGGGCCCGAGGACGCGACGGTCGACGGTCTCGGCGATCTCCTCCATCCCCGGCAGCTCCTCGAAGGGCACGGGCTCCTGGGTCGGTCCGCGACGGAGGTCCTCCTCGAAGCGGTCCTCGTAGCGGTCGAGCCAGCCCGGGATGGACGTCTCGGTCTCGGCGAGGGCCTGCTGGAGGTGTGACTGCTGGATCGGCGCTTCGTCGGCGATGGCGTGGCGGGCTGCGACGTCGCCCAGCAGTTCGACGTCGCTGGAGGCGTAGCCGGCGGTCCCGTCGGCGATCGACCCGAGCGCGACGTGCTCGGCCGTCGGCGCGTCCGATAGCTCGAGGGCGAGGATCTCCCGACGGGCCTCCCGGTCCGGTGGCGGCACCTCGATGCGCTCGTCGAATCGGCCCGAGCGGAGGATCGCGTCGTCGACGTCCTCGAGGTAGTTCGTCGCCGCGAAGACGACGATCTCGGCGTCGTCCTGGCTCTCGAGTTCCGTGAGCAGCTGGTTGACCATCTGCTGCTCGCTGGTGGCCATGTGATCGGCCCGGTCGCCCGCGATCGCGTCGATCTCGTCGAGAAAGACCAGGCAGGGCTCGTTCTCCCGAGCGGTCTCGAAGAGTGTCGCGACGTTGTCGGCGGCCTCGCCGATGTACTTGCTGGTGATCTCGGCGGGCGAGACCTCGAGGTAGTTGTAGCCGGTCTCGCTGGCGACGGCGCTGGCCAGGAACGTCTTGCCACACCCCGGCGGCCCGTAGAACAGGACGCCGTTGACCGCACCGATGCCGTAGGCGTCGTACCGATCGGGCTCGGCCAGCGGCTCGATCACCCGGTCCTCGAGGGTGGCCTTCAGGTCGGCCATCCCGCCGACGTCCTCGAAGTCGTGGCCAGGCGGCTCCGTCGTGAGGTCGCCGGGTGCGAGGGCGGTGCCGTCGCCTCGGGAGTCGGATCCGGCGGGCCCGCTGCCGCCGTCGTCCGACGAGCCAGTCCGCCCGCTCCGGGGCCGCCTCCTTCGGGCCCGCCGACGACGACCAAAGCGCTCGCGGACCAGCAGCCAGCCGAGTGTCATCGCCGGCGGTGCGAAGACGAGGGCGAGGTCGCCGGTGAGACCGAAGCCTACGGCGCCGACGAGGTAGGAAAACCCGAGGAGGACCTTGTCGAGTTGCGTTGGAGCAAGCCAGCCGATCGTGGTTCCGACCGCCGCGGCGGCCCCGAGGGCGATCACGAGCCCGAGGAACAGCTCCGCGGGGACGGGGCTGGCCAGTGGCACCACCACGGCGGCGGGGTCGGTCATATCTCCCGCGTCGAACGTCCTGCAAGTAACTGTTCTGGTCGACTCCTCCCCCACCAGGGCGCTTCGATCGGGACGCGCCATCGGCGTGACGACGACGATTTAGCTCCGCGGGCGGTACGATCGACCGTGCGCGCGTTCCGCATCGCCTACGACGGCCGGCCCTTCTCAGGGTTCCAGCGCCAGCCCGACGTGGCGACGGTCGAGGACGTGTTGCTGGACGCACTCGAATCCCTCGACGTCCTCGATCCCGAGGCCGACGCCGGAGCCGGTCTCCGGCCGACGCCCCCTGGCTACGCCGCCGCGGGCCGGACCGATGCTGGCGTCTCTGCCGCCGCCCAGACCGTGGCCTTCCAGGCACCGGCGTGGCTGACTCCCCGCGTGCTCTCGGCCGAACTCCCGGCGTCGATCCACGCCTGGGCACGGGCCGACGTTCCCGCGGGCGAGCCCTCGGCGGCCGCCGACTTCCACGCCACCCACGACGCGACCGAGCGGACCTACCGGTACTTCCTGCACGCACCCGAGGCGGATCCGGAGCGGGCAGCCGCCGTCCTCGACGCCGTCGCCGGCGAGCACGACTTCCGGGCGCTGACTCCGGACGAGAGCGGAACCGTGCGGACCCTGCGGACCTGCATGACGACGACGGGACCGCACCTCGTTCTCGAGGTCACCGCCGGCGGATTTCCGCGACACCTGGTGCGACGGCTCGCCGCACTCGTGGAAATCGTTGCCAACGGCGGCCGACCGATCGGGATCGTCGAGGACGTGCTGGCAGCGTCGCTGCCGGAGGACGAGGGCATCCCGAACGCCCCCGCAGAGCCGCTGGTGCTCGCCTACGTCACCTATCCGGAGCTGTCGTTCACCGTCGATCCCGACGCGGCCGATGAGGCTCGGGCTGCGATCGGAGCCCTCCAGGCCGAGGCGGCGACCCGACAGCAGGTAGCCGGCGCCATGCTCGGGACCATCGACGGATGAGCCACGGTGGCCACCCGCGGGGAGCTCCGTAGCAACTCCGTGGACGACGGTTGGTGAGCCGTCGACGCCCCAGTGTCGCTGGCCGGCCGGAGCCCTGGAACCTGACCTCCGACGCGGGTCGTTTTCTCGACGTGGACCCTACAATTTATCCGTGCGCATGTGACTGTCTGTCGTGATCCGTCCAGTCTCCCCTGAAGACCCTCCCCGGAAGCGCCGGTTCTTTATAAATGAGATCGAAATCTTTAAGTGTCTTACTACCTAACGTTCGGTTAAGTGATCACGGGACCACGGGTCGAATTTCTTTCCCCGCCACCCCGGATCCTCCCACCATGACCGAGGAAGACATTCGCACCCGCACAGCACAGCGAGACGAACGCACCGACGCGGAGACCACCGAGACGGAGGAACAGGCCGACGAGAGCGTTACCTGTCCGGAGTGTGGCGGCTCGCTCCGGAACGACGAGGAGCACGGCGAGACCGTCTGCGAGGACTGTGGCCTGGTCGTCGAGTCCGACGAGATCGACCGCGGGCCGGAGTGGCGCGCCTTCGACTCCCGCGAGAAGGACGAGAAGAGCCGCGTTGGCGCCCCGACGACCAAGATGATGCACGACGAGGGCCTCTCGACGAACATCGGCTGGCAGGACAAGGACGCCTACGGCCGCCAGCTCTCCAGCCGCCAGCGCGAGAAGATGCAGCGCCTGCGCACCTGGAACGAGCGCTTCCGAACGCGTGACTCCAAGGAACGCAACCTCAAGCAGGCGCTGGGCGAGATCGACCGGATGGCGTCGGCGCTCGGCCTGCCCGAGAACGTCCGCGAGACGGCCTCCGTCATCTACCGACGCGCCCTCGAGGAGGACCTGCTGCCGGGCCGATCGATCGAGGGCGTCGCGACGGCGTCGCTGTACGCCGCCGCTCGCCAGGCCGGCACGCCCCGCAGCCTCGACGAGCTCGAGGAGGTCTCCCGCGTCGACAAGATGGAACTCACCCGGACCTACCGCTACGTGGTCCGCGAGCTCGGCCTGGAAGTCAAGCCCGCCGACCCCAAGCAGTACGTCCCCCGGTTCGTCTCCGATCTCGACCTCTCCGAGGAGGTCGAACGCCGGGCACGCCAGCTCCTCGACCGCGCACAGGAGCGTGGCGTCCACAGCGGGAAGTCCCCCGTCGGGCTCGCCGCCGCGGCGGTCTACGCTGCCTCTCTGCTGACCAACGAGAAGGTCACCCAGAACCAGGTCAGCGAGGTCGCCGACATCTCCGAGGTCACGATCCGGAACCGGTACAAGGAGCTCTTAGAGGCCGCGGAGGGCGAGGACGGCTCCCCCGCTCCCGCCTGAGCGGGCGGTCTCGGTCCGCAGCCAGCGACGGCGGCGGTGTGACGCGGTGGCGTGTGCCGCGCCAACAAGACTTTTGCCCGCGGTGGCCGTTGCTCCGGGAGGATGAACGAAGCCTTCGTTCGCCTGTTGTGTCCCGAGTGTCGCAAGTCCTGGGAGTCGACGCCCTCCGACCTCCCCGCCCACGACGAGGTCTTCCACTGCCCGAACTGCCACAACTCCCGACGCCTGGCCGAGTTCGCCAGGACGGATCGGGACCTCGAGACGCTGAAGTCGCTCGGGGAGTAGCGCGCCCAGCGGTCTCGCTCGTCGGCCGCCCGCCAGCCCCTCGGTGGCCCGCCAGCCCGTCGCCGACCCGGCGATCAGGTGCTCGTGGGCGAGAGCGCCCCGCAGGCCTCACACCGCACGACTACGGCACCTTTCTCCTTCTCGAGGCGGGTGTCCGGCAGCCCGCACTCCGAGCAGGTGACGAACTCCTCGACGTAGGCGTCGAGGGCGTCGGCGACCCGATCCCCCGAGAACGCGCCCGTGAGTCGTGCGCGGCCGCTCTCGTCGATGTGGGCGCTCGTCCCGACCTCCGCCTGGAGGACCTTCAGGACGTGCTCGGGATCCCGCGAGAGCGTCGTGACCGTGTCCTGGAAGTTCTCGTAGACGGTGACGTTGCCCTCCTGTCGTACGTCGGGCTCCGGGACGGTGAGCCGAGCGGACTCGTCGCCGATGTCGGGCGTCTCCTCCAGCGCCCGATCGAGTTTGTCCTCGTACTCCATATGCAGGGCACGTCGGGGCGGGACAAAAAGACTTCAGCTCCACCGCGGCGCGACCCCCGGTTCTTCACGATTTCGGACGAGTCAGCCTCGCACGGAGCATGGTAACTGCACTCAAGATAATAATATAACCCTCCAGTCTCTAGCCCCAGTCGCTCATGAAGAAGCAGGAGCTCATTCACCTCCACGGTCTTCTCGCGGAGGTATCCGCCGACGTAGAGACACACTTCGGTAGCGAGCTCGATCTCTCCACCTACGAGGAGATGGGGGTTCGGCCGACGTCGATTCACAAGTCCAAGACGGACCACAAGGCAGCGGTCTTCGCACTGGCACGAGGCATCACCGAGGACATGGGCGAGGACGTCGAGGAACGCGTCCCCGCCGCCGCCGACTGACGGACGGAGCGCCGACGTTCTCGCCGGTGACCCGCGCCCCGGAGCGACTGCCCCGTCGGGCGCGGTCGGCACTGGATGTGGTCGGGACCGGATGGAATCGGAACGCGTTCACAAGATACGGTACCCAGCGTTCACGAGCTGGGGTACCCTGCCGGACGGAGGTGCGCTCCCCGATCGTCACTCGATGAGGTCCTCGAACTCCGGGAGGACCTCCTCGTCGTCGGACTCCGAATCGTCCGCCGTCGACTCCTCACCGCCGTCGCCCTGGGAGTCCGCGGCGTCGTCGGCCGAGTCCTCGTCGTCGTCCTCGAGCACCTCGACCTCCAGGACCTCCAGGGGGATGTTCTCCAGGCACTGGCCGATCTCCTTGCGGGCGATGCGGGAGGCGTGTTCCTCGCGCTCGACGTTGAACACCGTCATCTCGAGTTCGAGGGCGACCAGCCCCTCGTCGGCGGCGATGAACGCCGTCTCGAGGGGCTCCTCGCAGTGGGGACAGGATCGCTCGCCCATGTCGATCTCGACGTAGTTCAGGTCCGGGTTCAGCATCTCCCCGGTCTTCGAGATGGCGATCCGGACCGCCTCGTCGGCCGTCTCGACGTCGTACACCGGCACCGCGGCTTCGACGACGACCCTGCAGTCCATGGCTGCCTCTGAGTTGGCCGTCCACGCGTATCAAGGTTGGCCCTTCCCCGACTCGATCGCCGGAAAGCGGCGGTATTCGGGCGTGAGCGGACCGGTATCGCTCGTGGAGTCACTGACCGCCGACGCCCGCCCGGTCGCCCTCACTCGACGGTCAGCGTCGTCGTCCAGTCGCCGACGCGGAGGTCGTACGCGCCGGGAGCCACCGTTCGTTCGCCCCGACCCGTGACGTCACCACCGACCGTCGCGAGAGCCCCGATCGAGCAGGGGACTGTAACCGTCCGTTGCTCGCCAGGCTCGAGGCGGACCCGATCGAAGCCGACGACGCTCTGGCGTGGCAGTTGCTCGGGGCCGGGAGCGTACTCCCGCTCCCCGAACGCGACGACGACACGGTCGGCGGCCACCGATCCGTCGTTGGTGACGTCGACAGAGAGCTCCACCGTCTCCTCGAGCGACGGTGCCTCGAGTGTTGCCGTCTCGAGCTGTGGGATGTCGTTCTGGAACGACGCGTAGCTCTCGCCAGCGGCGAAGGCGTAGCTGGGATCGTCGCTACCACCGCCCGGCAGGGCGTTGTAGTGAACGGGGGCCTGGCCGCCGTGGCGAGGCCAGGTCACCGGGAGCCGGCCGCTGGGCACCACGTCGCCGACGAGGGCGTCGGCGATCGCGGTGCCGCCGGCACTGCCCGGGAGATAGGCCATCAGGAGCTCGTCGAGGTGGTGGCGAATCGCCTCGATACCGATCGGCCGGCCGGCGAGGACGATCCCCACGACGGGCGTGTCGGTGTCGGCAGCCGTCCGGACGAGTTCGGCCTGGTCCTCGGCCAGCGTCGCCCGCTGGTCGTCGCCCTGTCCCTCCGCATAGGGACCCTCGCCGAGCACCGCCACCACGGCGTCTGCGTCGGCGGCGGCGTTCCGTACTGCCGCCGGATCGCCCGCGCCGTCGAGATCCCAGGAGACGTGGTCGACAGCGCCGTCCATCGCGGCCTCGGCGCCCTCCAGCACCGTCGTCGTCTCCGGTGTCTGTCGGTCGCCCGAGACGCCCTGCCAGCCCACTGTCCACCCGCCGAGGGCCATCGCCGCCGAGTCCGCGCCCGGCCCCGTCACGAGGAGGTCCTCGTCGCCCTCGAAGGGCAACGTGCCGCCGTGTTCGAGCAGCGTCAGCGACTGAGCGGCGGCCCGTCGGGCGAGCTCGCGGTTCCCGCCGACGGCGTCGGCCGCGGCGTCGGGATCGACCGTCGCGGACTCGAAGAGGCCGAGGCGTTCCTTGAGCCGCAGGATCCGCCTGATCGAGGCGTCGAGGCGGGCCTCCTCGATCTCGCCGTCCTCGAGGAGCCCGTGCAGCGCCTCAGCGAGAAGGTCGGTCCGCGAGCCGACCATGAACAGGTCCACGCCGGCCTCGAGCAAAAGCCCCACCGCGTCCTGGAGCGTCTCCCCGACGCCGTGCATCGACCGGAGGCGCTGGGCGTCGTCCCAGTCCGAGATCACGACGCCCTCGAAGCCCATCTCCTCCCTGAGTACCTCCCGGACCGCAGTCGCCGAGGCGTGGGAGGGGACGCCGTTGACCGAGCCGCTGTTGAGCATCACCGCCTCCGCGCCGGCGTCGACGGCAGCCTGGAACGCCGGGAGGTGCTGGGAGCGGAGCCGGCGCCAGGAGATCTGTGCGGGGTTGCGATCCAGCCCGCCACGCGGGCGGGAGTAGCCGACGAAGTGCTTGGCCGTCGCCGCGACGCCCGCAGCGCCCGGCGGGCCGTCGCCGCCCTGCAGTCCCTCGACGGACGCCGCAGCCATCGCGGAGACGAGCAGTGGGTCCTCGCCGAAGCACTCGTAGTAGCGGCCCCAGCGGTGGTCCCGCGCGAGGTCACAGACGGGATCGAAGTTCCAGTGGACGCCGGTCGCTCGCAACGCGGTCGCAGTCTCTTCGCGGAGCTGGCGTGCGAGTCCCGGATTCCAGGTCGCGCCCAGTCCCAGGTTGTGTGGGTAGATCGTCGCAGCGGCGAGGTTGTTGTGCCCGTGGACGGCGTCTGTACCGTAGACGACGGGAGTCGCCCCCTCGCCGGTGCCGGCGATCCGCTGGATCCGGTTGGTCGTCTCCGCCCAGCCCTCGGGCGTGTTCGGTACCGGGGCGGAACCACCACCGGTCAACACCGAGCCCAGGCCGAGGTCGCCGACGAGGGGGTCGAGGAGATCACCGCCGATCTCGCCGCGGCTCCCGACGCCGCCCTCGGTGATCGTCGTCAGGTCGGTCTGGAGCACCTGCCAGACCTTCGCCTCGCGGTCCATCGCGGCGAGGCGGTCCTCGACCGCCTGGGAGACCCCAGCATCGTCACCCCCGGCGCTCCCGTCGCCACCGGCGTCGCTATCGCCACCGAGCCCCAGACACCCGGCGGTCGCTGCGGCGGCGATGCCGCCGGCGACCGCGGCGAAATCGCGCCGGGACACGCTGGCCCGCTCGCCCTCGGCGTCGGGTCGGGCCGGTCCCCGCCCGTTCTCTTCGGTCGCGTCCTCGCCGAACATACGCCGTCGCTGTGGGAGGTCGACATTAACTGTTGGGCGAAGGCCTGTTCTCTTGGCGAGCTGTCAGGAGGTGCGGGTCGTTGCCGTTCTACGGCCCGACGGCCCGCGGCGCGGAACCGGAGCTATACTGTGATGGAGCGCGAACGTCCCTGCATGCCACCATCCCCACGACTGCGCGACCGGGAGTCCGTCGAATACGAATCCGTCGACGCCGCCGACGGCCTCCAGAAGGGCGTACTGATCGACGAATCCGACGGTGCACCACACTTCGCACTCCGGCGGTTCACCCTCGACCCCGGGGGTGCCGTCCCCCGGCACACGAACGAGGTCGAGCACCTCCAGTACGTGCTCGCCGGCGAGTACGTCGTCGGCATCCAGGGAACCGGCGGCGACGAGGACCTGGCCGACGGCGAGCACCGGGTCCGCCCCGGTGACAGCCTGCTGATCCCGGCCGGGACCGTCCACTGGTACCGAAACGACGGCGACGCGACGGCCGCCTTCCTCTGTGGGGTGCCCAACGGCGACGACGCGATCGACCTCGTGGAGTAGGCCCTGGGAGACGGAGGGAAAGGGTTTTGCTCGGCGCTCCGATGGCCCTCCCATGGGCAACGACGAGCGACTCGTCGCGGACGGCGCCGGCGGGAACGGGACCGGCCCCGCCGACGGACCGCCGACGGCAGACGCGATGGAAGAGGAGGGCACCCCGCCGATTTCCGAGGCAGAGGAGTTCGCGACATACGACGACAACCTCGACTTCTCGGCGGAGTCCCTCGAGACGCTGGACAAGATCACCAGGGACGTCGACATGGACGAGCGCGAGGAGCTCCCGCCACACCTGGGCGCGTACCTCGGAGCAGTGTTCGTGCGCTCCTACGACGGCGAGTGGGTCTACTACGACGCCACCGGGTGGGTCGTTGCGGTCGAGGGCGACGACGACGAGGAGTTGGTGTTGACGATCCCCAAGGTGCTGGAGGACTGCCTCGAGGGCGACGATACCTTCGCGGGCGTCCACAACGGCTTCGTCGACGCCCTCGGCGTCGAGGGCCCGACGCTGGACGAGGAGGCAGCACAAGAGGACGGATCGGAGACGGCCGGATAGCCGATCGCCCGCAGCGGCCGAAGACGAACCACTCATTGTCGCGCCTCGCCTACCGGGATCCGTGTCAGAGCAGGCCGCGCGCGTCGAGACGCTGTTCCTCCATGGAACCGGCGACGACGTGCTGGTCGTCCCCTCCCGCGAGGGCGATCGGCTCTTCCGAGCGAAGCTCGAGTTGAAGGCCACCGACGCCGGGCCCCGACCGGGGCGCTTTCGCGTCCTCCAGGACGCCCAGGAGGACCTGCGGGACCCCACGGAGTTCGTCGAGATCGCACGCCGCGCCGACCGGATCCGGATCTCCGAGCAGACGCCGGCGGCCCAGCGCCAGCGGATCCGGGAGTGTCTCTCGGGCTACCAGCTGGAGGCGACGACCGTCCGGACCTGCCGGCTCTGTGCGGGGGCCGGCCGGTACTCGCCGATCACCGAGGAGACGTCGATCAGCCACGGCGAGGATCGCATCTGCCGGCGCTGTGCGAGGGAGGAGCTCGAGCGCCAGCTCCACCATCACGGGGCGATGACCGGCGCTGCACGTCAGCGCCTCGAGGAGCTGCTGTTCGAGGTCGGCGACCTCGATCGGATCCTCGACCTGCTGAAGGGACAGCTCGACCCCGACCTGACGAAGGTCGACGAGATGGACGCGACCGTCCAGGCCGTCGACCCCGTCCCCGTCGACGAGCTCGACGTCCACCCCAGGCTGCGGTCGTACCTCGCTGGACGCTACGACGAGCTCCTGCCGGTCCAGAGCCGCTCGGTCAACGCCGGCTTGCTCGAGGGCCAGGACCAGCTCGTCGTCAGCGCGACGGCGACGGGCAAGACCCTCGTCGGCGAACTGGCCGGCATCGACCGGACGCTGCGCGGGGAGGGGAAGCTCCTCTTTCTCGTTCCCCTCGTCGCCCTCGCCAACCAGACCTACGACGACTTCCGGGAGGCCTACGGCGACATGGTGGACGTGACGCTGCGCGTCGGCGGCAGCCGGGTGAACGACTCCGGCGAGCGCTTCGATCCGTCGGCGGACGTCGTCGTCGGCACCTACGAGGGGATCGACCACGCGCTCCGGACGGGGCGGGACCTCGGCGACGTCGGGACGGTGGTCATCGACGAGGTCCACACAATCGCCGAGGAGGGCCGGGGCCACCGCCTCGACGGCCTGGTCTCGCGGCTCAAGTACTACTGCGAGCAGCGTGCCGGCTCGACCGACGACGACACGACCTCGGGCGGCGGTGCACAGTGGATCTACCTCTCGGCGACGGTCGGCAACCCCGAACAGCTCGCGGCGGGCCTCGACGCCACGCTCGTCGAGTTCGAGGAGCGCCCGGTCCCGATCGAGCGCCACCTGACCTTCGCCGACGGCATGGAGAAGCCCGACGTCGCGAACACGCTCGTGAAACGGGAGTACGACCACGAGTCCTCGAAGGGCTACCACGGCCAGACGATCGTCTTCACCAACTCCCGGCGGCGGTGTCACGAGATCGCCAGACAGCTCGACTACAGCGCGGCGCCCTACCACGCCGGCCTCGACTACGGCCAGCGCAAATCCGTCGAGCGGCGGTTCCTGAACCAGGACCTCGCCGCCGTCGTCACCACCGCCGCGCTCGCCGCCGGCGTCGACTTCCCCGCCTCCCAGGTCGTCTTCGACTCGCTGGCGATGGGCATCGAGTGGCTGACCGTCCAGGAGTTCGAGCAGATGCTGGGACGCGCCGGCCGCCCCGATTACCACGACCGGGGCCGGGTGTACCTGCTCGTCGAGCCCGACGGCGTCTACCACGGCTCGATGGAACGCACCGAGGACGAGGTCGCCTTCCAGCTGCTCAAAGGCGAGATGGAGGCCGTCCGACCGCGCTACGACGGCGCTGCGGGCGTCGAGGAGACCCTCGCGAACGTCGTGGTCGGGGGCACCGCGGCCAAGCGCCTGAACGACCGCATGATCGGGGAGGTACCGACGACGCACGCGCTGGGGAAGTGCCTCGAGTACGGCTTCGTCGACGGCCTCGAGCCCACCGACCTCGGCCGGGCCGTAACCTCGCACTTCCTCGCGCCCGACGACGCCTTCCGGATCCTCGAGGGGATCCGCGCCGACGAGACGCCCTACGAGATCGTCGCCCGGGTGCTCCTCGCCGAGGAGCGATAGCGCCCACTGGCACGGTCGCCCGGAACCGGTCGGTGTCCCGGCCCGCCTCAGACCGTCTGCTTCCGGTCGACGATCTCGACGACGGCTTCCACGAGTTCCATCACCGGCGCCGCCTGGTCGACGGAGAAGTACAGCCCCTCCTCCCGGGGCGAGAGGACCCGCACGACAGAGCGCTCCGCCGTCACCGTCACCAGCGCCTCGACCTCCTCGATCGTCGGATACAGGTCGAGAAAGAGGTCCCGCTCCCGGAAGTCGAGGTCGATGTACTCGTGGATCGACGACGCGGCGGCCAGGACGTCGTCGACCGAGCCATAGCGCGCCGCCAGCTCCTCTGACACGTACAGTAGCTGGTGGTCGTCGGGGGTGTACTCCGCGACGACGAGGAGGTCGTCACCGGCAGCCGACTGGAGGTGCTCGCTCGCGTGGTCGGCGTCGAAGGAGACGAGCTCCGCGTCGTGCCGGTACGCCATGGACCCGTGTACGCGTGGCAGTACCAAAACTGTGTGGGACGGTACCACCCCGGACGACGGGACGAAAGGCTTTCCCTGCGACCCCACGAACGACGGGTGCGGGACCGTGGGGTAGCTTGGTATCCTTCAGCGTTTGGGACGCTGTAACCCCGATTCAAATTCGGGCGGTCCCATATCTCGGCGCGGAGCGAACGACAGTGAGCGACAGCGCCGAGACACGGGGGCTCGGAAGGCTCGTCGCGAGGCACGACGACGGGAGTCCCGAGCGGCGTGTCTTCCGGCGATCCCACTGCCACGTGTTCCTTCGTCGGGTGGCGTCGCGAGCCGACGGCTCGCGTCGGCCACCACCCTCTGCTCGCGTGCCGGAGGCGAGCTCGCACGGCTCGAGAGACCTCCGGTCTCCCGTTGCTCGCAAAAACGTGGGAAAGCTTCTCGCCACTCCCGTCGGTCGCGGCGTCCTCGTGAGCGACCGACGGGAGCGAACGAGTGCTCGCGAATCGCCGAATCGCGGCGAGTGAACCGCGCGCGCGGATGCTGTACACGATCATCCGGAACTGTGCCCGACCCTCACGGTGTCGAGTGACGGGCGAGCACCTCCGGCGCCCGTCCACTCCCCGCCGCCCCGGGTGGTGCCCAGACGATTTCCAGGGCCGTGACGCGCTGGGCGTCGTACCCCCACAGTGACGACTGGCCGGGATCGATCGGTTCGAATCCGGGACCGCCGAACCAGAGCATCCGATCGATCGTCTCCGTCTCGGTGACGTGATCGATCGCGAGCAGACCAGTGTTGTCATCGTCGAACGCCCGGTCTCCCTCGTAGGCGATGGTGTAGTTGCTGGCAGCCGAGTCGAAGGTGACCGCGAACTCGGTGCCGGGTGGGGACTCGCCGTCGTTGGATTCGTCGTCCAGCACACTGCACCCCGCGATGCCCGTGACTCCGGCGCCGCCGAGGGCAGTCAGTATTCGTCGTCGCGACCAGGGTTCGTCCGTGACTCGCATCGATCGTGCTCGGGCTCTGCACGTCGTGGACGTAGGGATGACGATCCAGGCTCGGCGGGGACGGCTCGCTCGTCGCAGTCGCGCCTCGTTCGCGGTGTCCGGCGAAACGCGCCAGGACAGGGATGTGAACACCGGGAGACGGTCGGGGATGCTCGCTCCGCTCTCTGCGCGGTCGCCGGCGCCACCGGCGCCGGCTGTCCGAGGGACCTGCGGTCCCTCGACGGCTGCGACTTCCAGGGGTTCAAATCCCAGCGCTGTCGCTCAGCGCTCACATTCGTTCGCGCAGAGCGCCAGGACTGGGATTTGAACCCAGAATCCCGTAAGGGAACACGCTTTCCAGGCGTGCGCCTTACCGTTCGGCCATCCTGGCCCGCAGCCCAACGTAGCACAGTCGGGCGGTTAAGCACTTTCGTTCTGTCGGGCGCCACAGATCGGCAGCAGGGACGGCGATCGCGGCGCTATCGGGTGCTGATCTCGTCCTCGTCCTTGACGATCCGGGTCTCGGCCTCGCCGCTGGTGTGCTCGTTGACGAGGTCGTAGAAGTCGTCCTGCATGCCGGCGGGGAAGGTGAGGACGCCGACCCAGGACCCGTCGGGCTGCCACTCCTCGCGCTCGAGGTCGCCGAACTGCCGGATGCGGGCCTGGGCGCTGCCGGCGTAGTCCGCGGGGACCTGGACGGCGACCGTGATCTCGTCGAACCGGATGGGAATCACGGGGCGGAGCGCCTCGAGGGCCTCGTCGACCTGGGGCTCGACGGGCTCCATGGGGTCGATGCGGAAGTCCGTCTCTTCCAGCGCCGACTCGATGCGCTCTGGCGGGTGGGGCGCGTCGTCCATCTGGGGGTTGACCGCGTTCCTGGCGATGCGGTCGATGAGCTGCTTGTGCTTCTGGTCTTGCATCTCGCGGCGCTGCTCGGCGGTGATCTGGATCTCGCCGTCGCGGACGACCTGCGGGATGATCTCGAGGGGATCGGTCGTCCCGAAGACGTCCTCGAGGTCGCTCTCGGCGGGGCGGTCGCCGCTGGCGGCGTCCTCGAAGACGTCCTCGGCGGCGATGACGTCCTCGAGGTTGCCCTCGAACTCCCCGCGGGAGATCTCGAGGGCGGCGTCGGGGTCGACCAGTACCTCGAAGCGGGTGCCGTGGGACTCCAGCCTGGCGGTCACCGCCTCGTCGAGGGATATCATACCACCCGGTTGCAGCCCCCGGGGCAAATGCCTTTCCCGCCGCCTTCCGGCGGCATCGGGAGGCCGACAGCGACCGTTCGAGCGGCGTCGCTACCGGGCGGGGCGACGAGAAAACGGATCGCGGGGCGGGGGACGGTTACTCGTCGTCCTCGGCGTCGTCGGCCTCCTCCGCTTCCTCGGGCGCGAGGAGGTCGTTGGCCTCGAGGTACTCCTCGATCTCCTCGTCGGTGAGCTCGATGAACTCCTCGGATTCGACGTCGACGGTCGCCATGCCGATCCCCTCCGGTCGGAGCTGGTCGTCGTTGACCGACGCGAGGGCACCGAGCGCCAGCTCGACGCCACCGCCGAGGTCCTCGGCCTCCTCGTAGTGCTCCTCCAGGTACTCCTGGAGCTCGCCGCGGTCGGCGCCCACCGCGAGGGCCTTCCACTCGTAGGGCGTGCCGGAGGGATCCGTCTCGTAGAGGCGGGGCTCGCCGTCCTCGACGCCGCCGACGATCAGCGCGACGCCGAATGGCCGGGCGCCGCCGACCTGCGTGTACTGCTGGATGTGGTCGGTGACGTTCTTGGTCAGCGTCTCGACGCCGATGGGCTCGCCGTAGCGCAGCTGGTTGACCTGTGCCTGTCGGCGGGCGAAGTCGATGAGCTGTCGGGCGTCGGCGACGTGACCGGCGGAGGCGATGCCGATGTGGTCGTCGACCTTGTGGATCTTCTCCACCGACGTCCGCTCCATCAGCGGCGAGCGGATCCGCTTGTCGACCGCAAGCACGACGCCGTCGTCCGTGCGGACGCCGACGCTCGCTGTGCCTCGTTTGACTGCCTCTCTCGCGTACTCGACCTGGTAGAGGCGTCCGTCCGGGGAGAAGATGGTGATCCCGCGGTCGTAGGCCTGCTGTTGGGCTTGTCCCTGCATAGGTTGGTTACTCGCAGTCGGATTCCGTCGCGCCGGTGTACGTGGAGCCGTGCCGGACGTCCACCCGGGGCGAGCGAACGGTCGCGGTTCGCTCCTGGCGGTCGTACACGACGGTGCTCTCCCCCGAAGGTTCCGGTGGACCGCCTAAATACTTTTCTTCACACGCCCGCACCGTGCCCGCGACGCCCCGGACCCTGATCCCCACCGGCTGGCCCGCCACGGCCTCGATGCAGGCGATCGCGGCGCGGGCCCTGTCGGCCGTCCCGCGGCGGACCGTCACGATCACCTCGGCGACCGGCCCCGTCCGCTCGAACCGGAGCACCGTCGGGTCGACGGCGGCCCTTCCGGGATCGCCCAGCAGCGACCGCGTGGCGTCCCAGACCGCCTGCTGGAAGGCCCGCCGACCGAACGTCGCGTCCGGCCAGGTCTCGACGGCGAGCGCGAGGTAGCGATAGCGCGGCTGGAGGTGCTTGGGCAGGTGTTTCATGGCGTTGCCTCGCGGGGTCTGCCGGCCGACAGCATCACTCGGCCCCCGGGACCACGTCGCCCTCGCCGATCCGGTGGGTGACGAGCACCCCGACCTGGTCCTGGACTCGCTCGACGGCCACGACGGCGTGGCCGACGTCGGTGAACGCCTCCGTCAGCGTTCCCACGGTCGCGGGGTCGTCCACCTCGGGACTGTAAAAGGGCTCCTCGGGGTCCGGGGACTCGAAGAACATCACGTCCCCGAGGACGATCCGGTCGGGCTCGTAACCGGCCATGACCGCGATCGCCTCGCGCTTCTCGGCGTCCGAGAGGTGGTGGAGCGCGAAGTTCGAGACGACGACGTCGGCCGGCCCGTCGTAGTTCGGCTCGCGGAAGGAGCCTGCGCCGACGGCGACGTTCTCGAGGCCCCGGTCGGCGACCTTCGCCCTGGCCTGTTCGAGCATCCCCTCGCTGACGTCTCGCAGGACCACCCGCTCGGCCCGCTCGGCGAGTGCGAGGCCGATCGCGCCGGTGCCCGCCCCCAGGTCCAGGACGACGTCGTCGGGCTCGGGGGCGGCGTGCTCGATCACGAGGTCCGCACAGGCCCGGTACTCCGGCGTCTGGGAGTCGTCGTACTCCGCCGCCATCTCGCTGAACCGGGCGGCGTGCTCCTCAGGACTCTCGGTCATACCGACCTGCTTTGACGCCCGGCTCAATGAACGCCTCGCTCCGGCGCGCCCGGTTCCGCTCGGCGATCGTGCCCCACGCTGCGAGGCCGTCCTCGATCGCGTCGCCGGGGATGCCGATCTCCTCGCCCAGCGCCCGCAGCTCCCGGTGGGCCCGGAGCTGGAGGTGCGAGCGAGGATCCGCCGAGACGACGAACGGCGCGTCGGCGTCCTGCAGGAGCTCCCAGCACTTCCGGAGGTCCGCGATGGCCCGGACGCGACTCCCACCCTCCTCCCGCAGGACTGGCGCGAGCGACACCTCCACGTGGACGCCGTGCTCGGCGGCCACAGCGGCGATCACGTGGTTGAGATCCCCCTCGCCCGCCATCGGGTGGGTCAGCACGTCCACCGCGTCCTGCTCGGCGGCGAAGCGGTTCATCGCAACCGTCCCGCCGTGGACCGCCAGCACGGTCGTCTCGGGCCGGTAGTTCCCGAGGTGTCCGCTGGCGGACTGGGGATCCTCGGCGCGGATCTCCACGCCATCCACGACGTCGATCCCGGTCTCCTCCGCCACGGCCTCGGCGTCGTACTCCGCCAGCCGATCGGTGTGGTTCCGCACGACGATGCCGTCGTACCCGTACTCCCGCGCGGTCACGGCGAGCCGCGAGACCGTCGCCTCGCCCTCGGGCACGGCGTGGACGGCCTCGTACATGCCCGGATCCTCGCGGGGGCGGGCTTTCCGCTTTTCGGAGCGGCGAAGAGCGAGGGTACCCTGGCGTTTCCCTCGAAGCCGACGCAGCGGTGCGACGGGTAGGACGAAGGGACCTGCGCGAGGCGGCGGCGCTGAGTTAGCGTCCGCGAGCGCGCGGAGCGCGCGAGCGGTTCCCCGCCTGCGAGGGCGAAGCCCGAGCAGGCGGCCGTTTTTGGTGGAGATTTTTTGCGCGAGCGGTCGCCGGCGCGCAGCGCCGGCGACCCGAGCGGAAAAAAGGTCCGCTAGAAGAGATTCGCCTGTTGGTACACGTCGATGCCGTCGCTGGTGATCTCGTAGGGCTTGGTCTCCCGGGAGTGGTTGGCGTCCCGGATCTTCTGGATCTCGATCGCCATTCGAGTCTCCCGGAAGTCCGAGGGCCGCACGTACTGCAACACGAAGACGGCGTCCGTGAGGTACTCGACGATGCCGTGGCGGGACGCGTACGCCGAGTCCTCGCTGGCCTCGCTGGTGAGCATCGTCGTGACCCCGGACTCTTTCAGACTCTTCGTGAAGTCGAAGATCTCGTTCCTGCGCTGGGCGCGGTCCTCGTACATCATCTCCAGCAGCGACACGGAGTCGAGCACGAGGCGCTCGGCGCCGAACTCCGCGATCAGGCGGGGCAGCTCGCTCCGGATCGTCTGGAGGCTGTTGGCCATCTCGACGGGGTCGATGTCGACGACGGCGAGCTGGCCCTCCTCCGCGTAGCTGTCGAACTCGTAGCCCTTCTCCGTCGCCGAGCGGATGACGCGTTCTCTGGATTCCTCGAGGGCGATGAACACCGCCCGCTCGCCGTCCTGGAGACCCTTCGCGAGGAACTGGAGCCCGAAGGTCGTCTTGCCCGTCCCCGGCGACCCGATGGCGACCATCAGCGACCGCTCGGGGACCCCGCCCTGGATCATGTCGTCCAGCCCCTCGATGCCGAGGTCGATCCGCGGGATTTCGGAGTCGAGTTCGCCGTCGATGTCCGGGACGCCGGTGTCGCCGAACCCGCCGCCGGCGTCGGTGCCCATCGCGAACTCCGGCGAACCGGGATCCGCGTCGCCCGCGCCGAAGCCCTCGCTCTCGGCCTCCTGGAGTGCTGCGGCGAAGTCGTCGTCGAAGAGCCCCTCGCGGTCGGGATCCGATCCGTCTGAGCCGGCCTCGTCGGGATCTGCGCCGGCGTCCGCCGGGGGTACCGCCGACCGACCGGACTCCTCGCGGTGTTGCTCCCGGTTGTCGTCCCTCGTGCTGTCCGGGAGGCCCTCGAGCGCCGACTGGATCCCCTCCTCGCCCCCTGGTCCGGGGTCGGCGTCGGTCGACGACGGCTCGTCCTCGCCGTCGGTGTCCACGTCCGATTCGAAGGAGGGAGTCGGTTCCGCTGCTGCGGAGTCCCCCTCGTCGGCCTCGGCGTTGTCTCCAGGGTCCTCATCATCCGCGGCCGCCTCCTCCGCTGGCTCCTCCGCCGGCTCCTCCGCCGGCTCCTCCTCGAGCGCCTCCTGGGCGGCGTCCTCACCCACGGCCCGTTCGAACCAGTCCTCGTCGCTCATCGTGGGATCACCCCACGGGAGGACGAACGCGGCCGGCGGCGCGGTGGACGGAACATCGGATTGAACGGGACGATTGCGTGGGTACCTCTCCGATCCGGCGACAAATGAACGTTGTTGCCCTGTGGCGGCGACGTGGGCGTCCGGTGGAGTCGGGTTGTCGACCCGGGTGGGTCGATTGCTGGGTCGTGGCGCTCGGTCGTTCGTGGGCGGGATGTCCGGGACCGGATTTGAACCGATGCGAGAAATGCTCGCTTCGCTGCGCGCGTCTTCTCTCCTCTCCATGCTCTATACGCACTCGCGACTCATACTTGGGTTCGAGTCGAGAAGTGCGCGGGACCGGATTTGAACCGGAGGAAGACGGTCCGGGCGTGCGGCCTCGCTGGCGCTCGGCCGGTCCGGGCTGCGACTTCCAGGGTTCAAATCCGTTCGTTGGGCATACACGCCTCTCACGTTCGTTCGAGGCGGTATGCGCGGGACCGGATTTGAACCGGCGGACCCCTACGGGACAGCGTCCTAAGCGCTGCGCCGTTTCCTGGCTTGGCTACCCGCGCTCGCACACCGACGTAGCTGCCGGTCCGGAAAAGTAGCTGTCGCTCCGTGTGTTCACTCACACCTGGGCCGCTATCGGCCGGCACGACAGTGATTTGTGGCCCGCGAGCGAGGGGGACGTGTGCACAGCGCCCGCGACCGCCGGGACAACGCCAAGTGGCTCGACGCCCTCGAGGAGGCGGCGGCCGAGCTGGAACTCGAGGACCGGGCGCACTCGATCGCGGCGGACCTCTTCCTCTCGGACGTCCCCGAGAACGACCGGTCGAAGCCGGCGGCACTCGCCGCGAGTCTCTACGCGGCGACGTTGATCGCGGGCGACGAGCGGCCGCAGACGGCCGCCGCCGAGGCGGTCGGTGTCTCGCGGATCAGCGTCCAACAGCGCTGGCGCGAACGGCTGGCGGCAGCAGGGATGGAACCGCCGACGTGGTGAGCGGGGCCGCGACGAGACTCACTCCGCGGTGCGTTCGCGGCCGGTCCGATCGGGCGTCAGATTGCCGTGCTCGTCGATCTCGCCGCGGACGATGCGCGTCGAGGAGATGATCTCGCCGTCCTCGGCGAGCACATGGTCGACGACCTCGATCGAGAGCGGATCGAGGTCGCGCTCCCGTCGGAGGTCGTTGATCCGCTCGCCGACCGGCGCCGTCTCCGGGGAGACGACGAGGTACTCGAGGTCGGGGGCCTCCGCGGCGATGCCAGTGGGGGAGTCCAGTGGCTGGATGGTGTAGGCACGGTCGTGCTCGCTGGCGTAGGCCGACAGCTCCGCGTCGAGGGCAGCCGCCCGCTCGTCGTAGGGGCGGACGAAGCGGTCCTCGTTGCGCGTCTCGGGGGCGAGCTCGTCGGTCGTCAGACCGACGACGACGTCGCCCAGTTCGAACGCCCGTTCGAAGAGGGCACGGTGGCCGTCGTGGATCGGGTCGAACGTGCCACCCAGGGCCACCTCCATAGGGAGTGGTGGCAACGCGAGCGGGAAAAAGGAGTCGAACCGAGTTCCGGGTGTCAGTCGCGGTCGGCGTCCGGATCGCCACCCTCCGCGTCGTCCGCCGAGGTCGATCCCTCGTCGTCGTTGTCGGCCTCGCCGCCCTCCGCTACCGTGATCGTCACCGGCTCCGCGTCGTCCCCCTGGGTTCGCTCGCCGGAATCCAGGTGCCGGTCGAGATTGAACACGGTGTTGAGTTCGGACTGGACCTGCTCTGCGACCGAGCAGACGAGGTCGCTCGGCGCGATCGCCGCGTACTCGTAGGGATTGTTGCCGGCGCCCTCGCTCTCGCGCTTTCGGCGCTCGACGATCCCCTCGTCGTGGAGCTCCGCCAGCGCCTCGCGGACGGTGCTGGGGTAGAGGCCGGTGCCGTCTGCGATCTCCTCGCTGGTGCTGTGCGATGCCTGTCGCAGGTGGACGTAGATCCGGGCCCGGGTCTCGGTGTCGAGCATCCAGGACAGCAGGTCCACGAGGCGCTGGTCGAACTCCTCGACGGCGCGCTCGGTCTCCTCCTCCAGGCGGTCGGCGAGTTCCTCCGGGCGTCTGTCGGTGTCGGTACCGTCCCCTCCGTCTCCCTCAGGTGTATCCTCCGCAGACATGAGTCGTCTCTGGGGCGACGAAAGTCGGTCGGCTACAAAAGCCTTGCTTCGGGGTCGGGGTATCGGTGTGTCGAGACCGAGAACGAGGGGCGCGGTCGGCGTGGCCCGCCGGCGTCCCCCGCGATGCCAGCTACTGCCCCGCCAGCAGGAGCGACGAACACAGCTCGTCGTCGCTGTGCTCCTCCCGGAGCCGGCGCTGACGGGCAGCGCCACCCTCGGCCGCGAGCAGGTCCCGGATCCCCTCGATCCCCAGGCGGTCGGCCTCCCGGTCGACGACCGCCTCGAGCGAGATCGGCTCGCCGTCGGGGCGGAGGAATGCCGCGTCGCGGCCGTAGCGGATCGCGCGCCACTTGTTCTCGTCGAGTACCTCCCGCCGATGGTCACTCGGGGACGCGCCGTCCTCGTAGCTGGCCGCGAGGTCCAGCACGAGCGCGTGGACGAACTCGACGATGGCGAGCACGCGCTCGGGGTCGGCCTGGGCGTCCGGCGACCGGAGTTCTACGGTGCCGTGTTCGGAGTGTGGCCGTACGTCGAACCACAGCTCCCCGCGGTCGTCGATCCCACCGGTGTCGATCATCCGGTTCTCGAAGTCGAGGTAGGTCTGGAAGTCGCCGAAAGCGGTCGGGATGCCGGTGTTCGGCAGCGCCTCGAAGATCTTCGCCCGGGCGGATTGCAGCCCCGTGTCGAAGCCACACCAGTAGGGCGAGTTGGCCGAGAGCGCGAGGATCACCGGGGCGTACCATCGCAGCTCGTCGGCGATCCAGGTGGCCTTGTCCGCGTCGTCGACCCCCACGTGGACGTGGAGGCCGGCGGTCGTGTTCCGGTGCTGGGGGTACTGGATCCGGTCGAGCTGGGCTCGGTAGCGGGGCTTCTCCGCGTGCTCGAGTTCGCGCCATCGCGCGGTGGGGTGGAGGCCCGCCGCCGCGACGCCGAAGCCGTGAGTTGTCGCGTGCTCGACGAGCGCCTCGCGGACCGCAGCCAGCGTCGAGCGGGCGTCGTCGATTCCGTCGATGGTCGGCGTCTGCGTCTCGATGACGCACTTGAACAGTTCGTGGTCGAGTCGATCCTCGAGGATCGCCGGGGGATCGTACTCGTAGACGAGCTCGTCGGTACCGGCGGTCGGGCGGGCGCGGTCGTCGACGACGTAGAACTCCTCCTCGATGCCGAGGGTCCCGAGGTCCGTAAAGACGTCCGCGGAGCCGCGGTCCATCGGGCCGTGGTTGGCGGGCCCCCGTCAAATAGGGTTCGGAGCCGGGCGATCGGCCCGTCCCACCGGACCCTAGTCCTCGAGCACTTCGGCGAAGGGCCGATCGGACTGCTCGGCTAGGAGGCGGGCGAGCGTTCGGAGGTCCGGCTCGTCGAGATCGTGCACTGCGCCGGCGTCGAGACACTCGGCGATGTGCTCGATGCGCTCCTCGTCCGCATCCCGCACGGAGAGGTCGACCTCCAGAGCGGGTGCGTCCGGACCCCGCCGCCTCCGCTCACCACGACGGACCCCCTCCGCGACCAGCCGTTCCGGCGACGCGTCCAGCGACGCCGCGCCGAGGTAGCAGAAGGCGACCGCGTCGACGACTGCCTCGGCGAGACGATCGTCCTCGGGATCGAACACCTGCTGGCGGTCCCGCTCGGGGAGGTGCTCGAACAGCAGCGAGTGGTCGAGCACCGCGTTCCGCACTCGATTGCGGATCCGGTAGTGGGCGTCGTAGCGAGACTGCTCGCTGCCCAGCGTCACGTCGCCACGGAGGAAGCGCCTGTCCGCTGGCGTCAAGACCCCTCGCGGCCTGTCGGCGTCGGCCATACTCGCCGGTTCTGGCCGAATCCACATGAGATTTTCGTCGAAACGCTCAAACACGTTCCGGCAGCGTCGGGCGTCGCCGCTTTCCGGGCAGGTACACCCCCGGAGCATGAAGGAAGAGCAACGACGCGGGATGGCCAGCTACCCTCGGTCGTCGCTCAGCCCGGATGCCCGACCCGGCCGGACGCGCTCGGAACGGGGGCTGGGACGAACGGTTCTCGGGAATATCCACCGAGATATTCGAAGACCTATCCCATTTTAACAAAACATTTATGTACACTATTCCCTAACCCCAGGTGAACACGATGAACGGCTCCTCACAACAGCAGGCCTACGACAGGGGGATCACGATCTTCTCCCCGGACGGACGCCTCTACCAGGTCGAGTACGCTCGCGAGGCCGTCAAGCGTGGGACCGCAACCGTCGGCGTCCGCACCGAGGACGGCGTCGTCCTCGCCGCGGACCGTCGGACGCGTTCGCCCCTCGTCGAAGCCTCCAGCGTGGAGAAGCTCCACGCCGTCGACGACCACCTCGGGATCGCGTCGGCGGGGCACGTCGCCGACGCCAGACAGCTCGTCGACCTCGCGCGCCGCCGCGCACAGACGGAGTGGCTCCGCTACGACCAGCCCGTCGGCGTCGAATCCCTCACCAAGGAGATCACCGACCACATCCAGCAGTACACCCAGACGGGTGGCGCCCGTCCGTTCGGTGTGGCGCTGCTCGTCGCCGGCATCGAGGACGGCGAACCCCGGCTCTTCGAAACTGACCCGTCGGGCACGCCCTACGAGTGGTCCGCGGTCGCCGTTGGCGGCGGTCGCGACGAGATCCAGGAGCACCTCGAGGAGCACTACGACGATTCGTTGTCGATTGGGGACGGCGTCGAGCTCGCCGTCGAGGCGCTGGCAGTTCCCCGCGAGGACGACTTCGAGGCCGGTGGCGTCGAGATCGCAACCGCCGACGTCGACTCGGAGTCCTTCGAGACGAAGTCGCCCACGGAGGTCGACGAGCTCGTCGCCGACCTCGACCTCGCCGAGGGAGGTGACGAGGAATGATCGAGGACGCGCTGCAGCCGAATGGTGCCGGGAGCGACCCAGAGCCGTTCCGCGCGGAACTCCTCCCCGACAGCGCCCACGAGGGGAACGGCGAACGGCCTGGATCCGGCTCGGCGGGTCCCGTCAACGACACCGGCACCACGACACTCGGCATCGCGACGGACGACGGCGTCGTCATCGCGACGGACACCCGGGCGTCGATGGGTGGCCGTCTCGTCACCAACAAAGACGTCCAGAAGGTCGAGCAGATCCACCCGACCGCGGCGCTGACTCTCGTCGGTTCCGTCGGCGGCGCGCAGTCGCTGATCCGCACGCTACGGTCGGAGGCCAGCCTCTATGAAACCCGTCGCGGGGCGCCACTCGACATTCCAGCGCTCGCGACGTTCGCGGGGAACCTCGCTCGGGCTGGCCCCTACCGGGCAGTCCATCCGGTCCTCGGCGGCGTCGACGACGAGGGCAGCCACGTCTACTCGATCGATCCCGGGGGCGGCGTGATGGCAGACGAGTACGTCGTCACCGGCAGCGGGACGCAGCTGGCCTACGGCACCCTCGAGAGCGAGTACGACGCCGGGCTCTCCATCGAAGAGGCTCGCCAGCTCGCCGCCCGCTCGGTCGAGAGCGCGATCGAGCGCGACACCGGCTCCGGGAACGGCGTGTACCTCGCCGAGGTCACCGCCGACGGCGTCGAGATCGAGGGCCACCGGGCCTTCGACGAGCTGGTCTAAGCTCGCGGCGCTCCACCGACGTCGACGGCCTCTCAGTTCTCGTGGTCGCAGGATTCACGGAGTTCCCGCTCACTTCGGCCGTGCGACGACTCCGAGGTGGTCGTCGTGGAACGGCTCGAGGCGCTCGGTCGAAAGCACCTCGTAGCCCGTCTCGAGTTCCGCGAGGACCGCCTCGAAGACGTCGGCGGGCTCCGCCGTGACGTCCTCGCTGCGTGCCTTGATCGCTGCGACCAGTCGGCCGTCGTCGGACAGGAACTGCCGATTCTCGAGAGCGACCTGGGCTTGCCCACGGGTCGCGACGTCCTGAAAGATAGCGTCGAGGTCGCTCTCGACGACGTGGGCGTACGTGTCGGGCGTCCTCGCGTCTTTGAGCAGCGGAAACAGGCGGTCGCGATTCGCGGCGACGGCCAGGAGATCCCGGGCCGGGCGCGGCGCGAACTCGACGGCGTAGGTGGGGCCCGCGAAGTCGGCGACGTGGCTGACCGTCGTCCCGCTGGCAGCGCCCAGATAGAGGACGCCGTCGCCGCCCGCGAGCCCGGTGTCCATCTCCCGTTCGAGCATCGCCCCGAGCTTCGACCGGCGGGCGTCCCAGGCCCGCCAGCCGTCGGCGGTCGGTTCGCCATACACCGGTTCGCCACGCGTCGCGAGCCGCTGGTCGCCGGCGATCGACCGGCGCTCGACGCCCTCGGGGAGAGTCACGCCGGGTCACCTCCGGGCTCACCGTCGTCGGCTCCATTCGCATCCGCTCTATCCGCATCCGCGGCGCTCCGGGCGCGGATCCGCTCCATCCGCTCCTCGAGTTGGTCGTCGAGTTCGGGCTTCCGCTCGCCGGAATAGTGGTCGACGCGAGCGGCGAGAGTGAGCTTGCCTGCCAGCGCCCGGGCGGCCGACCCGCGGTGCTCTGGATCCGTCCCCGCGACGTACTCGTGGGTGAAGATGACGCCGTGTTTCGGCGAGGGACCCTGGCCGCGGAGGTGCGCGAAGAGGGCGTCCTCCGCGCCGAGCACCTGGAGCGTGCTGGAGGAGGACCTCGCGAGGTCCTCGAGGCCACCGGCCAGGGAGAGAAGCCGTGCGGCGAGGACGGGGCCAGCAAGCGCGGCGAGATTCGGCGCGACCGCCGGTGCCGTCCGCTCGACGTCGGTCCGGAGAGCCTCGGCCTGCTCGTCGAGGTCCACTGCTCGAGTGGCGAGGTCGACGAGCGCCTCGTCCAGCTGAGCGTCGCTGGATGCCTCGACCGCTCGGGATGCGATCCGGCGGCAGAGGTCGAGCCCGCTCCCCTCGACCCCCAGGCTCCCAGCCCACTCCGCAACCCGCTCGGCGAGCTCGTTGGCCGTGCGGTCGCAGTCGTCCATCGCCCGGAGGCGGTGGATCAGCTGCTGGTCGTCGGCGCGCTCGGCGGCCTCGACGGCAGCGCGGGTCGCGGCCATCGTGGTCTCGTGGAGCAGGTCGTAGTAGGCCGCCTCGTCGTCGGCGAATCCGGTCTCGACGGCGATGGCCGGCCAGTCAGCCGGGGCGTCGGTGGACCCATCGCGGACGCTCGCCACGCCGGCGTCGAGGGCCGCCTCGCCGTCCTCGGCGGGATCGACCCCCGCGAACCACCCCCGGTCTGTCGTCATGGTCGCCAGTTGCGCGACCGGCGGGTTAAACGTACCCGAAGCCGGGCGGTCGTGGAGTGTGCCACGCTGGCACGCGACGGGGCGTGGAAACCCTTATGTCCGCTTCGGCGCCCCTCCCACTATGGACGACCGCGAGCTCATCGACCTGCTCGTCACGGACGCCCGGCGCTCGACCGAAGACATCGCGCGAATGCTCGACGCCGACGAGGCCGCAGTCGAGGACGCACTCGAGCGCCTCGAGACCGAGGGCGTCATCGGCGGCTACCAGGCCGTCGTCGACTGGGGCCAGGTCGACGAGGAGCGCGTCCTCGCGCTCGTCGAGCTCAACGTCACCCTCGACCGCGAGACCAGCTACGCCGACATCTCCGACCGACTCGCCCGCTTTCCGGAGGTGAAGACCCTCCAACTGGTCTCGGGAGACTACGACTTCCACATGCAGGTCGCCGGCGACTCGATGCGGGAGGTCTCGCGCTTCGTCAGCGACAAGGTCGCGCCCGTCCCGGAGATCACCCAGACGGTCACCCACTACGTGATGGACACGTACAAGGACCGCGGGGTGGAGTTCGGCGACGGCGACGACGACGATCGGCTCTCGGTCTCGCCATGACCGCGGAGGAGCCATTCGAGCTCTCGCGGCGGGTCCGAGAGACGCCGCCGTCGGGCATCCGGCGCTTCTTCGAGCTCGCGGAAGAGGCCGAGGACGTCATCTCCCTGGGCGTCGGCGAGCCGGACTTCTCGGCGCCCTGGGCGGCGCGGGACGCCGCGATCCACTCCCTCGAGCGGGGGCGGACCTCCTACACGGCCAACCGCGGGATGCGGGAGCTCCGCGAGGAGATCGCCCGCCACGTCGCCGAGTCCTACGACCTCGAGTACGATCCCGAGGACGAGATCATCGTCACGACCGGCGTCAGCGAGGCCGTCGACGTGGCGCTGCGCGCCATCGTCGACCCTGGCGACACCGTCGCGGTGCCCGACCCCACCTACGTCTCCTACGCGCCGGGCGTGGAGTTCGCCGGCGGGGAGGTCCTGCCGGTACCCACCGGTCAGGACGACTTCAGGCTCACGAGGGAGGCGCTGGCGGAGGCCGGGGCGGCCGACGCCGACGTGTTGCTGTATTGCTATCCCAACAACCCGACCGGCGCGATCATGCCCCGCGAGGAGCTGACCGGCGTCGCGAGCTTCTGCCTCGAGGAGGATCTCGTCGTCCTCGCCGACGAGATCTACGCCGATCTCACCTACGGCCAGGAGCACGTCTCGATCGCGACCCTCCCGGGAATGCGCGAACGGACCGTCGTCTTCAACGGCTTCTCCAAGGCCTACGCCATGACGGGCCTCCGGCTGGGCTACGCGCTGGGACCGCCGGACGTGATCGGCGGCCTCAACCGGGTCCACCAGTACACGATGCTCTCCTCGCCGACGACCGCCCAGTACGCGGCGATCGAGGCGCTGCAGTCCTGCGGCGACGAGGTCGCGGACATGGTCGCGGACTACGACCGCCGCCGGCGGTTCGTGCTCTCGCGCTTCGATGACCTCGGCATGGACTGCTTCGAGGCCCAGGGCGCCTTCTACGTGTTCCCGGAGGTCCCGGGCGGCGACGCCGAGGCGTTCGCCGAGGACCTCCTGACCGAGGCCGGCGTCGCCGCGGTCCCGGGCGACGTCTTCGGCGAAGGCGGCGAGGGACACCTCCGGGTGTCCTACGCGACCGGCCTCGACCAGTTGAAGGAGGCGACCGACCGGATCGAAGCGTTCCTGGAGTCCTGACCGTCACCGACCCACGAGCGAGCGGAGGCGGCCGAGGAGGCCGGTGGTGGTCGACCCGGTCGGCGATCCTGCGGCCGCCTCACCGGTTGCGGCCCCGGCTGCCTCCAGGAGTTCGTCGAGGGACGGCTCGGTCGCTGCCTGGTTCGACTGCGTGGAGGGATCCGCTCGGTCGCTGGCGTGTGGCTCGGTGGCGGTGACGGGAGAGGCCGACGGCGCTCGGTCCACGGGCGTCCCCTCGGCGGTGACGAAGGGTTCGCTCGCAGTCGCTGGAGGGAACGCCACGCCGGCGGGCACCTCGTCGGCCGCCGCGAGGACGGCGTCGGGATCCGGTCCGTCGTGCGCCGCGGCGATCGCCTGGAAGTCGCTGTCGCCAGTCGCCCGCTCGAGGGCGGCGGCGTCGCCGTCTGGCGGGTCGGGCATGTGGCACCTTTCGATAGCAGTTGTATCGATATAATATTTACTCTATTCTATCTGTAATTATATCCTCGTAGTCGGCCGAGTGCAGGGCTCGACGGCCAACGGGACGAGTGGTTCGGACCCCACGGCGCCAGCACCGCTCGGAATCGCGCCCTTTTTGCCCGACACCCGGGTAGGACGCGGCATGAGCTTCGAGGAGGACGACACCGTAGTCCTGCACGACGAGCACAGCGAGTACGACGGCGAGGCGGGGACCGTGACTCAGATCGTCGAGACGATGTTCGGCGACGCCAACTACACGGTCAGCTTCGAGGACGGCCAAGAGACCGGCGTCCCCGAGGACCACCTCGAAGCCGCCGAGCCCACTGACGACGAGGGCGACGACGCGGACGACGGCGAGGACGCAGAGGACGACGAGGAGTAGCTGGATGCCGAGCGTCCCGTTCCACTACGTGGACCTGCGGGCGTTCGCCTACGCCACCGAGCACGACCGGCGCGTCGAGGACGCCATGCGCCACTTCCTCCCGCCGGAGGCCGAGATCGAGCGCCAGGAGACCACCGGCCACCACGGCGACCGGATCCTCGTCCTCTCGACGCGCCTCGAGAACGCCGACGACGTGCGCCACGTCCTCTCGCGGCTGGCCGAGAGCGCGGACGTCGACCGCCTCCGGACCGAGCTCGAGGACCGCATTACCGACAACTGCGAGTTCTTCGTCACGCTGGACAAGCAGGCGGCCTTCGGCGGCGAGACCACGCTCGGCGACGGCATCACGCTCCGGGCGAAGGTCGAGGCCTACCCCGCGAAGCGGGAGGCGGCGCTCGAGAACGCGAACGAGGTCCTCGATCGGCTGGAGGCCGCCTGATCGGGCGGCGGGACGCCCGCCGCAGTGATCCCTGGCGCGGCCACAGGACGACGACCGGTTCGACCGTCTGCCGTCGACAGCGGAGCCGATTTCCACGCGAAGCGGGCTCCTCGCCCTCACCGGTTCGACGACCGTCGAAGTCGCTACAGTCCCGCGATCAATGGCCGCCGACCGACCCCGGTTGCGAGTGGACGGAACGCTTATGCCACCCGCCTGCATTGTGTGCATCGTTACCACACCCCTCGTGGTGAGGCGACGGACCATGCTCGAGTGCCCATACTGCGGTTCCGAACTTCGCGGGTCCAGCACCGTCATTCGATCGCGCTCCGGCGACGCCGGCTCGCCCGGCCGACCGGGGCGAAAGGAGACCGGCGCGTCGCTCGTCGCCTGTCCCGATTGCGACGGCGTCATCGACGGGTACTCCCCACACTGACGGACGTTCGGTGCCGGGAGGAGATCCACTGACTCTGCAACGCCGGCAGCCACCGCGCCAGACGGGGCTGGATCGATCCGACGGAGCCGGCCCGTGCGGACGCCATCGATCCGCTCCCGTCCGGGGTTACCGGACGACCGTCACCGGCACCGGCGAGCGGCGGACGATCGTCTCGGCGACGCTTCCGAGTAGCAGCCGGCTCACGCCCGTCCGGCCGTGGCTGCCGGTGACGACCTGGTCGACGTCCTCGTCCTCGGCGTACTCCACGATCGACCGGCCGGGCCGGCCCACGACGGTGTCGGTCAGGATCTCGCGGTCGCCGGCTTGCTCGCGGGCGGTCGCGAGGATGTCCTCGGCGGAATCGATCGCCTCGTCGTACCACGCTTCGGAGATCGCCGGAAGCTCCTCGGTCGAGGCGTAGGTTGCCTCCGCGGGGTCGACGACGGTGACGACGTGGAGTTCGGCGTCGGGGAAGGCCTCGAGGGCGTGCTCGAGGGCGGCCTCGGACTGCGCCGATCCGTCGTAGGCGACGAGAACTCGCTTCATGGTCGACGGGAGGGCGTCCGCGGCCATAAACCCGCTGTCGTGCCGGTGGGTGGCCAGAGTGCGGGGCCAGGTTCCGGGGCCAGATTGCGGGGGGTCCACAGCCAGGAATGAGCCTGCAAGCGGCGCCAGCAACGTGCCATCGACGGTCCGCCTGCGGAGCTACTCGTGCGCGACGAGGCAGTGCTCGAGGCCCACCAGCTCGACGGGTTCGGAGTTGTCCGGCGAGTAGACGACCATCTGCCCCTGCTCCATGTAGGGGACCTTCCGCTCGAGCGCCGAGGGAATGTTCACCGCGGAGATGGCGTCCTCGTCGCCGAGGTTCAACACGATCGTGGTGTTGAGCTGTTTGAACACGGCGTCGTCGACGTCCTGGGGGTCCTGCGTGACCAGGAAGAGACCGAGGCGCTCCTTTCGGCCCTGCTTGGCGGCGTCGGTGAACGTCGAGATAACGTGACGGGCCTGGACGCTCTCGGCGTCGGTGAGGTAGTTGTGGGCCTCGTCCATCCCGACCAGCAGGGGCGTCTCCTTGATCCGGTCGTAGGTCGGGTCGCTGGAGAGCTTCTCGTCGACGAGCAGCGTCGCGACCGCGAGCACCACCGTCTCGGCGGCGCGGGAGTCCGAGATGTGGTAGGTGGGGACGACGGAGAGGCCGCCGGGGCGGACGAACTGCCGGACCTGCTCGGTGATCGGGCGGGCGTCCTGGTCGAAGACGTGGCCGAAGCCCCGCACCCGCCGGAAGACGGCGTCGAACGTCGCCTCGTGGACCCGGCCCGACTCGTCGAGTTCCTCCCGGAGCGCGGGATCGTCGAGGAACGAGACGAACTGGTCGTAGGTCGCGTCGCTGCCGTACTGGCCGAAGAAGCGATCGAGCAGCTCGTGGAGCGCCTGGTACTGGTTGTCGTTGAGGCCGCTGCCGGCGACGAGCCACGGGTTCGAGCGGACCATCGAGAAGGGGACGGTGAACTCGACCTGCTCGGCGCGGTGGCCGCCGCCGTCGTAGCTGGCCGCGCCGACCTTCGGGACGAACGCGATCGTGTCGTCGTGGCCGCCGTGGGCGATCCCCTCGCGCTCGTAGCGCCGGGCAGCGTCGTCGTCGAGCGCGGGGTTGTCGTCGTGGAGCTGTGCGTACTCGTCCTGTGGGTCGAACTGGACGACTGCGGGCCGGACGCTGCGCCCGTCGTCCATCGGGTAGGTCCGGTCATCGTCGAGCACCTGCCGGAGCACGTTCTTCGCGGCGTGGGTCTTCCCGGACCCGGTGCCGCCGGCAACGAGGGTGTGCCGGAACAGCAGTGGGTCCCCGGTCGCGTAGTCGTCCCGGAGCCGATAGTCGATCGTCGGCGGGGAGGCGGCGGTCCGGACCCGCTCGCCGCCGACCGCGAGGTGGCCCAGGAACACGCCGTCCCCGGGGATCTTCAGGCCCGTCTTGATCTCGTCGGCGTCGACGGCGCGGTGGACGGTCGTCTCGGGCTTTGGCACCCGGTCGACGGCCCGGCGCTTGCGCTCGCCGTCGGCCTCGTAGATGATCGCGACGGGCTCCAGGCCCGCGAGGAACTTGTAGTCGGTCTCGTCGACGCCATCCTCCACCATCGCCCGGCGAGCGCGCAGCTCCGAGGCGTCGTCGCTCTGGAACTCCTGGGCGTACTCGAGGCTGGCGACGCGACAGAACAGCCGTTCGCCGCTGGAGCGGCCCGTTCCGAGAGCCGCGTCGCCAGAAATGCCGGCACCGGTCCCGCCGACGCGCTCCGGATAGGGGACGAGCAGGTAGGTGCCCATCCGAACGTCCTCCCGGTTGGGCGCGGTGACGTAGGCCTGGAGCTCGGTCTCCTCGCCGGCCTCGTCGATGCGCAACCCGCGAGAGACCGAGAGGATGCCGAGCCCGTCTGCCCGTTCGGGAGTCACGGCCTCGGCCGACTCGTAGGAGAGGGATGCTTCGTCCGCCCCGCCGTCCTCGTCTCCGGCGTTCGGGTCGTCGTCCTCGCCGCCGTCGCTCGGGTCGCGGTCGTCCTGGCCGCCGTCACTCCTGTCGCCGCCTTGCTCGGGCGCCTTCTCGGCGTCGGTCTCGGCGGACGAACGCTCGACGTCCCGCGCCGGCCCGTCACCGGCGTCGTCCTCGACCGGAGCCCCGGAGGCGTCGGCGTCCTCGTCGGGGTCGTACTCCGTGAAGTCGTCGAGGGGCATACTCGCACCTGGCAACCGGTCCGGAAAGACGTTTCCCTGGCCGCGGCCGGCCGCGACCGGTACATGTTCCCTCGACTCCGGCGGCCGTTCCCCCCGGTTCCCCCTCGCTGGGGCGAAGGGACACCTTGAAGGGTGAATCTCCCCTGAGAGCGTGTATGGCAAACGCCCAGACCGTCGAGCTCAGCTACGAGGACGGGGCGCGGGCCGTCGAGCTTGCACGGGAGGCCGTCGAGCTCTACGTCCGGAACGGACAACGCGAACAACCCGGCAGCATGCGCGACGCGTTCTACCAGCGAACCGGCGCGTTCGTCCGCCTGGAGTCCACACGGGGCCGGGGAAGTCTCCGTGGCTGTGCCGGCGGCTACGAGGCCAACGAACGACTCGGTCACGTCATCGTCGACGCCGCCATCGAGGCGGCCTCGGGCGACTCGGCGGGCTCGGCGGTCTCGCCGCCCGAACTCTCGAACCTCACCGTCTCGGTCTGTGCGGTCACCAACGTCCTCCTCACCGACGATCCCCTCGCCGACCTCGAGCTCGGCCGCCACGGCGTCGCCGTCGACGGCGGCGCGGATGCCGGCTGGCTCTACCCGACGGTGCCGATCCAGCAGAGCTGGACCGAGGAGGAGTACCTCACGCGGACCTGCCGGAAGGTCGGCCTGCCGCCGACGGCCTGGCAGCAAGAGGACGTCGTCGTGACCCTCTTCGAGGGCGAGGTCTTCCGCGAGCGGGAGGCCGAGGGCAGCGTGGAGCAGCTCTGAGCCGGCGGTAGTTGTCAGTCGGATCGCAGTCAGTCATTTCTCGCGAGCAGGTCGCCTGGTAGCCACCTGGCCGCGACCCGCAATCCGCGCTCGCGCAAACGGGGAGACGGCGAGGGGACGCCAGACGCCACTGGGAGCCGGGCTCAGCGGACGAGATACGGATCGTCGGTCGCGAGGAACCGACCGAGGTCCGACGTCTGGCGGTAGTCCCGGGCGAGCAACGCGGAGAGTCCGTCGATCGCCGTCTCCCGATCGCCGTCGGCCCACGCAGCAGGGTCCTTCAAGGGCAGCACGAGCCAGCCGCTGCCCTTGACCTCGGTGGCGTGCAGCGCGTCCATGTCGACTCGGGCACCGAGCGCGTCGCCGTCCCCGTCCTCGGGAACCGCCTGCGCCGTGTAGTTCCGGAGAACGTGGGCGGTCGCGCGCTCGCCGACCGGCACGAGGACGTGCGCTGCGATCGCGCGCAACTCGGCGTCGAAGAAGCGCTCGAGGTCGGCGTAGTCGGCGGGATCGGGATCGGCCCCATCGGGCGGACAGCACATGTGAAGATAGGAGAGAAACAGCGAGTTGGGTACCGGTTCGTCGCCCGGCTCGGCCAGCAGGTCGACCGCCGCGAGGACGTCCTGGAGGGCCGCTCCCGCCGCAGTTCCCGTAAAGGGGACCCCAGTCGTCGTCCCGCCGTGGATCCCGGGGTGATCGCCGACGACGTGGACGTCGGCGTTGGCGTCGCCGTACCCGTAGACGGCGGCCACGTCCGGCGAACACGGGGCGTCACACGGCGGCGACATACCGAAGGGGTTGCGGGTGCGGTCCGTGACGTTCTCCACGTGAGCGTGTACGCGAGGGACCGGTCAAAACCGGCTCGGTTCGGGGCCCTCAGGACCGCTCAGCCGACTGGATGCCCTCGACGTCGAACCGGGCGCCGCCGACGGCCCCGTCCGTCGCCGCGATCGTCCAGCCGTGGGCCTCGGCGATGGCCTGTGCGATGGCGAGGCCGAAGCCCGTCCCCTCGCTCGTCGTCGAGACGCCGTGCTCGAAGATCCGCTCCCGATCCTCCGGCGGGATGCCGGGCCCGTCGTCCTCGACGAACACACCCGTCCCGGTCCAGCCGACGTGGATGGCGACAGCGGGATCCTGTGGGATGCGTGCCACCGGGGGGTCCTCGAGGACCGCGAGGAGCGATCGAGTCCGATCGTCGCGATCTCGGGGCGATTCGCATGATTCCTCGTCGGCGTTCTCGGCTCTCCGCTCCACAGCATCCTCCGCTCGTCCCCCCGCAGCGTCCTCCGCTCGTTCCCCCACAGCGTCCTCCTCGCGTTCTCCGATGGCCTCGTCAGGAACCGTGGACGCGCCCGGGCGGACCACTCCGTGCTCCACCGCATTGCGAAAGAGGTTCTCGAAGAGCTGGCAGAGCCGCCCCTCGTGGGCCAGGATGGAGCAGTCCTCCGGCACGGTCACCGCGAGCGCGGCGTCGGCGGTCTCGACGTTTCGCCAGGCCTTCAGGATCGTCTCGGTGAGATCCACCCGCACGGGGTCGTCGACGGTCGTGCCCTGGCTGGCGAGCGCGAGGAGGTCGTCGATCAGCTGCTCCATGCGGTCGTGGGCGTCCGCGACGCGCCCGAGGTACTCGCGGACCTCGCCCTCGGCCAGCTCGAGTGCCAGCTCGAGGTTGCCCGACGCGACCATCATCGGGTTCCGGAGGTCGTGGCTGACGACGCTCGCGAAGCGCTCGAGTTGCTCGTTCTGGAGCTCGAGGCGGCGCTCCCGGCGCTCGCGCTCGGTGATGTCCGTGTAGATGCCATAGCCCTCGATCGACCCGTCGAACCCCGTGACGACGACCGTCCGGAAGAGGAAGGTTCGCACCTCGCCGTCGGCGAGCTCGCGTCGTACCTCCCGCGCGTCGCCGGTCTCCGTGCGGAGCCACTCGTCGACGTCCGACCCGGCCTCGTTCGCCGGGACGATCAGTTGCTCGAGGGGTACGCCTCGGGCCGTCTCCGGAGTGAAGCCGAACGTCTCCTCGAAGGCCGGGTTGATCGCATCGACGACCGGCTCCGTTTCGTCGAAGGACACCGTGACGACCGGATCGGAGATCTCCTCCAAGAACGCGTCGAACCGGCGACGGGCCTGCTCGCGGACCCGGATCTCGTTGGCGACGACGCGGACGTAGCCGTCGCTGGAGCGGGCGATCGTCTCGCAGACGTCGGCGATCTCGTGGGTCGAGTAGCTCTCGGCGGGGTCGATCCCGACGTCGGCGAGCGCGTGGGCCACCAGCGACTCGGCCTTCTCGACGCCGACGGACAGGCCGAAGGTCGCGACGAGTTCCTCGTGGTCCATGGGTCGTTGCTACGCGGGCACCAGCAGGACGACCGTCGTGGTGTTGTGGAAGCCGCTGAACTCCCCGGGACCCATGCAGACCTCCCCGTAGGTCTCGAACCCGGCGAAGGGCAGCCCGAGCTCGTCGGACATCCCCTCGACGGCGGTCGCGAACTCCTCGCCAAGGACGATACCGCGACAGGCACAGTCGTAGACGAACGCGCCGGCCATCGGCACGTCGCCGGCGCGGTCTGCAGCCCGCCGGATCGTCTCCCTGGCGGAGTCGACCTGGGCGTCCGGGGTGCCATGCATCACCCGGAGGACGGTCCCCTCGGGGACGTCGACGGAGAAGTGCAGCGTGCCGCTGTCGTCCTCGACCCAGGGCCAGCGCATCTTGTAGCGCTCGCCCTGGTCGATACCGAACTCGAACTCGCACATGATCCGCTGGAGGAGCTGACTGTCGAGGGCGAGGTCGTCGATCTCGACGTCGAATGCCTCCCGTACCCTCGACCGGACGGCGTCCTTCCAGACCTCGAAAGCGGGCTCGCCGTCGAGTTCGTGGACCTCGGCGCCGTCCGCGTCGGTTACCGCCACCGGCTCGGAGAGCGGTTCGTGGCCGTGGCCCACCGCGACGACTGGTCGCTCCTCGGCGGCGATCAGACCGATGGCGACGCCGTCCGTCGCGACGACGTCCTCCCCATCGACGTCACAGAAGACGTGCGTCGCCTCCATGCGGTGATCGTCGGCGGCCGATCCGCCGGCGACCGCCACCTCCGGACCGAGCTTCTGCTGGGTCACCAACGCGAGTTCCTCGCCGGCGCCAGCCAGACCGTCGTGCAGGCTGATCGCCGCCGCGTAGGGGTAGCCCGGAACCTCCTCGGGGAGGTCCCGGATGGCGTCCCTGATGGCGCCCGCGACGTTCTCGCCGACGCCAGTCCCGAGGCCGGTGAACACCGACACGCTGTCGCTGGCGAGGGCCGAGACCGCGACGCCCTCGGAGACGCCGTCCTCGGTGAACGGTTCGATGGCCGAACAGCCAAGCAGCGAGGGGTCGCTGCCCACCACCGAGCGGACGCCGGCGAGCACGTCGTCGTAATCGTAGCGGCTACTGACGAACACCTGGCAGAAGTCGACGCGCTCTCCCGGGAGTTCCTCGGTCGCGTGGGCGGCGGCCAGCTCGCCGGCACGCTCCCCGTCGTCCGTCGTGCCGATCCCAGTCCCCAGGACGGTCTCCATGGGGTCACGTGAGGGTGCGATGTGTAAGAAGCTTCAGGCCGGTTTCGCGTGCCGAAACTGCCCGTGGATGGCCCGTGGTCGTCGCCCCCGCTGCCGGTGGTCCTGCGGTTCCCGTGGCGACCTCAGGCAGCCGCCTCGTACCCGGCCATCTCGACCTTCTCTACGAGCTCGTCGACGTCGGTGTCGCCCTCGACGGTGGCGACGTCCTCGTACCGGTCGGCCTCGGCCGTCTCCACGCCGTCGGCCATCTCGAGTGCCTCTTCGACGACCTCCTCGCAGCCCTCGCAGGTCATGCCCTCGACGGTGATCTCGGTTGGCATGTCACCTCCTTCGACCGGCGGCGTAACAACGTTATCGTTCCCGATCGGCCACGGGAGGGCCTCACACTGCGAGGATCCACCCCGGATCTGAACGCTTATCGGGGCGCTGTGTCAACGCCTCGTCGTATGACCGAGTCGCTGACGCCGCCAGGAGTGACGCTCGGAATCGTCGGCGGCGGCCAGCTCGGACGGATGCTCGCCGAGGCGGCAGCGCCGCTGGGCGTCGAGGTCGTCGTGCTCGATCCGACCCCGGACTGCCCCGCCTCGCCAGTCGCGCGCGACCAGATCGTCGCGGCGTTCGACGACGACGGGGCGATCGCGGAGCTCGCCGACCGCGTCGACGCGCTGACCTTCGAGATCGAACTGACCGCGCCGGAAGCGCTCGAACGTGCTGGGGAGGAGGCGGGGGTACCGGTTCACCCGAAACCGACGACCCTCGAGACGATCGAGGACAAGCTCGTCCAGAAGCGCGCGCTCGCCGAGGCGGGCATCCCCGTCCCGGCGTTCCGGAACGTCGACGACGCCGACGACCTCCGGGCCGCGATCGAGGAGCTGGGCGCCCCGATCATGCTCAAGGCCCGGACTGGCGGCTACGACGGCCGCGGCAACTTCCCGGTCGAGTCCGCCGACGAGGCCGAGACCGCGATGGCCGAGATCGGCGGGCCCGCGATGGCCGAGCGCCTGGTCGACTTCGAGCGGGAACTCTCCGTGATCGGCTGCACGGGCGCCGGGGAGACGGACGCATTCCCCGCAGGCGAGAACGTCCACCGCGACGAGATCCTCAGGGAGACGATCGCACCAGCACGGGCCGACGACGACGTTCTGGCGGAGGCCCACGACGTGGCGGCCGACGTCCTGGAGCTGCTGGAAGGCCGTGGCGTCTACGGCATCGAACTCTTCGAGCACGCGGAGCCGCGGGAGACCGACGGCGCCCGGATCACCGTCAACGAGATCGCGCCCCGTCCCCACAACTCCGGGCACTGGACCATCGAGGGCGCGGTCACCTCCCAGTTCGAGCAACACGTCAGGGCGGTGCTCGGCCTGCCGCTGGGGACCACGGCGGTCCGCTGCCCGACGGTGATGGCGAACCTGCTGGGGGACACCGACCACAGCCGGCCGATCGCCGCCGAGACCGACAGCCACGACGGTGAGACACCGGCGGACGCCGCCTCGATGGAGGGCGTCGAGGAGCTCCTCGCAACCGAGGGCGCGCACCTCCACTGGTACGGCAAGCGCGACGTCCGACCGCTCCGGAAGCTCGGTCACGTGACCCTGACTGCCGACGGGACGGGGATCGACGACCGCGACGCGCTGCTGGAGCGGGCGCGGGACCTCCGGGACGGCGTGCGCTTCGAGTAGCGGAGCTTCGAGTCTGCCACAGCCTGAAATGCGATGTGGCGGCGAACTCCTCGACGTGCACGGATCGGACTCACCATCGTCCATTGGCCGACCGGTGAGAACCGTCGACGACACCATTATCACCTATGACGTAATACATTATAGGAAGGATGAGGCATGGCGTCCGGCGACGTAGTGCTGGATCGAACCTTCGACGTCGACCAGCCCGCAGGCGTTCGTGTCGATCTCTTCGCCTGTCGGGACCCCGATCGTCCCGGCGGCTACAAGTACAGTTTCCAGTGCTACGATCGGGAGACCGGGGAGACCCTGCTCCGCTACGACAACGCCCACGATCATCCAGCGGCGGGCTGGCACCACCGCCACGAGGGCGAGACGACACCGGAAGCGATCACCTTCGACGGACTCGCCTCACACCTCCGTCGGTTCCGCTCCGAGGTGACGCAGATCGATGACTGACGAGGAGGAGTCGATCCGGTCGGCGGCCGCCAGCTATCCGAGCACGCTCCGGATCACGGTCGCGAGCGGCGACGATGCCTTCGACGCTGCACTCGAGGATGCAGTCGCGGCGGAATCCGACCGTGGACCGGCCGAAGAAGCCGTTCGGGCGTTCGAGTCGCTGGCTGACCTCCGGCGGCTGCTGACTGAGAGGCGACTCGAGGTACTCAGGTCGGTACACGCGGATCCGCCGAGCAGCATCAGTGCCCTCGCCGACAGACTCGATCGCCCGTACAAGGTGGTGCACGAGGACGTCGGGGTCCTGGCCGACCACGCCGTGATCCGCTTCGAGGCCGGACCTGGCAACGCGAAGCGCCCGTTCGTGCCCTACGAGTCCGTTCGGATCGACGTGCCACTGCTCGGCGAGTTCGAGGTCCCGGAGGGCAGCGAGTTTGTCGATCGAGCGGGGGCCGGGTAGCGCGTTTCGCTCGCCTGCTGGAGCGGGCGCAGGACATTCGGGACGGCGTGCGCTTCGAGTAGCGCCGGCCGGCGCTTGCTCTCATCGACGGGACTGGTCGAGTCCTGTTCAGGACGCGCGCCTCGACGCTCGCACGCCCCGCTTGTCACCAGGCGCCGAGGGGTAGAATTTATCAAATGCCGCCGTGTCAACGGGTTCAGGATGGCGGATCATGGCAATGGCGAGCGGACGAGCGATTGCGCCGAACCGGACGTACGCAGGCGATCACTCCTCCGTCGCGTCGGCGCTGGAGTGGCAGTCGTCGCGGGCGCCTCCATCGCGGGCTGCTCCGGGGGCGACGGCTCCTCGGACGGCGACGACGGGTCGTCGGACAGCGACGACGGCGAGGGGACCGCCGCTGGCGACGGAGGGTCCGACGAGCAGACGAGCGGCGGCGGAGATACGAGTGGATCCGGCGGGGGTAGCAACGGAGCGGACGACGGCGGGTCGTCGGACGGCGGCGGAACACCGGACGTCGATTCGCCCGAGCTCCAGGCGGAAGTCGACAGCTGGGCCGAGTTCGGGTTCAGCGCGAGCGACGCCGAGGGCGACGTGACGAACGAGGTCGACGGGCTGGCGGTGGCGGAGTCCGTCACGATGACGGGGACGGATACGGCCGGCACTGCTCGTTTCGCCGTCTTCCTGGCGATGGAGAACGCCGGCGAGGAGCACACCGCGCCACACCGCTATGGCTACCACCTCTCGGCCTTCGACGGTGGCGACCAACTGCTGACCGACGACTCCCGCCAGACCTCCGACAGCCCGACACTCGCTCCCGGCGACGTCGCAGCACTGAAAGTCGACGTGGGGTTCGTCGACGCCGACGACGGGGGATCGGCGCCGGACGACGTCGCCCGGTACGAACTCACGATCGATTGTACGACGGCGGGTGGCGCAAATCCCGCCGCCGACGGCACCTACTGCGGCTGACTCGGGCGTGGGCGTCGACGTACGCCTCGGCGATCTCCTCCTGTTGCGACCGTCCGGTCCAGCCACCGACAGAGAACCACCGCCGAATCGGCCCTTTGATAGCCCGGCCAGTCGAACGCGCGACCATGACCGACGCAGTCCAGGACCTCATCGAGGACCTCCACGCCGAAGCAGCTCGCGATCGCCCGGCAGCGGACACCCCTGAGATCGGGATCGTCATGGGCTCGGACTCGGACCTCGAGACGATGATGACCGGCGGACGCCGGCCGGGTGCCTACGACGCGCTCGTCGACCACCTGGCCTTCGCCGAGCAGACGGACTACGACGACCCGCCGGACGCTCGCTTCACCTTCGAAACGTACGTCACCTCAGCCCACCGCACGCCGGACCTGATGACCGCCTATGCCGAGACCGCGGCCGACCGGGGGCTGGACGTCCTCGTCGCCGGCGCCGGGGGGAAGTCCGCCGACCTCCCGAACATGACTGCCTCCATCGCCTACCCGCTGCCGACGATCGGCGTCCCCGTCCAGGAGAAGTCCGTCGACTCCGTCATCGGGATGCCCCAGGGCGCGCCGCTCACGGCCGTCGACGCCGGGAAGTCGTTCAACGCGGCGCTATCGGCGGTCCAGATCCTGGCGCGACAGCACGAGGAGCTCGAGGAGCGGCTCGTCACCTACCACGACGACCTCCGGCAGGGCGTCGGGGAGGATTCCCGGGCGCTCCACGAGCTCGGGACGCCGGCGTACCGCGAGCGAGCGGACGAGGAGTAGCGAGCCTCGGCCCCGGAAGACGCCGCCGAATCGCGGGCCAGCAGTGGCGTCAGCGGCCCGGAGCGTTCCACCAGGTGGGAACGAGGCGTCGCTATTTCAGGCCAGCGTCCGTAGTTCCGAGTATGGGGAGACGCCTGCGGCCGACGCGGGGCGCGCTCCGTGAGCTCGAGGAGCGGATCGAGCTCGCCGAGCGTGCACTCGAGATCCTGGAGCGACGCCGTGACGTCCTCGTGATGGAGCTCCAGGACACGCTGGACCAGCTCCAGTTCGTCCGTCGCTCGCTGTCGGGAACCTACGAAGAGTCCAGATCACAGCTCGACGTCGCGTGGGCGAAGGAGGGCGGTTCTGCGCTCCGGGGGGCTGCCCGAGCGCGCAGCGACGCCGCGACGGTCTCGAGGCGGACGCGGAACGTGATGGGCGTCGACTTGCCGGAGTTCGACCTCTCACCGCTGGCGCACTCGCCGGAGACGCGGGGGTACGGACTGATCGGGACCGGGAGCGCGATCGACGAGACCGCCCGGAGCCACGAGATCTTGCTGGAGCGGGCCGTGCGGGCGGCGGAGGTCGAGGCGAGCGCCCGCCTGCTCCTCGAGGAGGTCACGAAGCTGTTCCGGCGGGTGAACGCCCTCCAGTACAAGCTGTTGCCGGAGCTGCGCGACCAGCGCGACGAGATCCGGCGCCGGCTGGAAGAGCGCGAGCGCCAGGAGATCGTGACCCGCAAGTGGGTCAAAGACCACGTCATGCAGGCCGACGAGGAGGAGCTGGAGGACCGCGAGGTCGGCTCGCTGTGGGAGCCCGCGGGGCAGGGAGCGAACGAGGAGACGGTGGAGCAGCGGTCCCCGGGGCGTGCCGGCGACCAGGCCGACCGCGCCGACGTGCCGCCGCGGAAGCTCGCGGGCAGCGCAACCGACCTCATCCGCGCCGATCGCCGGGAGCCTCGCCGTGCCGGGACGGAGCGCCGGGACGGCCCGGAGATCCGAGATGGCCCGGGACTCCGGGATGGGCCGGCGCTCCGTGACGGGCCGGCGACGGCCGAGCGCTGGGCGAACCAGTATTTCGGGGTCGACGGCGATCCGACGGAACCGCCCCACCGTCTCGGCGGGAACCGCTCCCGATCTCCGTCGGATTCCCTCGACTGCGACAGCGACGCCGGAAAGTGACACACTATGTACGACACCATCCTCGTTCCGACGGACGGCAGCGCGGGCACGACGAAGACGCTCGACCACGCGATCCCCATCGCCCGCGCGTTCGACGCGACAGTCTACGTCGTCTACGTGATCGACACCCGCGTCGCCACCGCAGTCGGCGACGACGTCCGCTCGGACGTGACGTCGTCGTTGCGCGGCGACGGGCAGAAGGCCCTCCAGCGTGCGGCCGGCCGGCTCGAGGATGCCGACGTCGCCTACGAGACGGAACTCCGGGAGGCCCACCCCCACCGCGGCATCCTCTTCGCCGCCGAGGACCACGACGTCGACCTCATCGTGATGGGGACGCGCGGCCGCGGCAGCGACGACCGCTCGGCAGGGATGGGTAGCGTCACCCGGCGGGTGCTCGACAGCGAGCGCTGGCCGGTGCTGGCGGTGAACATCCGCCGGGCCTGAGGCCGATCCCTCGACGAATCCGTTGGGGCAGTCTCGAGCCCACCGGCTGCGTCAAATCACCAGCCGGACGACCTGCACGACGAGCAATAGCGTCCCCACCGAGAACACCGTCGTCGCGAAGACGTTGATCGAGGCGAGGTGCCGATCGCCCCCGAGCTCGCTTGCGAAGACGTACGTCGATACGGCCGACGGCATCGCCATCATCACCACGCCCGCCTGGATCGTCGAGTCGCTTGCACCGACGAGGAGGAACGCGCCGAGCGCGACCACCGGCATGACGACGAGCTTCACCAGCACGACGGAGCCGACGGTCCGGAACGGGATCGCCTCCGCCTCGAGGACGAGCGCCGCCCCGACACACAACAGCGCGATCGGCAGGGCCAGCTGGCCGAGGTAGTCGAGGCCGGTGTCGGCCCGCGCGGGGATCCCCACGCCGGCGACCGAGGCGCCGAGCCCCACGAGCACCGAGAGGATCGCGGGGTTGGCGACCACGCTCCCCAGCTCCGAGGCCATCGAGGCCTCCGAGTCGTTCATCGTCGTCAAAATCGTCACGGTCAACGCGATCTGGACGAGGGCGGCGATGCCGAGGATCAGCGCCGCCTTCGCCGTCGCCAGCGAGCCGAAGGTGGTCGCCACGACGGGGACGCCCAGGTAGCCGAGGTTCGAGTGGTAGGACTGGACCGTCGCGACGCTGCGGGCGGCGGGATCGGCATCGCGGCTGTGGAGGACGTAGGCGATACCGGCGACCGCCAGCAGGGTGCCCGTCACGCCCGCGAACAGTTCCGGGGAGAGGACGTCCGACAGTGGCTGGTCGTAGGTCGAGGAGAGGATCAGCGCGGGGAGGGCAACGTAGTAGGCGAAGGCGTTGAGCCGCTCGCGGCGGGTCGGGGCGAGGATGCCCATCCGGCGGGCGGCGATGCCCGCCGCGAGGAGGACCAACATCGCGAGCAGCGAGTACAGCAGCGACACGGGTGTGGGTGGCCGTGTGGGCCGTTTAGCGGTTCCGCTCGCGGCCAGGGATTGGTGGTAGTGGGTTCCGTGGGGCCGGGGTCGTTCTCCCCCTCCGGAAACCCCGACTGCCCGAGTCGAGCGGGAGGGGCTTCCGTCGCCGGCGTGGACTGTGAAATCGGTCGTCGAATAGCCGCCCGTCACCCCATTCAAAAGGGCGAACCGAACACCGCCAACGGGTGGGGCGAAATCACCGGAGGAAGCGCCGAATGCGTAGTTCTGAACCCTTATATGGGAGGCTCACAAACGCACGCTCGATACCGACGAATGAGTGATTGGATCGCGATCGGGGCGCTCGGGATCGTGGCGGTCGGCATCCCGCTGGGGATGATGGCCCTCTCCGCACTGCTGCGACCCACCGTACCCGAACGACACAAGCGCGCCACCTACGAGAGCGGGGAGATTCCCACGGGGACGACGAACATCCGCTTCAACATCCAGTACTACAACGTCGCATTGCTGTTCGTCGTCTTCGACGTGGAGACCGTCCTGCTCTTCCCGTGGCTGTCGATCTACCGGGAGGCCATCGGCGAGGTGGGACTGGTGCGCGCCCTCCTCCCGATGCTCGCGTTCATGGCGATCCTGGTGATCGGCCTCGTCTGGGCGTGGCGCAACGGCGCCGTCCAGTGGGCCAGTTCGCCCCGGGCGACCGTCCGTGCACGACGCGAGGACCAACAATGAGCAGCGACGAACCACGATCGGCGATCTCGGGGAGTACAGCGCCGGTGACGGACACGCGGGAGGCCCGCCGCGGCGAGGGCCTCGACGACCGGTTCAACTCGAAGCTTCGCGAGGCCTTTGGCTCCTCGCCCTTCATTCTCACCAAGTTCGACAAGTTCATGAACTGGGCGCGGGGCTCCTCGATGTTCCTGCTCCAGTTCGGGATCGCGTGCTGTTCGATCGAGATGATGCACACGTTCGCCGTCAAGCACGACAGCGACCGCTTCGGGGCGGGGGTCCCCCGGGCGTCGCCGCGACAGGCGGACGTCATCATCGTCCCGGGGACCATCGTCTCGAAGTTCGCCCCGCGGATGAAGCGCGTCTACGACCAGATGCCCGAGCCGAAGTTCGTCATCGGCATGGGCTCGTGTACGATCTCCGGCGGCCCGTTCCAGGAGGGCTACAACGTGATCAAGGGCGCCGAGGAGGTCATCCCGGTCGACATCCACGTGCCGGGCTGCCCGCCCCGGCCGGAGGCGCTGCTCTATGGCATCGCGAAGCTCCAGGAGCGCGTCGCCAACGGCGAGTCCTCCCCGGTCGTCGTCAAGCCCTACGAGCTCCAGCAGTTCTCGGAGATGGAAGAGGACGAGGTCGTCGAGCACCTGGCCGAGCAGATCGACGAAGACGACCTCGCGATGCGCTATAACTGGGCCGATTCGCCATGACGGGAGACCGACCGAACGACGCGGACGACGGCGCTGCTCGCTCGACCGAGGACGCCGACGTCGCGACCGACGGCGGCGCCGAGGCGGCCGCCGCCGAGACCGAGGCGATCCAGACGGCCGGCACGAGCCTCGAGGACCTCGAGGCCATGCTCGGCGACCACGTCCTCGACACCGAAGAGCACGTCAACGCCCCGGGCGTCGTGATCCGGCCCGACGAGGTCCAGGCGGTCCTCTCGACGCTCAAGGAGGAGGCGGGCTTCGACCACCTCTCCTGTGTCACCGCCCAGGAGTACGGCGACCGCTTCGAGTCGGTCTACCACCTCAAGAAGTACGCCGATCCCACCGACGAGGTGTCCGTGGTGGTGCCGACCAGCCCCGAGGACCCGACGAGCCAGAGCGCCGCGGCGGTCTACGAGACCGCCGACTGGCACGAGCGCGAGGCCTACGACCTCGTCGGCATCGAGTACGACGATCACCCCGACCTCCGCCGGATCCTCTTGCCGGAGACCTGGCAGGGCCACCCACTGCGCGAGAACTACGACCAGGACCGGCCCCAGATCGTCACCCTCCGGGAGAACGCCAACCCCCTCCAGAAGGACCACCGCGGGGACCCCGAGGACGGCGACTCCGACACGATGTTCCTCAACATCGGGCCCCACCACCCCGCGACCCACGGCGTCCTCCACCTCGAGACGGTGCTGGACGGCGAGCAGGTGGTCGACGTGGAGTCCGACATCGGCTACCTCCATCGCTGCGAGGAGCAGATGTGCCAGCAGGGCACCTACCGCCACCAGATCATGCCCTACCCCGACCGGTGGGACTACATCTCGGCGGGGCTGTTGAACGAGTGGGCCTACGCCCGCGCCGCGGAGGACCTCGCGGACATCGACGTCCCCGAGTACGCCCAGGTCATCCGGACGATGTCCGCGGAGCTGTGCCGGATCGCCTCGCACATGCTCGCGATGGGCACCTTCGCCCTGGACATCAACGGCGACTTCACCGCGACGTTCATGTGGGCGATCCGGGAGCGCGAGCGCGCCCAGACCGTCCTCGAGGAGCTGACCGGCCAGCGGATGATGTTCAACTACTTCCGCCTGGGCGGGGTCGCCTGGGACCTCCCCGAGCCCCGCGAGGAGTTCATCGAGACCGCACGGGAGTTCCTCGATGGCCTCCCCCACGCCACCCGGGAGTTCCACGACCTCCTGACCCGGAACGAGCTGTTGCAGCTCCGGACGATCGACACCGGCGTCCTCGAGCCAGAGACCTGCAAGGACTACGGTTGCACCGGGCCGGTCGCACGCGCATCGGGCATCGACTACGACCTGCGGCGGGACGACCCCTACGGCTACTACGACGAGCTGGAGTGGGACGTCATCACGGAGGACGGCTGTGACAACTACGCACGCCTGCTCGTTCGGATGCGGGAGGTCGAGGAGTCCGCCCACATCATCGACCAGTGCGTCGACCTGCTGGAGGAGTGGCCGGAGGACGACCGCGAGATCCAGTCCAACGTCCCCCGGACCCTCAAGCCCGACCGGGACAAGGAGATCTACCGGGCGGTCGAGGGCGCCAAGGGCGAGCTCGGGATCTACATCCGCGCCGACGGCACCGACACCCCCGGGCGCTTCAAGATCCGCTCGCCGTGTTTCTCCAACCTCCAGTCGCTGCCCGCGATGGCCGAAGGAGAGTACATCCCCGACCTCGTCGCCGCGCTGGGTAGCCTCGACATCGTGCTCGGGGAGGTGGACCGATGACGGGCGCCGGAACCGCTCTCGCCGCGGTCGGCGCGGCGACCACCTTCCTCCAGACCGACGGCAACGGTGAGGGCACAGAGAGCGTGACGCTCCTCCCGGAGTGGATCGCCGACGTCCTCGGCCTCGGCGGCGACGGCGGCATCGCGGTCGGCGCGCTGATCGGTGCCTTCGCGATCGCGAGCCTGATGTTGATCCAGGCCGCCCTGGCCGGCCCGTGGCTCAAGCGCAAGATCGCCGCCGCCTTCTGGGGGAAGCTCGGCCCGAACCGGATGGGCCCCGGTGGCATCCTGATCATCGTCGCCGACTCGATCCGGATGCTCTCGAAGGAACTGATCGTCCCCGAGGGCGCCGACCGGCCGGCCTGGGACCTCGCGCCCCTCATCGTCGCAGGACCGGCGATGCTCGGGTTCGCCGTGATCCCCTTCGGCGAGATCGGCGGCGTCCAGATCCAGCTCGCCGATCCCGACATCGGACTCGTCCTCGTGTTCGCGATCGCCTCCGTGACGTCGGTCGGCTTCGTCATGGGCGGCTACGCGTCCTCGAACAAGTACTCGATGCTGGGCTCGCTCCGCGCGGTCGCCCAGAACGTCGCCTACGAGATCCCGCTGATCCTGGCGGCGGGGTCGGTCGTCATCTTCGCGGGCTCGCTGCAGCTTTCGGAGATCGTCGCGGCCCAGGGGGAGACGCTGGTGGGCCCGATTCCGTCGTGGTACGCGCTCGTCAACCCCTTCGCGTTCGTGCTCTTCCTCGTCGCGAACCTCGCGGAGGTCGGGCGCAACCCCTTCGACATCCCCGAGGCACCCACCGAGATCGTCGCCGGCTACCAGACGGAGTACTCCTCCGTCTACTTCGTGCTCATCTACCTCGGGGAGTTCCTCCACATCTTCCTTGGCGGTGCGATCGCCGCCGTCGTCTTCCTCGGCGGCGGGGCCGGTCCGGTGCTCCCCGGGCCGATCTGGATCCTCGTGAAGATGTGGGCGTTCTTCGTGTTCACGCAGTGGGCACGCCAGACGTTCCCGCGGGTCCGTATCGATCAGCTGATCGAGATCGGCTGGAAGGGCCTGCTGGTGCTGGCCTTTGCGAACCTCATCCTGACGGCGGTGCTCGTCGGGGTGCTCGAGGGCGACGTCGACGTCGCTCTCGCGGCAGTCCAGGTGATCGGCGCATGAGCCGGGCCCTGACGGCCCACGACGCAAACGAGGTGACTACAGCATGATCGGCGTCCTCAAGGCGATGGCAACGACGATGAAGCACGCGGTGGGCGGCGACACGTTCACCGTCCAGTATCCCGAGGAGACCCCGGAGGTCAGTCCCCGGTTCCGCGGCGTCCACAAGTTCAGCCAGGAGCGGTGCATCTGGTGTCGGCAGTGCGAGAACGTCTGTCCGAACGACACCATCCAGATCGTCACCGACGAGCAGCGCAACGGCGAGCAGTACAACCTCCACATCGGCCAGTGCGTCTACTGTCGGCTCTGCGAGGAGGTCTGTCCCACCGACGCCATCATCCTCACCCAGAACTTCGAGTTCACCGGCGACACGAAGGACGACCTCGTCTACAACAAGGAGCAACTCAAGTCCGTCCCGTGGTACAACGACATCGACCCCCTCGAGGTGCGGGAACCCGACCGCGGTGCGTGGATCGGCGAGGGCGAGGGCGACGTCGACTACCACTGATCGCGGCCGTCGTCGCCGACGTCCGGCGAGCGACCGAAGGGAGCGAGCCGGTTCGCCGCGCCGAACCACGTGAGGCGCGGTGTTTGGTCCAGCTTTTTCGAGGAGCGGTCGCGAACCGAGTGAGCGACCCGACGAGAAAAAGGTGGGACGTCGACTACCACTGATCGCGGCCGTCGCCGACGTCCGGCGAGCGTCCACACGCCGTGCCACGGGTTCTCCCGCTTTCGTGAGGTTTATCCCGGCCAGCCCCGTTCGCCCGGGTATGACGTCAGACGAGGATAGAGGAAGTCGCCGCGAGGCGGCTGGACGCGAAATTCGCCGGCAACGAGACTGATTCTCCCGTGGGATTCTCCGACCGTCCGATCGACCCGGAGACCGACGTATCGCTGTTGGACACGACGCTCCGGGACGGCGAGCAGGCGCCGGGCGTCTCGCTGACTCCCGACGACAAGGCCGAGATCGCGGCCGCACTCGACCGGGCGGACGTCGACGTGATCGAGGCGGGCTCGGCGTGTACGGGCGAGGGCGAGCGGCGGACGATCAAGCGCGTCACCGACCTCGACCTTGACGCGACGGTCACGAGCTTCTCGCGAGGGATCGAAGGCGACATCGACCTCGCGATGGAGACCGGCGTCGACGGGATCAACCTCGTCGTCCCCGCCAGCGACCGCCACATCGAGACCAAGGTCGACTCCACCCGCGAGGACGTCGTCGCGAACACCCAGGAGCTGGTCGAGTACGCCGTCGACCACGACCTCTGGGTCGAGGTCATCGGGGAGGACGGCTCGCGGGCTGATCTGGACTTCCTGGAAGAGCTGATGGCCGCGGCGTTCGAGGCCGGTGCCGACCGCGTCTGCTACGCGGACACCGTCGGCCACGCCGGGCCGGAGCGAGCCTACGAGGCCGTCTCGCGGCTCTCGGCGCTCGGGCCGACGAGCGCCCACACCCACGACGACCTCGGGCTCGGAGTCACGAACGCGCTGGCAGCGATCGACGCGGGCGCGGACCTCGTCCACGCCACCGTCAACGGCGTCGGCGAGCGGGCAGGCAACGCCGCCCTCGAGGAGGTCGCGATCGCGCTGGAGCACGTCTACGGGGTCGAGACGGTCGAGACCGAGCAGCTCTACGAACTCGGCCAGACCGTCGCGAACGCCACCGGCATCGAGCTCCCGCCGAACAAGGCCGTCCTCGGGGAGAACGCCTTCACCCACGAGTCCGGCATCCACACCGACGGCACGCTCAAGGACGAGGCGATGTACGAGCCCTACCCCCCGGAGACCGTCGGTCGCGAGCGCCGCATCGTCGCCGGCAAGCACACCGGCCGCGCCGGCGCGAAGGCCGCGCTCGCCGAACACGGCGTCGACGTCGAGGGCGACGCACTGGACGAGATCGTGCGGCGCGTCAAGGCCATCGGCGACCGCGGCAAGCGCGTCACCGACGCGGACCTGCTGACCATCGCGGAGGAGGTCACCGAGGGCGAGCGCGAGCGCCGCGTCGAACTCGTCGACATGACCGCCGCGAGCGGCGGCGGCACGCCCACCGCGAGCGTTCGGCTGCTCGTGGACGGCGAGGAGCACGTCGGCGCCTCCACGGGCTCGGGGCCCGTCGACGCGGCAGTCTCCGCCGTCCGCGAGATCCTCGGCGAGCAGACCGCCAGCCTCGACGCCTACGAGGTCGACGCGATCACCGGCGGCCACGACGCCGTCGTCACCGTCGAGGTCCAGATGTCCCGGGGCGACCGGTCGGTCTCGGTTCGCTCCTCGGACGCCGACATCACGACCGCCAGCGTCGAGGCCATGGTCGAGGCGCTGGATCGGCTGCTCGCCCGGGACGAGGACACCGAGGCGCTCCTCGCCGACGACTGACCGCGCCGGGGACGCCGCGTCCCGGGCGGACGCGACTCAGGGGTGGTAGCGCTCGAGCAGGCCCCACGGATCGAACAGGTACACCACGGCGAGCCACAGCGCCAGGCCGACGGCGACGAGGCCGACGAATCCCGACGCCGACACCTCGCCGACGTCGCTCGCGACGGCGGCGAGGGCGCCGACCGCGAGCCAGAGCACGCCCACGACCTGCCGCTGTCGTTGCTCCATACCCGACGTCGCCGGAGCAGCGACAAGTCGGTGCTGATCCAGGCCGAGCCCAGCGGAGCGGACCGACCGGTCGCGACGTCGGCGACCGGCGAACGAGCGGGAGGGCCGTCGGCTACTCGAGTCGAGTACCGTCCCGAGGACAGTACTCGAAGGACTCCTCGGTCGTCCGGAAGCCACAGCGGGGACACGCGTCGACGGTCGGCTCGGCCGTTTCGTCGCCGACGTCGCGGAACAGGAAGGGCACGAACGGGACGAAGAGGAAGGCGACGAGGGTGCCGAGGTACCACCACAGGAGCACGCTCGCGAGGAGACTGACTGCGAGCCCCACGAGGGCGGTACCGGTCCGGGATCGCATCGACGTGGCCTCCGTCCGCTGCGGAGAAGATCCTGGCGGATCCGGGTCCTCACGACGCAGCGGCGTCGCCGGTCGAGGCCGCATCGGCCCAGCTCCCGATGGTAGCCACGCAGACCACGGGGACGACCTCGCAGGAGGCGTCGCCCCGAAGCCATCGACGCCGAGTAGGCGTCCTCGGCGCCGCTGTCGTCGGAGAGCACGGCGCTCCTCACGCGTCCCGGTCGTCCCGCTACGCGTCGCTCAGCAAGAATCGTCCGGTCCCGACGGGAGGGAATTATGTACGATGCGGACCCAGGACTGCGTATGCAGCGGTATCGCGCCATGGCCGATCGACTCTGGTCCCCCGCGCCGCGGAGAGGGTGGCTGATCGGAGCGATCGCGGCACCGACGACCGCCGCCGTCCACCTGTTCGATCGCGGGCTGATCGTCGTCTCGTTCGGTACGGAGACCGGCGCTGCCGTCGCGGGATTCACGCCGGTCCTCCTCGCGGCACTGCTGGCCGGCTTCCTGGCGACAGACGAGGCGCAGGCGTCGCTCGCCGGCCTGGTCGCCGGGGTGGTCGCCGCCGCACCGGCACTGGGCGTCTTCGCGTGGCTCTGGGCCGGCGGCATTCACACCGCCAGTGGTCCGCTGTGGTTCACCGTGCTTGGGACGACATTCACGGGTGCGTTCCTCCTGTTGATCGCCGTCGGCGTCGTCGTCGGCGGCAGTGCCGCTGGTCGGACAGGGGCACAGCTGGCGGAGGATCCGCCGTGGCGGGGGATGACGGTCCCATACGTGCGGTGACGCCGGTTCGCGGGGCCTCGACGCTGCCGCGTGGCCGTGTACCCAGCACTGGCCTCACTACGTTCTGCCGATGAGGGCTGTATCGCTCCCTATCGGGCGCGCTGCAGAACACCGCCGGATCGAAGATCCGACGAGTCCTGCTTCGCTCACAGTAGTTCGCTCAGCAGAACACCGCCGGATCGAAGATCCGACGGGGGAGATTTGAACAACGCGGAGACGGTCCAGGATCGGCGGCGTAGCCGCCTATCCGGGCTGGGACTCCTCTGGTTCAAATCTCCGACCGTCGTTTCCGCGTCCGGGACGGCTCGCTCCGCTCGCCGTCGGTGGACGCGGAAAACGCCGAGGGGGAGATTTGAACTCCCGAGTCCTTGCGGACAGTTGCTCTCGAGGCAACCGCCTTGGCCAGGCTAGGCTACCTCGGCTCGCCCGACCGTAGCGAGGTGAGGGGTATACCGGTTTCGGTTCCGTGGAGAAAGAATCAACTGGGGGCGGGACGGCGTGGGGGTATGGACGTCGAGGACGCGAGCGAGCTGACGGGCGAGGTGATCGACGAGGTACTCGGGGCGGTCGTCGCCGACCGCGAGTTCATGGAGACGGTGATGACGGGCGTGCTCGCGCGAGGGCACGTCCTCCTCGAGGACGTTCCCGGGACGGGCAAGACGCTGACCGCGAACTCGCTTGCCACCGCGCTGGGACTGGATTTCTCCCGGATCCAGTTCACACCGGACCTCCTCCCGGCGGACGTGACGGGCACGCACGTGTTCAACGAGGCCGACGGCAGCTTCGAGTTCACCGAGGGCCCGATCTTCGCGAACGTCGTGCTCGCCGACGAGATCAACCGTGCGCCACCGAAGACCCAGGCCGCACTCCTGGAAGCGATGGAGGAAGAGCAGGTGACCGTCGACGGCGACACCCACCACCTCCCCGAACCCTTCTTCGTCATCGCGACGCAGAACCCCATCGAGCAGGAAGGGACCTTCGAGCTCCCGGAGGCCCAGGTCGATCGCTTCCTCGTGAAGACCACCCTCGGCTACCCGGAACAGGAGGGCGAGCTGGAGCTGCTCCGACGACGGGCGGGAAGGAGCGACCAGACGCCGACGGTCGATCGGGTCCTCGACGTCGAGACCGTCGGCGACCTCCGGCAGGTCCCCGAGTCCGTCCACGTCGACCCGGACATCCTGGAGTACGTGGCGGCGCTCGGCAGGGCGACGCGGATCCGGCCACAGGTCCAGACCGGCGTCTCCCCGCGGGGGACCCAGCGACTCTTCGAGGCCGCCCGGGCCCGCGCAGTGATCGAAGGTCGGGACTTCGTCACGCCCGACGACGTGCAGGCGGTCGCACACCCCGTCCTGGCCCACCGACTCGTGCTCACGCCCGAGGCCGCGGTGGAGGGGATCGACCCCGACCGCATCGTCGACGACGTCCTCGATAGCGTCCCGGTCCCGACGGTCGAGCCCGTGCGGTGAACGCCGGCTATCCGTCCGGGCGGACGGTCTACCCTCCGGTGCTGTGACTCGACGCTAGCGTTCCGTCGTCCAGCGGAAGAGAAAAGAGCGAGCGGCCAGCTCAGTCTGCCTCGCCGCCCAGCAGCGCTTCGTCGGACTCGTCCTCGACGGTCGGACTCGACCAGTAGGCGTGCGTGTCGTCCTCGCGGAAGCACTTCGTGTAGTGCAGCTCCGCGGTCTCGTACTCCGGCGGGGTCTGCTCCATGCAGACCTCACGGGCCTCGGGACACCGGGTGTGGAACCGACAGCCCGGCGGTGGGTTCTGCGGATCCGGGATGTCGATCCGCCGGACCGGGGGTTCGGTCGCACCGCCGCCCGGTTTGAGGTCGGGCGTCGCCCACCGCAGTACCTTCGTGTAGGGGTGCTGAGGGTTATTGATGAGCTCCTCGGCCGGCCCGATTTCCACGAGTTCGCCGAGGTACATCACGCCGATGCGGCCGCCGCTGTGGGCGGCGAAGTACCTGGCGTTCGAGAGGTCGTGGGAGACGAAGACGAACGACGTGTCGAACTTCTCCTGGAGGTCGAGCATGAGGTCCATCATCTCGACCCGGAGCGACACGTCGAGCGCGCTGACGGCCTCGTCTGCCAGGATCATGTCCGGGTCCATCAGCAGGGCCCGGACGAGCGCGACGCGCTGTTTCTCGCCGCCCGAGAGCTGGTGGGGATACCGACCGGCGTAGTCGTCCGGCGGCGTCATCCCGACCTCTTCGAGCATCGCCAGCACCTGTCCGCGGCGGTCCCCGGCGCTCATCTGCTTCTGCCAGCGTTTGAGCGGCGACTCCAGGATCTTCATCACCCGCCGGTTGGGGTTCAGCGACGAGCCGGGGTCCTGGTGGATGATCTGCAGCGAGCGTCGGATGTCCTTGTAGGGGATCTCGACGTCACCCTTGCCGTCCTTGGCGTCCCAGATGTCCTGGCCGCGGTACTCGACGCTCCCGCCGGTCGGCCGCTGCAGGCCGATCGCGGTCTTGCCAAGCGTCGTCTTCCCGCAGCCGGACTCGCCGACCAGCGCGACGACGTCCTCCTCGTAGATGTCGAGGTCGACGCCGTCGACCGCGCGCACGGGATCCGTGTCGCTGAAGTCGAAGATCCCGGACTCCTCTTCGAAGTGGACCTCGACCTCGTTCATCGAGACGAGCGGGTCGCCGTCGCTCATGGCGCCTCCTCCTCCTCGATGACCGTCTGGTCGATGTTAAAGGGAATCGCCTCGGCGGCGTCCTCCCAGTGGAAGCACTCCGCGGCGTGTTGCTCGCTGATCTGGTGGTAGTCGGGGGACTCGGCGACGCACTGCTCGTCGGCGAGCGGACACCGGGGGTGATACGAACACCCCTCGGGGACGTTCACCGGGTCCGGCGCCGAGCCCTCGATCGACGTCATCTCGCTGAGTGGCGCGTCGAGGTTCGGCGTCGAGTTCAACAGTGCGCGGGTGTAGGGATGGGCCGCGTTTCGCAGGATGTCGTCGGTCGGCCCCTTCTCGACGATTTCGAAGGCGTACATCACCGACATCCGGGTCGCCAGCTCGGCGACCAGGGGCAGGTCGTGGGTGATGAACACCATCGTCAGGTCGTACTTCTCCTTGAGCCCCTCGAGCAACGAGAGGATCGACCGCTGCATCAGCAGGTCCAGCGCCGCGGTCGGCTCGTCCATGACGAGCAGGTCAGGCTCGAGCACGACCGACAGCGCGATCAGCGCGCGCTGTCGCATGCCGCCGCTGAGCTCGTGCGGGTAGGACTTGAGCACCCGGTCGGGTTCGAGATAGAGATCCGACAGCAGCTGTCGGGCCCGCTCCATCCCCTCCTGTCGATCGTAGTCGTGGGCCTCGAGCGTCTCGACGAAGTGACCCTTGATCGACATCGTGGGGTTGAACGAACTCATCGCGCCCTGGAAGACCATCGAGATCTCCTCCCAGCGGAGCTTGCGGAGCTCGTCGTCGCTGAGCCCGAGGACGTTGACCGGCTCGCCGTCCTGGGGATAGTAGGTGATCTGGCCCGAGAGCACGCCGGGGTCGACGACCGCGTCGAGCATGGCCGAGGCGAGCATGGACTTCCCGCTCCCGCTCTCCCCGACGATCCCGAGGATCTCCTCGCGCTCGATGTCGAGGTCGACGTTGTCGAGCACCCGGGAGACGCCGCGGCTCATCTCGAAGACGACCTCGGCGTTCCGGATCTCGAGGATCGGATCCGTCGGACTGTACGGCTCCGCGCTCCGTGGTTGTGTGTCGTTCGTGCTCATTTATACCATCGCCGGCTGTACCTGATCTTCCTCCTCTTCCTCCTCGACCGTATCGCCTTCGTGTCGGGTGCGAACGCGTGGGTTGAAGAGGCGATCGGTTCCCTGCGAGAGCAGGATGAGCCCGAAGGACAACAGGACGATCGGCGCCATCGGGACGATGATGAGGTACCGGGGGCCGCTCTGGGTGAGCGCACCCTGGTTGGCGTACGCCCAGTTCATCATCACGCCCCAGTTGGCGATCGTCTCGAACTCCAGGAAGCCCAGGAAGTACAGCCCGACGCTGTCGTAGATCACCCGCCGTGCCGAGTAGACGAAGTTCACCATGATGTACGGCATCAGGTTCGGCAGGATGTCCTTCTGGATGATCTTGGGCGTCCTGATCCCCATCGTCCGCGAGGCCTCGACGTAAGACTGTTCGCGTAGCGATAGCACCTGGGACTGGATCGTCCGGGCGAGGCCCGCCCAGACGTTGATCACGATCACGACCCCGATGATGTACGGCGACGAGGGGTTGATCACCGCGATCAGCACGATGACCAGCGGGAGGCCGGGGATCGACAGCGCGATGTCGGTGAGGGTCATCAGGACCTGATCCGTGGTCCCGCCCTTGTAGCCGGACACCGTACCGACGATCGTCGCCATGCCGATCGAGAACACGCCGCCCGCGACGACCATCCGCAGCATGCGCGGCGTCGCCCAGACGACCCCGGCGAGGATGTCACGTCCCTCCGGGTCGGTTCCAAGCGGCGTCTCCCAGTTCTGGAAGGGTTTGCGGTCCCGTTCGTAGCCCTGCGCACACTCGCCGTTCGAACAGCCAAACGCGCTGCTTGGCTCGGTGAGTTCCCACGGCGACCCGACGAGCCCCAGGAAGTCGTTGAGGATCGTGTAGCCGTTCTGGTGGAGGTCGACCAGCACCGCGATCAGGACGAACGTGCCCAGAATCACGATGCCAGTCTTCGTCCGCCAGTCCGACCAGGCGATCTTCGCCGGCGCGACGAGACCCTCATAGAGGATCTCCTTGGCCTGGGTCAGCGGCCCGACGTCCGTCGGGTCGGCGTCTTCGAACATCTGGTCGGACGTGCCACCGTCGGTGCGGAGTTCGACGGCGCCGTCCTCGTCCTCAGTAGGCTTCACCTTCATCACCCGTTTTGATCCGTGGATCCAGGAAGCCGTAGGTCAGGTCCGCGAAGAACGTGGCGAGGACGACGCTGATGGTGATCATCAGGAAGACGGCCATCATCAGCGTGACGTCCATGACGTCGATGGCCCGCCACATCCAGAAGCCCACGCCCCGGTAGTTGAAGATCTGTTCGAGGATCACCGACGCGCCCATCATGAAGCCGATCGAGAGCAGGAGGCTGGTGTACAGCGGGAGGACTGCGTTCCGCCCGACGTACCGCAGCGCGATCCTGCGCTCGGGGAGCCCCCGGAGCTGCGCGACGCGGACGTAGTCCTCACCCAGGACCTGGATGCTGTTCCCGCGCATCGAGAGCGCGAGCAGCCCGTAGGCCGTGAGGATGAAGGACAGCGCCGGCAACGTCGCGTGCGAGAACGCGGCGATGACGAAATCGAGGTTGAATCCCGGTGACGCCGTGTGTGGAAGCCGATCGCGGGTCGGGAAGTGCTGGGTAACGAACCCGTCACCGAACCCGACGTAGATGATCAACAACACACCCGCGACGTAGTAGGGAATCGAGGTGGTGAACATCCCCACCAGCGTGTTCGAGAGGTCGAACAGCGACCCCTCCTTGTACGCCATGATCGCGCCCAGTGCCAGCGAGATGCCAAAGAGCCCGAACGTCGCGAGCGCCATGACGAACAGCGTCCACGGGATGGCGTCGGCCATCACCGTGTTGAGGTTGTCTCCCGCCTCGATCGAGTACCCGAGGTTCCCCGTCAGGAGACTCTCCATGTACGTCGAGTACGCCTCCCAGAACGAATCGTCCGGATGGAACATCATCTGATCGGCGACGGCCCGGCGGATCTGTGCGGGGTCCGCGTTCGGGCCGAGGTTCTGCTGGGCCCGGTCGACGTAGCGCTCCATTGCACTGCCCGGCATCTGTCGCGTGAGGAAGAACGCCAGCGTCACCACTGCCCAGAGGGTGATCAACGCCTGCCCGGTCCGTTTTACGTACCAGTTCATAAAGAATGGAAGCGGTCCGCTGCGGTCAGTTGGTGTTCGCCTTCAGCAGCCCGGGAGCGTCCTGCTCGTTGGCACTCTCGAGCTTCTCGTCGACCTGCGGGAGCCACCACATCGGCCAGAAGGCGTTCTCCTGGGGCGTCGACTCCGGCACGTCGAAGCGCTCGGTGTCGATGAAGGACTGCTCGAACTTCTCCATGATGTAGAAGACGGGCACGTCCTTGTTGACGACCAGCGCGAGCTGCCGGATGAGGCCCGGACGGTCGTCCTCCGAAGCGGTCCGGAGCTCGTCGAACGTTGCGTCGATGTCGACGGTCTCCCCGTTGACCTCCACCTCGTTCGCCGTGTAGTTGGCGAAGTGCGAGTTGGAGTTCCGCGTCGAGAACTCCGAGTTCCGGAGGTTGTACAGCAGGGAGAAGTACGGCAGGTTCTGGCTGGCGTCTCCGCCGGGCGTGTGCTGGTCGACGGCCAGGTCGAGGCCCTCGCCCAGGTCGTCGGCGTAGCCACCGGGACCGCCCGAGCGGGCGTCGCCGTTGATGTCCCAGCCGACGGACTGGAGCTGGTCGATCGAGGACTGCGCCGCGATGGCCCAGTCGGACCAGCCCTGCGGGTAGGCCAGCGACGCCGAGATGTCGCCAGGCTCGTAGCCGGCGTCACTCAGCAGCGACTCGGCCTCGTCCGGGTTGTACTCGTAGACCGTGAAGCCGTCGGGCTCCTCGGAGCCCAGGTACGGCTCGACGGTCGCCTTCGTCAGGCCGGTCGGTGCCGGGTGGGGCACCTTCGTGGTCTCCCCGACGTTCTGAATCGTCGCGTTGCGGTCCAGCGACCAGTAGAACGCCTGGCGGACCTCCCGGATGTTCCACGGCTCGTCGGAGTGGTCGGGCCAGATGCCCATACCGAAGTTGCCCGGGATCGGGTACTGCTTGATCGAGTCCGGGAACTGGTCGAGCGTGCTCGGACCGACGAACAGGCTGTGGATGCCGTCCAGCTCGCTCGCGATGAACGACTGGTGGGCCGAGTTGTTGTCCGAACGGTACTCGATGCGGTAGCCATTCCAGTTGTAGTGGTCGCCGGCCACCGGGTCGTCCGCCCAGTCGTCGAGCCCGTCACGCGGCTCGTACTGGTGGAAGTTGTTGGTCCGGCGGGTGACGGCGAGCGGACCCGAGGGGTCCGGCAGCGGCACGTCGATGTCCGCAGGGTTGTCGGTGTCCTCCTCGCCCTCGAAGTAGGAGGGCGGGGTGTCGGCGGTGTTCTGGAGCACCGAGTAGGTGACGAAGTCCTGGCGGGTCTCCGACGGGTAGCTGAGCGTCAGCTCGTACTCGCCGGTCGCGGTGGCGTCGTCGATGAACTGCCAGATCGCCCCACCGGCGTTGGCCTGGATGTTCAGCTGGAGGACGAGGTCCTCGGCCGTGATGGACTCGCCTGTGTCGCCCCAGACGAACTCCTCGCTGAGGGTGAGCACGAACTCGTTGTTGTCGTTGTGCCCCCAGTCCTGGACGAGGTAGGGCTCGAACCGGTCGACCACGTTCAGGTACCTGGCCCACGGGGCCCAGGTACCGAACTGGCCGTGCGGGATGAACCAGCCGACGTAGGGGTTGTACTGGAACTGGTCGACGGAGAACGCCGTCCCGGCGCTCATGAACCAGATGTCCTCGTGCGTGTAGACGGGGCCGTCACCGTTGCCGCCGTCGGTGTCGGCCTCGGCAGACTGGTCCGGGCCGGACCCGGTGTCCATGTCGGAGTCGCCGGTGTCCGTCTCGCCGTCGTCACCGTCGTCGCCGCCGCCGTCGTCGTCACCGAGACAACCTGCAACGGCTGCCGCTCCTGTTGTTCCAGCGAGCGATACAAATTTCCGTCGGGAGACCACGTCGCTATAGTCCCCACTTGAATGGCTATCTGCCATACGGTCTCTGAATCATGGTTACTCATACATAAATGTTTCATATGTCGAGACGAGGTACCAAGGGGCGATCCGGACGGGTCGCCGCCCTCCGTCGGTCACTCCCCGGCGTCCAGAACGAACGCGGCCCGGGACTCAGTCCTGCGCTTCGAGAAAGTCGGCCGTCTCCTCGGCGAGCTCGGCCAGGTCCTCGGTGACCTCGGGAGCGTCGGACTCGGCCAGTTCACGGAGCGGTTCGACGGCCTCGGTGACCCCGACGAAGCCCAGCGTCTGGACCGCGTGGACCCGCACGTTCGTCGGCGTGTCCCACAGCAGGTCGAGGACGTCCTCGAGCAGCGGCTCCACGGCCGCCAGGTCCTCCTGACCGACGTTGGCCAGGACGTCTAGCGTGGCGGCGGTGACGACCGACGGCTCGGCCGTCAGTCCGGGGCGCAGGTCCTCCGTCCGATCGGCGATCGCCTCGGGCTCGATCTCGCTGATCTCGACGAGCGCGTGGGCGGCGATCTCCTGGATGCCATAACACCGGAAGATGTCGGCCCTGGCCTCGTCGGTGCGGTCCTCGAGGGTCTCTTCGATCTTCTTGCGCTTCTCGTTGGGCATCTCCTTGAGCTCCTCGGCGGAGGGGATGCCCGGCGACGGCGGCTCCTCGACGACGTCGATCAGGTCGTCGGTGTAGGGGAGGAACGCCTCCGGGTTCTCCCGGAGGATCGGGGCCATGGCTCGACCGGCACGGTAGCCGTTGAGCGGCGGCATCTGCGTGAGCTTCTCCACGAGCTGAGGAAGTGCCGGCTCGACGGCCTCCGGGTACTCGGGAGCGATCTTCGCGAGGACCTGTGTCGCGGATGTCTGGGCGACCGGGAACTCGTCATCGAGTCGTTCGATGACGTCGTCGGTGTGCTCGACGACCCTGGAGGGGTCGTCCGCGGCGACGTGTGCCAGCGCCATGAGCGCGACGTTCCTCGCCTGGTTGTCGTCCCACTCCAGGATCGAGACGAGCGTGTCGACGTCGGACTCCTCGGGCCGCTCGCGCGCGGTCTCGAGGAGGTCTTCGTCTTCCGGCGCCTGAGCTGTCATGCTTTGGGAGCAACGGGCACACTCCCAAGTACCTCACGGTTCTGGTGCTGGGGGAGGACTCGTCGGCGTCGCCTCCAATATCGGCTCCCTGGGGCGATCGGACGGGGGCGAAGTCGAGTGACTCCCGGCCGGGGCCACCAGAGCGCCGCGACCGCGGCTCCGACAGCCTTATTCTCCGCCGGTCGAGTGATATCCTATGCGCGCGCGTTCGATCGTCGCCATCGGGGCCGTGCTGTTGGCGACGCTCCTCGTCGCCGGCTACGTGGTCGCTATCGCGCCCGCCGGCGACGCGGAATCCCCGCCCAGCGACACGGCACTGGACTTCGAAGAGGTCAACGAGAGCGTCGGGTTCGAGTACGCCTCCATCGAGGGCGGCGCCGGCAACGGCAACGACGGACTCTACGTCGGTGACTACGACGGCGACCTCCGGGAGGACCTCCTCGCCATCGGCGGGGCCGAACCAGTGCTCTTCGAGAACACCGGCGAGGGCTTCGAGCCCTCCGGCGCGCTCCCGAACGTCTCCTCGACGACCGAGGGCCGGATCCAGAGCGCCCTCTGGCTCGATCACGACAACGACGGGAGCGAGGATCTCCTGTTGTTGCCCCGGGACGATACCCCGATCTTCCTCGAGAACGACGGCGGGCGTTTCGCGGTCCGGGACGTCGGGCTCGACGACGAGTTCGTCAACCCCGTCGGGGCGGCCACCGCCGACTACGACGGCGACGGCTGTCTCGACCTCTTCGTCACCCAGTACGGTCGGTGGGACGACACGACCCCGGCGGCCTGGAACGACGACCAGTGGACCGAGGACAACGGCCACCCCAACGCCCTCTATCGTGGCAGCTGCGGCGACGGATTCGAGCGGACCCACAGCGCGGGCGTCGCCCCGGGCGACCGTGGGCCCCACTGGAGTCTGACGACGAGTTTCGTGGACCTGAACGACGACGACCGGCCCGACATTCACGTCGCCAACGACTACTTCAACGACACCGTCTACTACAACCAGGGCGACGGGACGTTCGAGCGGGTGCGCCTCGGCAGCCACACGGATCGCAACGGGATGTCCTCGGAGGTGGCGGACATCCGGGGCGACGACCGGCCCGAGCTGTTCGTCACGAACATATTCTTCCCGCGGGACCGGATCGACGAGCTGGACCGGTTGCACCGCCAGCTGTTCAACAACTTCCTCCGGAACCGACTCGGCAAGCGCCTCGAGGGGAACAACCTCCTCGTCGCCAACGGGAGCCGCTACGACGACGTCGCTAGCGAGGTCGGCCTGGCGGAGGGTGGCTGGGGGTGGGCCGCCGCGCTCGCCGACCTCGACAGCGACGGCGAACTCGACGCCTTCCACAGCACGCAGACGGTGGTGACCTTCGACGAGGAGGACCCGCTGTACGAACTCCCGATGGCGTGGGTCCAGCAGGACGGCGAGTTCTACCGGCAGGACGCCGACGAGATCGGGCTCGTTGCCACCGACGGCCGCGCCGTCACCAGGATCGACTACGACCGCGACGGCGCACTCGACCTCGCGGTCGCCGCCTACGACGGCCCCTACCGGTTCTACGAGAACAACGCGAGCCAGGGCAACAGTCTCCAGGTCGTCGTCGACGGCACGGCCGAGCAGACTGCGGTCGGTGCGGAGATCTACGCCACGGCGGACGGCGAGACCCACCACCGGTTCGCGAACGACCGGGTGGACTTCCAGTCCCAGGAGAGCCGCGTGCTCCACGTCGGCGTCGGTGACGCGGAGGCGGTCGAGGAACTCCGGGTGGTCTGGCCCGACGGCACCGAGCGCAGCTTCGAGGACGTCGCCGTCGGACAGCGGGTGCGGATCACCCCCGACGGCATCCAGGATCGCCTGGCGTACGACGACTAGGGGCGCCACTCCGACGCCCCGGCTCGGAGGGTCCAGATCGACGTCGCCCAGGGCGATAGCGCCCGCGCGGAGAATCCGCGCCGGCGACTCACGGAGATCGGCTGGAGCGTCGCTCACAACCGCACCCCCCGGCGCCTGGACCTGCTGGGGTCGGGGCGTTCCAACACTCCCGGAGACGCGGTCGAGGACGACCGTCCCGATCAGGCCTGGTCGGGTCGCGGCGTCGGCAGGGCCCTGAGCGATCGGGGCGGCACGAGGTAGGTCCCACGCCGCTCGACCGTCAGGAAGTCGACGATGCCGCTGTGGTGGGGATCGATGTCGTCGGCACCGAGGTCGTTCATCGCCTCCCTGACTTCGATGAACCGCTCCATCTCCCGCTGTACGGAGGTGAAGTTCATCCCCGCGTCGTGCTCGGGGTCCGAGACGTTGCCCTCCGAGCGTCGGAGGATCGTCGGGCGGAAGTCCTCATCGCGCGCCCTGGCCGTCTTCTGCCCGTGCCCGAGGCGACCGTGGTCCTCGGCCTTCGCCTCGAGGTCCTCGGTGTCCTCGGGGTCGATGTGGCTGTGCCCACCCAGCGTCTCGCCGGTGTCGCCCACCTCCTCGACAGTGTGGTCGGTGCTGAACATCTGTGTTACCCGCGCGGACTCATCCAGATCGTACCAGCTATCGAGGTCGATGCCGAGGCGCGAGACCAGCTGCGTGGTTCCCCCGGCGAACGGCCCCTCCTCGAGCGTCACCGGTCCCTCTGCGGACTGGGCGTCGCCGAAGCCGGACTTGTACCCCATCGAGAGTGGCGACTCCTCCTCGATGTCGGGGTGGCCGACCTCCTCGGCGGGATTGCCCCGACCCACCACCGCGGGTCGTCGGTTGGTCTGCTCGAAGACGGACGCGAAGTCGCCGGCGACCTCGACGCCGTTGATGCGTTCCTCCTCGCCGGCCAGGGCGCGCTCCACGGCCAACAGGATCGACCCGAAGTCGCTGTTGAGGAGGACCGCGACGTCGGCGGGCTCCGGCGTCGCGTCCTCGTCGAGCCGGTCGATCACCGACTCGGGGTCCGGCAGGTCGACGTCCTCGGGGAGGTCGGCCTCGAACCGGTCGAAGTACCGGGGCGCGTACCCGACCATGTACAGCAGCCCCTCGTTGAACGTCGCCCCCGTGTCGCCGCCCGTGCCGCGTCGGTAGGCGCGATCGATCGAGCGCAGCGTCTCCTCGACGGCGGTCCGCTCCTCGTCCGTCGGCGGCACGGAGCCGGTGTACTCATAGAAGAGGACGAGTTGTTGCTGGGGAAGGTTCGTGTCACCGCTCGGCGAGCGGACGAGGAAGTCGTTCCAGGCGTGCTGGCGCTCGGGGAGGACCGAGAGGTCCCCCGGGCCCTGGGGGAATTCGTGGCTCCCGGGATCGTCCTCGCCGTCCTCGGTCTCCCGCTGGAGACACGCCGACAGTGCGCTCGCACCGCCGATAGCCACCGCGCTCCGGACGAACTCCCGTCTGGGAATCGCCTCGGGAAGGTCGTGGGTCATTGGCAGGTCCTACGGCGCGCGGCCTATATGAATGTCGGCGGTCTGTCGCCCCGATTACTCCTCGTTCGTCCGCCGCTCGACCGGACTGTCGGGGGTCCGCATCTGCTTGCACTGATAGAGGATGAACACGATACAGGCGGCAGTGATCCCCAGGATCACGAACACCATGACGGCGATGACGAAGGACGCGGTCTCCTGGGGCGCCAGGAGCATGGCGAGTGCGTTCATCACGGCGAAGACCGTGAGCACGATGAGGAGCATGAAGTAGTACTCGGAGTACCGGCAGACGTAGAACCAGAAGCGGGGCCAGAACGCGTCGCTCGAGGGGGTTGGCTCCCTCGGCTCTTCCTCCTCCCAGGACATGCCAACGTCTGCTCGACACGGCATCATAAACGCCCGGGATCGATCTGATCGACCGCAGCTGTCCGGCGGCGACAGAGGGCCGGGGATCCACATCGAACGGGGCGGTGTGTGCCTCGGCGCGCTCGGTCGCGACCGGCCCGCCACTCCCATCGGTGCCGTGCCGGCCCATCACGGCCAGGACAGTACCACGGCGATCGTGCCTGGCCCAGCGCAGGACGGCTGGAGATCGACGCGCCAGCGGCCCGATATACCAGTCCGCAGACAGTATCGACGGCCGACGGATTTATCGGGACGCCGAGGTCGTCCGGGACGCCGATATAGACCCCCAGAATCGAGGAATTCAGGGAGCCAACACCTTTAATATCGCAGGTAGGATTCCTCTACCACATGCCAGTCGCAGGAGGGTCCTGACAGAACAATGGTACCGAACCTCTCCTCGCTCCTGGTCCCGTCGTTCATCCAGCGCCGGTACACGGCGAAGTTCGTCGTGTCCATCCTCTTCGTGCTGCTGGCGATCGGGATCGTGGGGTACGTGGGATACGCACAGGTGAACACGACCATCGAGGGCGACACCGAAGACAACCTCCGCGAGGGTGCGTCCGCGCAGGCGGACTCGCTCGCCGAGTGGACGAACAAGATGGAGCTCCAGACGGCCTTCTTCGCGGATCTGGAACCCGTCCCGCGGGGCACCGAGTCGGAGATACGAGGTGAGTTCGCGACGTTCCCAGGGGAGGAATACACGTCGCTCCACGTGATCGACGTCGAAGACGACCAGATCGTCGCGAGCACCCAGAGCAATACCTATGCCTCGGGGACGTCCCTGGACGAGATCGACCAGCCCTGGGCGCAGGGTGCAGCCCAGGACGCCCTCCAGTCCCAGGACTTCTGGGCCTCGCCGGGCGCTCACGGCTCCCCCGCTGTCGGTGACCAGCGGGTCCTTTCGTTCATGACCGCGACGTCCAACCCGAGCCGCGCCGTGGTGCTGACCTCGACCATCGGCCAGCGGCTCAACCAGCTCGAGCAGGGCGACGCCGCCCAGTCGACGTACATCGCGAACCGCGACGGGACGTACGTGCTCCGTCCGGGAACCTCCGAGCTGGGAGACGTCGGGGACTCGAGCCAGCGCGAGGCGATCCGGGCTGCCGTGGAGAACGAGCAGGTCCAGTTCACCTCCAGCGGGAACCAGCTTCGGGCCTACGCGCCGGTCGGCGGGGCGTCGACCAGCGAGTGGGTCGCGGTGACCAGCGTCCCCAAGGACGACGCGTACGCCGTCCGGGACACCGTCGGGATGAACGTCCTGTTGATCGTCGCCGTCGCCTTCCTCACGCTGGGGATCATGGGCTTCGTGCTCGGCCGCCAGACGGTGACGCCGCTCCAGCGACTCCGCTCGAAGGCCCAGGCGATGGAGGAGGGCGACCTCAGCGTCGACCTCGAGACGAACCGCAAGGACGAGATCGGCCAGCTCTACCAGGCCTTCGACAGCATGCGGCTGTCGCTGCGCGAGCAGATCCAGGAGGCCCAGGCCGCCCGCGAGGAGGCCGAATCCGAGCGCCAGCGCGTCCAGCGGATCAACGAGGAGCTGGAGGCGACGGCCGACGAGTACAGCGACGTCATGCAGCGGGCCGCCGACGGCACGCTCACCGCCAGGATGGAGGCCTCCACGGAGAACGAGGCCATGGCGGCGATCGCCGAGGAGTTCAACGAGATGCTCGGCGAGATCGAAGAGACCGTCGAGGAGCTCAACGCGTTCGCCGCGGAGGTCGCGACGGCCTCCGAGCAGGTGACGGCGTCGAGCGAGGAGGTCCGCTCCGCCAGCGAGCAGATCAGCGAGTCCGTCCAGGAGATCTCGGCCGGTGCGGAGCGCCAGAACGACTCCCTGCAGTCGGTGAACCAGGAGATGTCCGACCTCTCGACGACGACCGAGGAGATCGCCGCGTCGTCGAACGAGGTCGCGGACATCGCCGAGCGGACCGCCGAGACCGGCCAGGCCGGTCGGGACGCGGCCCAGGCCGCCATCGAGAGCATGCAGGACATCGAGGAAGAGTCCAGCCAGGCGGTCGACGAGATCGCCCAGCTCGAGGAGGAGGTCGGGCAGATCGACGAGCTGATCGAGCGGATTCAGGAGATCTCCGACCAGACGAACATGCTGGCGCTCAACGCCAACATCGAGGCCTCCCGCTCGACCAGCGGCGAGGGCGACGGCGGCTTCGGCGTCGTGGCCCAGGAGGTCAAGGAGCTCTCCCAGGACGCCAAGGAGGCGGCCGAGGAGATCGAGAACCGCCTCGAGAGCATCCGCAAGCAGACCCAGCGCTCCGCGGAGGAGGTCGAGCGCACCAGCGACGACATCGACACCGCGACGCGCGAGGTCACCGAGGCCGTCGAGGCCCTCGAGGAGATCGCCGAGTACGCCCAGGAGACGAACACCGGCGTCCAGGAGATCTCCGCCGCGACCGAGCAGCAGGCCGCCTCCACGCAGGAGGTCGTCGCGATGGTCGACGAGGCCGCGACGATCAGCGAGGAGACGACCGCGGAGTCCGAGTCCGTGGCCGCTGCCGCCGAGGAGCAGACCACCGCGCTCACGGAGGTCTCGCGCTCGGCCAGCGACCTCTCCGAGCAGGCCTCGCGGCTGTCTGAGGCGCTCGATCGCTTCGAGACCGACGCGGACGTCGAGGGCGGGCCCGAGACCCGGATGCTCGAGGGCGAGCAACTCGACGAGGCGGCGGTGCCCGACGACGCCTTCGTGGCCGGAGACGCACCGGAAGCCGACGCTGACGTCGGCGAGGAGCCGGCCGGCGAGGCCGAGGAGGACGACATCGACGCCTTCCAGCCCGGCGTGGACGCCGACGAGTTCGGTGCCGAGGCCGAGTCCGGCGGCGAGGAGCAGGCCGACACGGGCGACGCCGAACCCGTCGGTGCACCTGGGATCGCCGACGACGAGTCGGGCGACGAGGACGCCGCCACCGAGGAGGGTGACGTCGCGTTCGACGACGAGGTGGTCGAATCCGAGGGCGAGGAAGTCACCGGACCCGAGGACGCCGGCGAGGTCGGAGAACAGGCGGACGAGGAGAGCGACGACGAGGAGACGGAGGACCTCACCGGCGACGACGTCTTCGACTTCGGGCAGACCGCCGGCGGGGACGACGACGGGGCAGGAGTCGAGGCCGAGGCAGACGAGCCCGCCGGTGAGGACGTGGGGCTCCCCGACGACGGAGCGCTCACCGAGGTCTCCGGCGTCGGGTCGACGAAGGCGGAGTCGCTCCGGGAGGCCGGCTTCGAGACGGTCGGGGACCTCCGATCGGCGACGCAGGCGGAGCTGGCGCAGGTCCGAGGCATCGGCGACGCGCTCGCGGTCCAGATCAAGGACGACGTCGGCAGCGACTGAGCGAGCAAGCCGCCCTCTCGCTCGCGTACCCGCTCGCGCGGGCCTCTGGCCAGATGACCCGGCGCGGCCGCGACGCGTAACGCTTTTGCGTCACCGATGTGACCGCTTGGGTATGCCGTCGAACCCCACGGATCGGCGTCCAGCGCGCCCAGCAGCCACGCCTCCGGGGTTCGGCTTTTTCGGGCCGGCGTGACGGCCGGCGGACTCCGGCGCCGGGGCTGCGGGCCCCGCCCGGACGAAACCGACCGCGACGACGGGCCCCGTGCCCGCGCCGGCACAGGTTCTCGAGTACACCCACCACACACCAATGGAACTCCCAGCAGCACAGGTCGCGGTCATGCACGCCGCGAGCGCGAACGAGGCACAGCCGATCGACCAGCTGGCGGCCGACGCCGAACTCGCCCCCGAGACTGCGACGGGGGCCGCCTTCGCCCTCGCCGAGGAGGGGCTCGTCGCCGTCGAGTCGCGAGCACAGGAGCGGGTCACACTCACCGAGGAAGGCCAGCGGTATCGGGCCGACGGGCTCCCGGAGGTCACGCTCTACCGGGCGGCACTCGAGGCCGGCGCCGACGCGGAGCCGGTCTCGCTCGGCGACCTCCTCGGCGACGCCGGGCTGTCGGGCGACGCCGTCGACATCGCTCTCGCGAACTTCGCCCGCAAGGGCTACGGGCAGATCGAGAGCGGCGCCGTCGACGCCGATCCCGACGCGGACCCCGATGCCGATCCGGAGGCCGAGGCACTGGCGACGATCGCGGCGGCGAGCGAGGATACGTCGAGTGAGCAGGCGAAGAGCGACGACGAGGCGAGCAACCACGAAGGGAGCCCGGAGGGCGGCGTCGATCCCGCGACGCTCGAGGTCGAGGACGCCGTCCTCGACCAGCTGGAGCGCCGAGGGCTCCTGGAGCGGGCGGAGCACACCGAGCGCACCGTCCAGCTGACCGACGACGGCGTCACCGCGCTGATGGAGGGCGTCGCGACCGCCGAGACCGTCGGCCAGGTCACCCCGGAGCTGCTCACCAGCGGCGAGTGGGCGGACGTCGAGTTCGCACAGTACAACGTCGAGGCCGACGCCGAGACGCCCGCCGCGGGGCGAACGCACGTCCTCCGCCAGACGATCGAGCGCGTGAAGGACGTCCTCGTGGGGATGGGCTTCTCCGAGATGCAGGGGCCCCACGTCGACGCGGACTTCTGGATCAACGACTGCCTGTTCATGCCCCAGGACCACCCGGCACGGACCCACTGGGACCGGTTCGCGATGGACGTCCCCGCCCAGATCGAGTCCCTCCCGGCGGACCTGGTCGATCGGGTCGAGCGCGCCCACCGCGAGGGCGTGGGGCCGGACGGCGACGGCTACCACTCCCCCTGGAGCGAGGACTTCGCGCGTGCGCTCGCGCTGCGCGGGCACACGACCTCGCTCACCGCTCGGCACCTGGCGGGCGAGGCGACGGGCGACCTCGAGCCGCCCCAGCGGTTTTTCAGCGTCGAGAAGGGCTACCGCAACGACACGCTCGACGCGACCCACCTCCTGGAGTTCTTCCAGATCGAGGGCTGGGTGATGGCCGAGGACCTCTCCGCGCGGGACCTCATGGGCACCTTCGAGGAGTTCTACGCCCAGTTCGGGATCACGGACGTCCAGTTCAAGCCCCACTACAACCCCTACACCGAGCCGTCCTTCGAGCTCTTCGGGGAGCACCCAGAGACCGGCGAGTTGATCGAGATCGGTAACTCCGGCATCTTCCGCGAGGAGATGCTCGAGCCGCTGGGCGTCGAGGCCGATGTGATGGCCTGGGGGCTCGCCGGCGAGCGCCTCGCAATGTTGGTGACGGGTGCGGAGGACATCCGCGACATCCACGGGACGCTGACCGACCTCGAGTTCCTCCGCAACGCGGAGGTGATCTACTGATGCCCGTCGTCGAGATCGACCCCGACGAGCTGCGGACGATGGCGAGCCAGCCCGACCTCCCCGAGGACGAGCTGGTCGAGGACCTCTTCGCACTCGGCCTCGAGCTTGAGGGTCGGACCGAGGAGGGCGACCTCGAACTCGAGTTCGCCCCGGACCGTCTCGACCGGCTGTCGGTCGAGGGGATCGCACGCTCGTTGCGCTACCAGTACGGCGAGGACCGCGGCGCCTACGTCCCGTCGGTGAGCGACCCGACCTGGACGATCGAGGTCGAGGCCGACGTCCCCGACCAGCGGCCCTACGTCACCGGCGTCGTCCTGCGGGACGTCAGCCTCGACGCCGACGCCCTCGAGTCGCTCATCCAGCTCCAGGAGAAGCTCCACGCGACGATGGGCCGCAGTCGCGCGAAGGGCGCCATCGGCGTCCACGACCTGACGATGCTCAAGGGAGCACCCGCGGCGACCGAGGACACCGCCGAGCCGACCAAGACCGTCCGGTACACCGGCGTCGCCCCCGACGGCGACACGTTCGTTCCCCTCGACAGCGACGAGGAGATGACCCCCGGCGACGCGGTCGAGCGCCACCACATGGCGCGGGAGTACGCCGACCTCGTCGCCGACTACGACCGGATGCCAGCGATCTACGACGACCTCGGCCTGTTCTCGTTCCCGCCGGTCATCAACGGCCGCAGGACGGAGGTCACCGCCGACTCTCGGGACCTCTTCGTCGAGCTGACGGGCACCGACCAGTGGACGATCGACCACATGTGTACGATCCTCGCGTACGCGATGGACGCGCGCGGGGCGACGGTCGAGGGCGTCCGCGTCGAGTACGCCGCCGGAACGAGTTCCGGCGACCCCTCGGTCGCCGACGAGCAACGCTCGTCGAGCCCTGGCTCGCAAGCTCGCCAGGACGCTGACGCTCTCGAGGACGCCGAGTACGCGGGCGGCGAGTACGCCGGTGGGACGCTCGAACGCCCCGACCTCTCGCTCTCACAGAAGACCGTCGTCCACGAGCGCATCGAGTCGGTGATCGGCGTCGACTTCGACCCGGAGGAGGTGCTGGACCTGCTGGCGCGGTCGGGCCTCGACGCCGAGCAGGTGGAGACGGACGCCGGCGAGCTGGCGTACGACGTCGGGATTCCGGCCTACCGCGTCGACGTCCTGCACCCGCGTGACGTCATCGACGACGTCGGCCGCGCGTTCGGCTTCAACGACCTCGAGGCGAGCTACCCCGACGTCTCGACGGTCGGCGGGCGGCACGAACGCTCCCGCCACGAGCGGGCGGTCCGGGATACGCTGGTCGGCATCGGCTTCGAGGACATGCTCAACTTCCACATGACCAGCGAGGCCGAGGCCTTCGAGCGGATGGGCCTCCCGATCCCGCAGGTCGAGTCGATCGACCTGCAGGCCGACGAACTCGTCATGGGGGAGTCCGCCGGCGAGCACGCCGAGCGTGACGTGCCGGCCGACGCCGTCGGGAACGTTCCCGCACCCACGATCGCGACGCCCTACAGCGAGGACTACACGATCCTGCGGCCCTGGCTGTTGCCCTCGCTCCTGCAGGTCCTGGCGGGCAACACCCACCGCGAGTACCCCCAGGACCTCGCCGAGGTCGGCTTCGTCGCCCGGGTCGACGCGACCGAGCCGACGGGGGTCGCCGAACACCGCTCGATCGCGGCGGTCCTGGCACGACACGACGCCTCATACGAGGACGCCCGTGGCCGGCTCCAGGCGCTGGCGAATGCCTTCGACGTCGACCTCGCGACGCCGGCGACGGAGCACCCGTCGTTCATCGACGGACGTGCGGCCGACGTCGTGATCGACGACGAGGTGGTCGGCGTGATCGGGGAGGTCGATCCCGCGGTCCTGGTCGAACACGACCTCGAGGTACCGGTCGCGGGCTTCGAGCTTCGGCGGGACGCCCTGGAGTGAGGACGGTCCACGGAGCGCCGCCAGGCGCCCTGTACGCGACACCGCCGCTCGCTCCGCTCGGCCACAGTCCGGCCTCGGCCCGGTCCCAGGCCGCCCTCAGTCCGTGATCTCGACGCCGCCAAAGAGCGCCACGCCAGTGACGACGAGGTCGGGGCCGTCCCGGGTACCCGTCCCGTCGGGCTCCCCACCCGCGGAGCGGTCGGGCCGTTCGTCGCTCGCACCGCCAAAGAGCGGCAGGACGTCGACGTCGACCGCCCACTCGCTGGGCACCAGTAGCTCCGCGCCGCCGAAGAGCACGATCGCCTCGATCGTCGCCGGCGGGCGGTCGATGGCGGCCTCCCGGAGGTCGACCTCCGCGCCGCCGAAGGCGACGACGATCTCGCCGCCCGCGAACCGATCCGTGGTCACCCGTCGATCCGTGCCGCCGAAGGCGGTGATCGCGGTTAGCTCGCCGCCCTCGTCGAGTTCGACGTGCGAGCGGGAGCGCCGCTCGCGGCCCACGAGCAGGAGGACGCCAAAGAGCACCACGAACAGCGGCCACCAGGTCCCGATCGCCTCGTCGCCGATGAACTCGAGGTTCCGCACGAGGTAGGTGCCGGCGATCGCGATCACCATCACCGGACCGGTGAGGTTCCGGAAGCCACTCGAGACGAGCGCCCACAGCCCCAGGAGCACGAAGATCCCGGGCACCCACGCCCACAGCGACTCCGTCGCGATGGTGTCCGTCGTCGAGAGCAAGAGGAGCACGCCGACGAGGACGATCAGCCCGCCCGTCGCGATCCGCCCGCTGAGCGTTCGTGCCATACCGTCGCTTCGACGGCGGGGCCCATAATCATCCACCCTGGACGGTGCGGGCGCGACCTACCCGATGTCGGCCCGACCGCTGGTGGCGCTCCGGAGCCGATCCCGGAGCCCGGGCGCCTCCGCCGTCGGCACGGTCACCTCGAAGACCGCCCGCTCCCCGTAGCTCGCCTCGAACTCGCCGGGGCCGCTCTCCAGGACCGACCGGACCGCTCCGGAGTCGTCGTACTCGACGGAGACGGTGAATGACTCGTGGGGGCGGCGCTCGATCGTGCCTGCAGCGTCGATCGCCTCCGCCGCCGCCCGGCCGTACGCGGAGACCAGCCCACCGATCCCGAGGTTCGTCCCGCCGTAGTACCGCGCGATCGCGACCGCGACGTTCTCCAGGTCCCGGCCCTCCAGCACGTTCAGCGCCGGCTTCCCCGCAGACCCGGAGGGCTCGCCGTCGTCGGACTGGTAGGCCCGGAGGTAGCCCTCGGCCGTCCGGACCCGGTAGGCGGGGACCACGTGGGTCGCCTCGGCGTGCTCGCGCTCGACCTCGGCCACGAACGCCTCCGCGGCGTCCTCGGAGTCGACCGGCGCGACGTAGCCGACGAACTCCGAGCCCTGCACCGAGAAGTCGGCGCTGGCGCGCTCGGCGACCGTCCGGAAGGACTCGTCGTCGCTCACGGGCGATCGGCAGCCGATTGCTGCTCGTGGGGGTCGCCGCCGTCGGGTTCGACGGCTGCCTCGGGCGTCGGGTCGAGCGTCGAGTCGGCGGTTGGATCGCTCCCGCCGGAGGAGGGTTCGGAAGCGGCGGCGGGCGGATCCCCTGTGTCCGAGGAATCGCCGGCCTCCGCAGGCGCCCGCCCACCGCCGCGCTCCCCGTACCAGAGGACCCCCAGCACCAGCGCCAGCCCGAGTTCCACCACTTTCGAGAACAGCGCCAGCGGATCCGCCGCCAGGTGCCGGACCAGCGTCTCGACGGGGCCCCACCCGGGGTGTGGGTCAGTCTGGGTCTCCACCCACGGCATCGCCGGCACGTGCCCCACCAGGTGCCACGCCCAGTAGCCGAAGACGTAGACGAGCATCAGCGCGATCCCCAGCGCGTACACCGGCACCCGCCGCCCGCCGAGGGCGACGTAGGCGACGCCCGCGATGACCGCCATCGAGGAGAGCACGAAGGCGAGGGGACGGGGGTCGACGTAGACGCCGTGGCGGAGCTGCCCGGCCAGGCGGTCGAGGCCCCAGGCCAGGTGGACGGCGACGACCAGGCCCGCGAGCTGGAGGGCCGCGAGGTCGACCCACCGCCTGGTCTCCTCGTTCATGGAAGGGCCATTCGGGTGGCCCGCGTTTCAGTTGCTCGATTGCTAGCGATCGGAGGGACTGCGGCGACAGCTCGACCTGCAGCCCACGGAAGCCCCCTCCCGCTCGCCGCTCCTCAGTCGCTGCGCTCCTCGGCCTCCGGCCTGCGGTGCTTGCGTCCTGACGAGCGGCGAGCGGTCGGCCCCTTCCGAAGCCCCACCCCGCTGTGGAGGGTCGGCGCTGGCGAATCTCGGTGGATTGCGGTGGCGCGCGGTAAGCGGGCTCCGATCGAGCATCGCGAGAGAGGAGCCCGCTTCGCGCGAGGGCCGAGTGAACGGAGTGAGCGAGGCGGCTGGGGAGGGAGAGGCAGCGGTGGGCGGGATCGAAAGGGGCCGATCGCTCGGACGATGTAGCGACGCAAGCACCGGAGCCGAGCGCAGCGAGGCGAGGAGCGCAGCGAGCTAGATCGCCCGAGCGATCGGGGGCTTTCGAGGCGGTAGGTGCAGGCAAGATCGTAGCACGCCGGTGCGATCAATGAGACGTAGCGAGCGGAACACATTTTGAGAGGCTCTGCAAAGAAGGGACCCAGGGCACGTAGCTCAGTTCGGACAGAGCGTCCGGCTTCTAACCGGACGGTCGTGGGTTCGAATCCCATCGTGCCCGTACGCAGACTGTCGGTTTAGCGGTTCTCCGTAGGAGTACGTCAGAGAGTCGCTACTACGTCAATTCGCGCGGTTCTCAAGATTCCGCCCAGCGCGTCAGCCCGGTGTTCGTTCAACAGCTTCACGCCCCCTCCCGCTCGCACGCGGTTTTCAGATTCGGATCTGCTCGCTTCATTCACCCTGCTCCATTTCCCCACCCACCCAGCCACCCACCCTCGAGGACCAAAGCGGGGTCCTTGTGGCCCCCGGCGGTCCGCGCGGCGCGCTGCACTCCTGCCACCTACCACCGCAAGCGAGGGCACAGGAGAGGCGGTTCGCCCGGCAGCGCAGCGACCTTTGGGAGCGAGCAGCCCGGAACGCGCGCCGAGCGCCAATCGGCGCGCGCATCCGCCTCGACCAACCGGAAGCGGGGGCTTGCCCCCCGACCCGGAAGCCCGAGCGCACGCGCTCGACCGGAGGGAGAGTGCGGGCGTGCTGCGGTGCGGGGTGGTTGCGGTGCCTGATCAAACGTCCATCGCGGGTCCGAACGCTCGAAACTGGGACTCCGCCTCTCGGCCTTCCAAGAATAACTGTACATCCGCCGATAGCGGACCTCAATCCGCCAGAGATGGCAGTTGGCGGCGTAAGTGGTGGAAGGAGAAGAATGCCCTCGTCGATGAGTTCGTGGACAATTTCTCCGATCGTGCCGCTCGGCCAGTATCGGTCCGTGGTGGTACGAAGCTCCGTGAGGAGTGTACCGCCGAGAAACACGATGGTGGGTACCGCAGCAAGACGTGGTCAACCGTCCTGAACGAGTTTCTGAAGTGGTACAACGGTTACCGTCATTCGCATCTCGTCTTCGAGAGTCCGGACGGAGAAACAGTCCGAGGTCAAATGCCGAATAGCCACCAGCCGGAGTATGGCGACAAGTACTATGCCCGGTTGAAGGCTCTTGAGAGACAGATCACGGCCGAGTATGACGACCTCCAGGTGGCGATGTTGACGCTAACTGGATCGATGAGAAACGCCCGCGGTGGATGGCGCTGCCCAGCTGACCATTTGCGTGACGTGATCGATACGTGGCGGCCTGACAGGGGCAGAGGCGTATACCATTCACTCCGTGACGCTCTCGAGGGAAAGCGATGGGAATACGCACTTGTCGTCGAGAAACATCAGAACGGTTACGGCCATGTGCATGTCGCTGTCTTTGTTGATGGATCGATCAAGGAATCCGACTTTCATCCTGTGATCGATCGCCACCTGCAGAAATGCGATATCGCGCACCGGGACGCTCACGACTACCATCATCCCGATCCGGAGAAGCGGCCTATTTCGGTCCGTCATGTGGATACCGATCTTCAGCCCAACGAATACCAAGCGACTGAAGACGTCGGGAATGTCGGAAGCTACATTGGAGAATACGTAGGTGCGTACGGGAAATCGCTCTTTGATAGGTCTATTGAGGAGCTTGCGTTTCGTGCTGTTATTTGGGCAACCGGGACGCAAATTGTGCGATTTTCGAATGGGGCGAATCAGCTTATTAATCGAGAAATGGCGGCTAAGTCTAGTACCTCAGATAATCAAACGGCTAAGCAGAATCTAGTTGACGATCCGCTCAAAGATTCCGACTCGGGTTTGGAACATTCTGGTCCCCCCATAGAGGAGTACAGCTGGTCACTTTCCGGTATTGGACGTGTGAGCCGGAGTGGAGAATCGATTCACGAGATTGACCGCTCAGGGATTGTGTGGAGAAGCATTGAAGACAACTCCAAACTGGATCCGCCCAAACAGAATCCTTCAATCAGACCTAAACCGCGAACCAAGTGACGATGATATTGGCCTTCCTATTTCTTTGTAGAGTCTCCTATCACATTCAGACCGCCAAAGAATTTCGCCAATATCCAGGATGAAATCCTCTTGTAGATTTTAGAAAGAACTAAACCGCTTGTAGCCAAAGAGTCTACTGAGATAGTGCCCTAACGGGTACTATCTAGTTCCAATTCATACGCCTCCAATAAGGTCTTCAGCGGACAGTAAATCGATTTCTTTGTTCGAATTTAATCGCCGCAGTATCTTGCAGGATTTGGGCGGGTCTTCAGTAGTATATGCTATTGCATCGCCTGATCTAACAATATTTGAGAATTGGTGTTCTTGCATCAATTTATAGCAACCTCTGTTTTCATAGGCCCATTTTCGCGCATGGGATTCGAAATCGGTTCCTGTTAGAACCTTCCCAGCTGAGGATTCGAAATTGTCGGACCATACGAATAACACTGGATGTGGGTAGTGGAGATTTCCCCCAATTTGGTAAGGATGGTGTGGTACGATTTCGTCTTCATATTCTGAATCCACCGGGGAAGCCCAAATATCGAGGTCAACTCCTTCATCTTCCCCCATTCCTTTTAACAACCCAAAGGCGGCGTCGGGAAGTTCATTTAGATCCCGATCGACCGGTAATGTCTTTGCCAAGTATCCCGCCAAGAAATCAGCGGAAGCAAGGGAGGGATATGTGGAGTCGCCATGCGGAGCAATTGAAAGATCAAAGTCGTTATTCACATAAGACCAGCACCGACAGATCCTCCCACTCACATCATCTATCCAAGCGTCATCTGGCTGACGAGACGTATACCTGTCTTGCGAATATCGCCACAACGTAATAATTTCAAATAATTGTGCCATCCACCCTGTTGCAAATTCTATCCCACTCTTGCTCCCATCGTACCAAGGCGGGCTAATAGAGTCCCTGTAATATCCGATGTTGATATGGATATGACGGATTGCGGGATTCGTTAGAATACTTTTTACAATCTTGTTGCGTGCTTCAGGAATATGATAACTCGGCAGTTGTTTTAGCGCCTCATTTGATTTCATAACCTTAAATGAGGAGTTGATATCGTATTCTTCGCATATTTCTTCCATTCTTGAAAAGTAATGGTCATCAAATTCAGAACCACCTTCAATCTCCAATAGAACGCCTACATTGAAGATATGGGTCCCTCTATCGGCTTGGGCCGCATCAAGGGCTACAAACTCAACCATTTGACATTGATATGGTGTCTTGAATAAAAAACATTCCCCCACCTACGCGTTTACGCGTGGGAGACAGATTAGATGGCTTCTGGGTCAAAGTTTGAAACTGGTTCAGGCGCCTCGCTTCGTTCTAGTTCTTCCCAGTACTCCCGATATCGATGGCGCGCATCTGAAATAATATCTTGGTATGTGAGTATATCGATGGAATTATGATTGTTAACTCTATGTTCTGTCCGTTCATCATATTCGTTTCCGATAAGGTAGCCGTCGACTGGGTCAAAATCACTTCCAGAATATCGCGATGCGTAGAAGAGATAGTCTTCCAGCTGACCAACATCTTCGTCTTGAAGTGTATGATTAGGTCGTTTAATTTCTGCTAGAACTAAGTGATCCTGTTGAGTGGCACACACGAAATCAGGGCGCCGATCAGCTTCTCCTTCATCCTCTTGTTCCAAATCCTCTTCCAACCCGTCTTGAACAAATCGTCGCAAAGACTTGTCACTCTGCATAAGCCAGTAGTCTTCATTAAGGAGCCATAGATTATTTTCCAAGGATCTGTGGATGGACTGATCGCCACGAATCTCGTAAACGTCGTCATTGTGGATCATATCTTCAAACGTTTCGAGAAACTGCAGTCGTCGCATAAGGACGTTAGATGTCGAGGTGACTTGCAGCGCATGCCATTCTTCAAATAGATCTGCTAATTCGTCGTATGTTCGGCCCTCCTCTCCCGATATATTCTCGAGAAGGGATAGGAATGAATCCTGAATCTGCCCCTCCGCTTCAAGAACTGTGGTATTGAGATTTTCAATTGCATCCGCTAAGAACCCAACATCCTCTTCACCCATGCTCTCAAAGTCAACGGTATCTAATACCTCATTAAAGACGGATGGATACTGGTCAAGTAATTCCTCAACAGCCTCTTTGTCTTCGTGATCCTCGTTGAGGTTATCCAATAATTCGTCCCGAGAATCCCATTGTGTGGTTTCATATAGGTCGTCAATGGAAGAGAGCGTCTGCTGAAAGGTTTCAGGGTTGGTGAATGAAATTGAGGGCCACGATGGAGATTCCTTCGGATCCTCCGGGGGCTTCATCATCGTAATTTGAAGTCGCCTTGGGTCACCGTCGTTGAACCCATCAGATACATGGACGGACATCGGGGGTGAATCGCGGACGTAAGATGAGTCAACAATGAAACTCGGACGAGTCATTGAAGATCCGCAGTTTGGACAATCGTTCCTCTCCGTCGAATACTCAGTTTCGCACTTATCGCATGTTAGAGTACCCTCTTCTGAATCAGGCATGGCTACACCCAATTACTAAAGGCTATTAAAACTGGAGGCAGACTATTCGAAAGGCTATGAATCTTCGTCTGATGTGTGCCGTTCCCACACCGTAGCAAGAGCCTCGCTGAACAAATCTTCACCCCCTGGATTTTCATCCTCGAGCATCGCCAGCTCATCGGAAACTAAGGAGAGATACTCGCTCTCAGACATCCCAAGCTCATTCTCAATCCTCATCCGCTGTTCATATTCTTGCTTAGCCATCTCCTTCCGTTCCTCCTCGGAAAGCTCGACAGTCTTCCAACCACCGTCGAACATTTTCAGCCCGTCACTGGTGATCTTATACTTTCCACGCCCTCTTTTCTCTACTAGCCCGCCTGCTTCAAGCGAATTCAGCCTTCGAGAAATCGCTCCTCGTGACCGATCAATATTGTCCGCAATCACGGAAGGCGTTAGCGTCAGTTCCGTGTTCAGCAGTTCAAGAATCTCCTCATCCAGCGGCGTTGTCCATTCTGGAAGTGCTTCATCTGGCATAGCTAGCCCTCTAGGCATAGGTGCATAAATAACTAACCACTAGTTGGCGATCGGGATAGAGCAATCACGAATTAGTGATAACGTTTAAGTGCTGCAGCTACATGTTGTGATACGTCGCGGCACCTAGGGCGTGGCCCCGTCCAAAGAGACACGCCCCGATTCGCCGCGGCATCCGTGGTGGATGCATGTCAAAATCAGAATCCAGCGCCCCTAAGACTGGTGAATCGGACGGTGAACGCAGAGAACTCAGAGTGGTTCGGTCGCTTCCCGCGACCGCCATGGCATCGAGGCTGGTTAGCTGATGGCGGATCTCGATCCGATTCAACCGGCCGACGCTGTCGAGATGTACCACGAGGCGATGCAAGACGAACATGCCGAGTCAACCCGGCGCAGCGAAAAGCATCGACTTCGCGCGTTCCTCCAATTCTGTGAGGAAGAGCAAATCGAGAACCTGAACGAGCTCAGCGGTCGTGATCTCTACAAATACCGGACATGGCGGAGAGATGGCCGCGGTGACGGTCGCGATTCGATCAAACTGGTTACTCTCAAGAGCCAGCTAGCGTCACTCCGTCGTTTCCTGCGTTTCGCAGCCAATATCGATGCCGTCGAACCGGAGTTTCACGAGCAGCTCTCGCTCCCGACGATGAAGAACGGAGAGGACGTCTCCGATTCGACTCTCAAGCCCGAGCGAGCCATCGAGATTCTGGATTACCTCGAACACGCCCAGCCCGGTTCGCGTGACCACATCATCGTCTTGCTGCTCTGGAGAACCGGAGCCCGGACCGGCGCCATTAGAGGGCTCGACCTGACCGACCTGGATCTCGACGGCACGCATCCGCGCGTCAATGGTCCAGCAATTCACTTCGTTCACCGGCCAGAGACTGGCACCCCGCTCAAGAATCAGGAGAAAGGAACTCGCTGGAACCGGATCAGTGAGCAAACCGCCCGCTTCCTCCAGGATTACATCGACTACAATCGCGACGACGTGCGTGACGAACACGGCAGAGAACCGTTCATTTCAACCCAATATGGACGCCCGGCGTCCAACACCATCCGGAAAACGCTCTATCGGGTGACGCGTCCCTGTTGGCGTGGCGAACCGTGTCCGCATGATCGGGATATCGAACAGTGCGATGCCGCCCATCTCGACCACGCGAGCAAATGTCCCTCTGCACGCTCCCCGCACGACCTCCGTAGCGGACGTGTGACCTACCTCCGACGGGAGGACGTTCCGCGCAGAGTCGTCAAGGACGAGCTGAACGCCAGCGAGGACATTCTTGATCGCCACTATGACCGTCGGTCGGATCGAGAACAGGCAGAGCAGCGTTCCGATTTCATCCCGGATATCTAACCACAAATGTTCGCCAGTATCAGGACCGCGTCATCCTCGATAGCCGGACCCCATCGTGCCCGTCATCTGCGAGCGAAGCGAGCAGTGACGGCACCGGGGATTCGAACCCTGGAAGTCGCAGCGGCCGAGCGAAGCGAGGCCGACCGTCTTCCTCCGGTGAGAATCCCATCGTGCCCGTTCCACCGCCGAGCGACAGCGAGGCGTCTGGAACGAACGGAGATGGGATTCGAATCCTGGAAGTCGAAGTCCGGAACGGCCGAACGCCAGTGAGGCCGCAGCCCGGACCGTCTTCCTTCGGTTCGAATCCCATCGTGCCCGTTCTGGGCTGGATTTCCGCTCCATTCGAAGGGCTGTCCAATCCGAGGCGGGTCCACGATCGGAGCCTGCGAATGGTGTTGGGACGGTTCCGGGACCGACGAGTCCTGGAAGCACTGTGCCAGGATACTTGCCTCGAGGAACCCCAGCGCGCGATCGTATCGAGTGGCCCGATAGCTGGGTTCCAGATTCCTCGAGAACCGGCTCGCGCCACGCAGCCCAACTTCATCCAGGGGTCGGAACGGCTTTGGGCCCCGAGTGGCAGCCACCTGTATGGACGTCTTCGGGTCGAGCGGGGTCCGCGGCGTGGTGAACGAGGGGATGGACCCGGCCTTCGCCACGCAGGTCGCCCAGGCAGCGGGGACGGTCTGGGACGCCGAGCGGGTCGCCGTCGCCCGGGACACCCGGATCTCCGGGCCGATGCTCACCGACGCGGTCGCCGCCGGCCTCGAGAGCGTGGGGGCCGACGTCGACCGGCTGGGGATCGTGCCGACGCCCGCAGCCCAGGGCTACGCCGAGCGGGAGGGCGTACCGGCGGTGCTGGTGACGGCCTCGCACAACCCCCCGCGGTTCAACGGGCTGAAGCTCATCGCCGACGACGGGGGCGGGCTGCCCGAGCACCGGCTGGAGGCCGTCGAGCGGGCGCTGATCGAGGACGCCGCGGAGCTCGTGGAGTGGTCGGCGGTCGGCGAGTCCCGCGACGTGAGCGGCGCCGGCGACACGTACGTCGAGGAGGTGCTGGCCGCCGCGGACCGCGAGGCGATCGCCGACGCGGAGCTGACCGTCGCGATCGACCCCGGCAACGGCTCCGGCGGCGATACGAGCCCCGCGCTGTTCCGGGAGCTGGGCTGTGAGGTCCACACCGTCCACGCGCAACTCGACGGGCACTTCCCCGGCCGAAAGTCCGAGCCGGTCCCCGAGCGCCTCGACGACCTCTGTCGGCTCGTCCGGGCGACCGACGCGGACCTCGGCATCGCCCACGACGGCGACGCCGACCGCGCGGTGTTCGTCGACGAGACCGGGACGCCGGTGGACGCCGACGCGTCGCTGGCGGCCCTCGCCGCCGCGGAGATCGAGGACGGCGACACGATGGTCACGGCGGTGAACGTCTCCCAGCGCGTCGTCGACGCCGTGGAGGCAGAGGGCGGCATGCTGGCGCTGACGCCGATCGGCGCGACCTTCCTCTCGACGCGGATCCGGGAGCTGCGGGCCGCGGGCGCGTCGGTCCCGATCGCCGGCGAGGGCAACGGCGGCGTCTTCTTCCCGCCGTTCCGGCTCGCCCGCGACGGCGGCTACACGGCCGTACGGTTCCTCGAACTCGTCGCCGACCGCCCGGCGAGCGAGGTCGTCGCGCCCTACGACGACTACCACTTCGTCCAGGCGAACCTCGAGTACGAGGACGACGACCAGCGCGACCGGATGCTGTCGGCCGCGACCGACTGGGCCGCAGAACGCGAGGGCCAACTTGACACGACCGACGGCTACCGCGTCGACTTCGGCGACGCGTGGGTCCTCGTCCGGGAGAGCGGGACCGAGCCCCTCGTCCGGGCGTACGCCGAGGCCCGCGGCGAGGAGCGAGCGGAGTCGCTGCTCGCAGAGGCCGTCGACGTGCTCGAAGGCGCCTGAGGGCAGGGGCCCACGCTGTGGAGGGGAGTGGATCGCCGAGGGACGCCTGCGCCTGGCGGGTGACGCCGGACGCCACCGTACACGACGGGACAGCCCGGCAGCCGGAACGTTGAAACGCCTTCCCGTCGCCGTATTCGGCGTGTTCCACGAGTCGCTGGTCGAGGTCGGCCCCGTGCTGTCGATGCCGGTCGACCTCCTCCGCCTCCTGGCGGTGCCGGCCTTCGCCTGGGCGGCGTGGACCGACGTCAAGGTCCGGCGCGTCCCGAACAAACTCTGGCCGCCGCTGGCGCTCTACGGGCTGGTCCTGCTCGCACTGGAGGCCCACAACGCCCACGCCATCGGCGGCACCGACTGGCGACTGTTCCTCATCGCCACCGGGCTGAGCGTCGGCGTGGTCGTCCCCCTGGTCTACGCGTTTTGGCTGCTCGGTGGCTTCGGCGGCGCGGACGTGAAGGCGCTGGCGACGCTGGCGCTGCTGTTCCCCACGTTCCCGGAGTTCTTCGTCGAGGGCACGAAGTACCCGCTGGTCGACACCGCCGCCGGCGCGTTCGCCTTCACGATCCTCACGAACGCCGTCGTCGTCGGGCTGCTCTATCCCGCCGGCCTCGCCCTGCTCAACCTCGCGCAGGGCAACCGCTCGCGGTGGATGCTCGTCGGCCGGAAGCTGGAGTGGCGGGCGCTGCCCCAGGCCCACGGCCGGCTCCTCGAGGATCCCGAGGGCTTCACGCGGAACGGCCTCGACGTCGACGCACTGCGGATGTACCTCCGGTGGCGCGAGATCGACCTCGCCGACCTCCGCGAGCGTGCCGAGGAACTCCGGGACCCGGCGACGCTCCCCGACGAGCCCGGCCACGCGGGCGACGGTGCCGTCCGGACGGACGGTGGCGAGCCCGACGCAGCGGCCGACCGGACGAGCACCGCGGGGGAGCCCAGCGACGAGACCGCCGACCTCGCGGACCCCTGGGGCGCCGAGGCGTTTCTGGATGACCTCGAAGGCGGCGCCTACGGGACGACGCCCGAGAAGCTGCGTGGGGGCCTCGAGGTGGTCAGCGAGCGGGAGGCGGTGTGGATCTCGCCCGGAATACCCTTCATCGTGCCGGTGTTCCTGGGCCTCGTGCTCGCACTCACGTACGGCGACGTACTCTACGGACTGCTCTCGACGCTCGGGCTGGCGTAGCCGACCGCGGCCCGGTCAGGCCCGCTCCCAGTTGTCGATGCAGTCACCGCTGCAGAACTCGTGGTGTGTGACGCGACCGCCAGCGCGCACCGCAGCGACCTTGAAGCGCTCGCCGCCCTCGATCGTCTCCCCGCAGGCCTCGCACTCGCCGTCGCTGCCGTCGAGGCGGATCCGCGTCGAGACCGACTGGATCGGTCCCTCACCCACGCTACTCCGTACCATACTGGTTCCAAGACATGTGTACACATATACCCGTCGACACGGGCGGCGGAGTGGACGAATGACTGCCCCCAACTGTGGGGCGGGCGAAAGACCGTCACCAGGGCTCGTCCTTGAGCCCGAGCTGGTAGGCGATCACGTTCGTCCCCACGTGGAGGATCGGCGTCAGGACCAGGACCACGCCGAGCACCGGCAGGGTGAACACCGCCTGGAACCACTCCCAGGCGGCGAGGGCGGCGAGCGCGAGCGCGAGGACGACGAAGTCCAGCTGGTCGACGCCCGGAAACACGGCCCCGCGCTCCCGGCCCGTGCGACGCTTGAGGAAGGAGGCGAGGATGTCCCCGAGCATCGCGCCGGTCGGGAGCGCCACCGCGGCCGCGAGGGGAAAGCCCGGGAGGTCGGCCCCGAGAGCGTCGCCCGCGTCGGTCGCCACGGCGTCCAGCGCCAGCGCCAGCGCGAGCCCCGCCGAGATCCCGAACGCTGTCCCCCGCCACGTCTTGCCGTCGCCGAGCAGCCGGGCATCGCCGAGGGTCCGGCCGCCGTCGATCGGTCGGCCGCCGCCGGCGAGCACCGCGACGTTGTTCGGGACGTAGGCCGGGAGCATCGCCCAGACCGCGGTCGCGACGACCTCGAGCACCATACCCAGAGGGCTCGGGGCCGGGGGAATAAGGGCTGGCGGTCCAGACTGCGCTCCCTGCTGTCGTCTGTGGCGGGGACTCAGGACGGGCGCGGGCGCTGCACGCGAGCCACGCCGTGCGCCCGACCACCGGGCTTTTCGCGGGAGCCCTCGAACGACGTGCCATGCTCCCGCCGATCGCGAACCGCTTCGTTGCCGGCGAGACGATGGCGGAGGCCGTCGACCGCGCCCACCGCCTCCAGGGGCGCGACGTCGGCGCCATCCTCAACCTCCTCGGCGAGCACTACGACGAGCCGACGGACGCCGCCGCCGACCGGGACGCGTACCGCCGGCTCCTCGCCGACCTCGATGACCCCGACCTCCGGGCGCGCGTCTCCGTCAAACCCTCACAGCTGGGCCTGGACGTCGGCGAGGACACGTTCCGGGAGAACGCACGGCTCGTCATCGACGCCGCGGCGGCCCAGGACGGGTTCGTCTGGTTCGACATGGAGGACCACCGGACCACCGACGCGACCCTCGACGCCGTCGAGACGTTCGCCGAGGAGGGCTACGACGTCGGCGTCTGCCTCCAGGCCAACCTCCGGCGAACGCCCGCAGACCTCGAGCGCTTCGCCGGCGTACCTGCCGACGTCAGACTCGTCAAGGGCGCCTACGACGAGCCGGCACGGGTCGCGTTCACCGACGCCGACCGCGTGAACGAGGCCTATCGCGACCTCCTGACGACGGCCTTCGACACCTACGACGGCGGGATCGCGGTCGGCTCCCACGACGAGGCGATGATCGAGCACGCCCTCGAGCGCCACGAGGCGACTGGAACGCCCTTCGAGTTCCAGTTCCTCGCGGGCGTCCGCGAGGACCGGCTCTTCGAGCTCACTGGAGACTACGAGTGCTGGCAGTACGTCCCCTACGGCGACAAGTGGGCCTCCTACTTCTCGCGGCGCGTCCTCGAACGCAAGGAGAACGCGCTGTTCGCGCTCCGGGCCGTCGTCGGGCGCTGATCGGGCCGCTGGCCCTGGAAGGGGCCCCGGGGTAGCTGCCCATCACTCGCAGGCGTCATCGTCGGTACCGGCGGGGTCGCCAGCAGCGTCCTCCTCCGGCCCGGCGCCCGGATCCGTGTCGGCGGACGAACCGTCGGCGTCGGTCGATCCCGTGGAGCCTGCGCCGCTACCGGCAGTCTCGAACACATCGTCGTCAGCCAGTGACCGGGGCGAGGAACGGTCGGCGTCGGCGCCACCGGACCCCGAGGAGGATGGGCCCGTGTCCGCTTCGCTCTCGCCGTCGGCTGGGGCCGCGTCAGGCGGCTCCACATCGGAGCGCGGCTCCGTCGCGCCGGCACCGCCTGCCCCAACGACTGCCGAATCCTCGCCAGCGTCCGCCGATCGCGGTGTAGCCCCGTCGCGACCTCCGTTGTCGGGATCATCGGTCGTCGTGCGCCGCCTCGCGATCAGGTATCCCGCCGCGATTGCGAGCACGAGCGCGAGCAGTCCGAGGGCGAGCCAGCGCAGGGGGATCGAATCGTCGCCACCGGCATCGGCGCCGTCTGCGGCTCCGTCTGCGCCCCCGGAGTCAGTTCCTCCAGTATCGTTCCCAGTGTCCGTCGTCCCGCCGTCGCTGCTTCCGTCCGTCGTCCCGCCGTCGCTGCTTCCGTCCGTCGTCCCACCGTCGCTGCTTCCGTCCGTCGTCCCACCGTCGCTGCTTCCGTCCGTCGTCCCACCGTCGCTGCTTCCATCCGGCGTCCCACCGTCGCTGCTTCCATCCGGCGTCCCACCGTCGCTGCTTCCATCCGGCGTCCCACCGTCGCTGCTTCCATCCG